>Ga0210086_1000420_pt1 | contig 24975 bp, 26 predicted proteins | sample China_Galinas_PW_3_FD_184867 | JGI IMG/M metagenome (GOLD analysis project Ga0210086, IMG submission 184867) | Wetland microbial communities from San Francisco Bay, California, USA, that impact long-term carbon sequestration - China_Galinas_PWB_D2... | ecosystem: Environmental > Aquatic > Marine...
GTTGATTCTTTCCAATCATGAGGCAATGAAAGCCACATCTCTGCATGATCTTTAAAAGTAGGTACTGGCTTTTTATCTTCAAAACAAAATTCCCCAAGCTGAAGCTTCGCCCGGATCGTGCTTGCAACGGCCTCGGCGGCCTTCTTATCGCCCACCTTTCTGGATGCTCTTTTCCCGTTATGGGAGATGAACACCCACCAGGGGTTTCCCTTGCCTTTTACTTTTTGCCTGACTCTAACGCCCATTACGCCCCCTCTCCAAACAAAAGCGCCTGAAGGCTTTCCACGGTTCACGATATAAACCGCCCACAACGTCACCGTTGCAGGTTCCTTCAAGCGCTATGTTTGATAATTGATTTCTCATTTTACTGTGGTTTTGGTTGACAACAAGTATTTCTTGGTAATACTATTATATACTAAATACTACAAAGTCAATAAAAAATTGACAGAATCTTTTTAAACTCATATTAGGAGGTATGTGGAAAATGATTTCAATTAAAGTTGATCCAAGAATGAAAAGCGCCCTTGAGAAACTCGCTAAACAGGAATTTTCAAGCGTTTCTGGAATCCTCAAAAAGGCCGCTGAAAAATACCTACTTGAGCATGATATAGATTGGAAAAAGATACCCGAAAAGAAAGATAAAAAATAACCCGTAACCGAGAGGTTGCCATGGACTGATTATTATGACCCCATTTCTCAAAGGAGGTGGGGTTTTGTCGTATTGTTGGGTCGATCAGATACCAGAATACCTAATTAATTATATGCATCAGGAATTGACAAAATGAAACTTAAGACAATTTTTATTTATGTGGTAGAGATAATAATTGCAGCGATTCTGTTGTGGTTCGATCAAAGGATTTTCTTTTTATATTTTTTCTTTTGTGTGATGTTGATGGTAGACCAAAAAATAAAATATCTAAAAAAAATAATTCGAATTTTTTGGCTGCAAAGCAACATAAGGCAACAGGCAATAATCAAACATCTGAATATTCCAGATGAAGAATTGTATAGAATTTTGAATGAAGAATCTAAAAGATTCGCTGATGTTGAAATGGAATCAATATACAAAGATTATGATGACATCACAAAATGAACGAACCTGATTGTTTTGAATGGTGTCGATACTGGTAACGCAAGTTAGAATAATATAGATAAATTTATAACGTCAAATGTGAAAAGCGAAGAGTTACCAAAAAATGATAGGATCAATTTAGTGTGTATTCAAATTCTGAAAAAATGAGAAATGAGAAACCAATCACAGACATCTTGTTTGAAAAATTTCAAAAATCTCTACCAAAACAATTGCAACCCCACGCTATAAAATTCCCTATTATTCTATTTTTGGTAGGTCTTTTCATACTGTTGGGTTTTGGGTTCCGCCATCTATTAGCTATGCTTCTATTTCTGGCAATACTCTGTGGTGTTATATTTGTCTGGGCATCAGTAAGGCGTATGATCGACAAAATTAAGGATAAGAATGTATAGACAACGTTTATGGAATTTCGTGGAAGATATGGATTATAGTGGCTCAGTTACTATTAGTGATGTTTGGCTATGGGTGGGCCGGGGCAACGGTGTGGTGGCGTGTGGGCGTCTAATCAACGTCTGTGTTGCGAAAAAATAAAAAGGCTATTAGGTAAGACAAATAATTTAATGACAAAATAAGTGTGATAATATCGAGAAATTTATAATTACTTATGGTAATTAATCACGTTTTGGCACCAGATCACACAGATAATCGGAAACAATTTCGAAGATATCTGTATGTCTGTGGTTATAACGAAATTCCAGTTCTTTGAGATAAAGAGGGAAGTTGTCCTTGGATACGCCATGATGTTTAATCAGTCGTTCTTTAGCCCAACTCCAAAACCCCTCTAAGCCGTTAATATAAACCTTGCCAGATGTAAACCTTTTACCGTGATCAATTTTTAGATGACGGTAACCGCAAAACATCAGGCTATCATAACTGCGGAATTTGTCGGTGTAGACGATGCTGCCCCTGCGCACCGTCTTTACAGTTAAACCGATCAAAGTTTGGGCCGTCACATTAGGTACAACAGTGACCAGGACTTTGCCATTTCGCTCTAAGATGCCAAACACAGGGACTTTACCGGCAGCGCCACGCCCACGATTGCCTTTTCGCCGGCCGCCAAAGTAGCATTCATCCAGTTCAATTTCGCCATCCATAAGATCGTTGGCATCGGATGAATGAGCAAGAATGGAACATCGTATCTTTCGAACAGCCTGGTAAACAGTATTGTAAGCAAGGTTCATCTGTTCGGCCATTTTCCGAACAGAGAGCTCCAGTTCAAAGAGCTTGATCAGTGAAAGCCACTGAACACAACTGAGACGACCATGATTAATCCAACGGCCGGAGAAATCATGAAAAGAATATTTACAGCTGGAACAGCGATGCTTTCCAGAAGACAATTTATACAGTTTTAGATGGTCACAGCGAGGGCAAAATCGACGTCCATTTTTTCGACATTTTTTTGTAAGGTATTTTCGAGCCTTATTTTCGCTGCGAATCAGCTTATGATAAACATTTAAGTCCATGAAACCTTAATAACATTGGTGCCATAACTTAATCAATTACCTTACTTATTATGGTTAATAGAGGATGAAATTATGAAAACTCCAATTTATTACGCTTCTATGTTGATAGTATTCATACTACTCGGTGTAACAGCATTAACATATAGTGGGGACGAGCCTTTCAATAAAGTTATCTCTCCGAAAAAATCGATTATTTCAAATGGTGGCTATGTCATTGTCAAAGGGCGATGGAAAAAATCTGGTGGTACATCTAAGTTAAATACGAATAACCCCCCAATAATCAACACCGTTGACGTAGTCTGTGATAAAGGGTCAATGACCTGTGAAGAATATATTGCTAAATTAGTAACTACAAAAGATATTGGGTCGACTTATGAAAGCCCTCCAATGCTTACGATCGATACGACCATGTTTAAAGTAATCGATTGGTCAGATGATACAATAATTGCCAAGGCATCATTTTTTCCATCCGATTATATGCTAAGAATATCTGTAAAAGATAACTACGCGGAAAGGTTGAGACAAGAAACAAAGGCTCGTGGTGATAAGTCCGCTGATCCCAATATTTATGAAAAGTGGTTACTTGAATAGTTTTTACTATAACAACTTAATTTAACTGTTATTCTCTTTCGGTGAATACAAAAAAAACAATAAGACTTCTATGCAGGACACATAATTTAATATTAGAAAATACAGTATCTGTAAATCAATTGTTGTTGTGAATGTTGCAGATATTGGTAAGGTATCACAAGTTTTGACAAGTCCGATTTTTATAAGATATTCTCAATGTATCAAAGTTCAGTGATATTTGGTCTTCTGGCTAGATATCTCTTGTTTCATTTCGGTTAGAAGTTTTCAATTTTGGGTAATTAAAGATGAAAGTAAGGAATAATTATTTAGGGGAAAGCAAAAAACAGTTCGACCTTTTCACTTCATCTAAATTTTAAAAGTGAATGCTTATCAATAATCAGGTTATTAAACAGGTCAAAACGATCCAGAAAGGAAGACAGAAGAATAAACCATAAACGGCACCTTTGAAAAAATACATTGGTTCATCATAATTATATAAGTGAGTCTCCTCTGTTTCTCTCTTGGGCAATGGTTTACGCTCTTCCTCCCGGATTTTAATTTTCGCTCCGAAAAGTTCGGCCGGATTAATTACTTCCATTGAGTTGCACCTCCATTTTAATACTAGAGCAAAACACATGCCACCGCTTTTTCTACGATCTATTTATTTAAATATCTAATTAAAATTAATAGATTATATAGCCTTTTCTGGTTCTACTCCATTAATCCCATATGAGCAATTTTTGCCAAAATAATGTTAAGCATTTGACAAAAAATGTCATTTCGAAATGAAGGCGTCAATCACACATCTATGTTTTTTATTATAATATTGGTTGTTTAACTGAATAATTAGTTTGGCATAGTTTTTGGATATAAACTGCCTTAATACAGTTTGATCGCAACAAACAGAGTAATAGACGTTGTTTTTAAGAGGTCTTAATTTTGCCATTACCTATAGGGCATACTGCCATTGGATTAGCAACCTTCGAACTGAATACTAATAATAATTCAACGCTATATAGTTTAAAAATTATTATTTTTCTAACTATACTTGCCAATCTGCCCGATTTTGACGTTATTGTTGGCCTTCTTCTAAAATGCAATGGAAACGCTTTTCATCGTGGCCCAACTCATAGCCTAATTTTTGCTTTGATTATGGGCTTTTTTGCATCAAGAGCATGGAAGTTCTCATCTCAAATTCCAAGGATGAAGTTTGAAATTTGCTTTTTTATAATTCTTTCACATATTTTAACAGATTTTCTCTTTACTAGTTATCCTGTTTCGTTTTTTTGGCCTTTTGAAATTAGTTGGATTTCCGGACTTAATGGTTGTGGTGAAGTTTTGACTTCAATGTTTTTTCAAGGATCCCTAGACTTCGGGATCATAATAGGTGACTGGGGTGAAGTTTTGACTTCATTATTTTCTCAAGGATCCCAAGACCTTGGGATCATAATAGGAAGTGCAATTTCAATAATATCTATAAGATTGATAAGAAAATATAAAAAACAGAATTTAACATTCTATAGAGATAGCTTTCAAAGGTCGAAATAAAAGCAAGGCTGTTAAAGTAAAGTAACAAAATAAGGCTTATTAAATGATAATTAAAGAGGTGGCAACTCCTATATAACAGGCATATTCCTGATCGTAGTTTTGATAGGTTAAGGAGTAGCGGTTTTGATATATGACTAAAGCCGAAATAAAGCTGTAATGGCTCAACCCAAAATACCTTTGATACTATTTTGATATCTATTTTCAAATAACAGACCATTAACGCTATTTTTAAGGTTTCTATTTCATTTTTTGTTCATCATTTAGTCTGTTCAAGGTCTATACAAGTCGACACAAATATACTCACCTAATTTTTAGAAAAGGAATTGAGGGAGGAAAAGTTATGACAGAATTAATGTTGGGAGCTTGGATTATCTTATCCTTGTCCATCCTTCATAAATCATGGTTTTGGGCTTTATCAGGGCTTGTTTTGATATTTTTTGCATTCCTGCATGTTTGGCGCCTACGGCAGAAGCTCCGAGATTTTCAGATGGAAATTCATGAAAACATTTAATCTGGAAAATGGTGAAGAAAAAACTATGACTTTTCCTTTTTTTTCTCACTCGTGTATTATAAAGTATTAGATAAAAATTAGGTTCTTTCTACACTTATGATAACTGCATCAAAGGTTTCCGATCCATTAAAAACCTTTGATAACTCCAACTTATCGGCAAAAATTAGAGGCTCAAAAATCCTGTGATATCATCCATCCCAGTTCTTAGGGCTGAATTACATGTTTCTGCAATGTATCTTTCAGTCGCAGGGATTTAATTTAAGTTATGATATCGAATTTCAATAATCATATTTTGTCGCAAAATATTTTTTTTAGAAAAATTCAAAAAAAATCTCAAAAAAATTTGCAAAAAAATTTGCAAAAAATTTCTGTTATCAAAACATCTTTGATAAAACCCACATTTCCGGTCATTGTAAACCGCCTGTAAACTTTCTTGCCGGTGACTTTTAACAATTTTGGGCCTTTAGTTTTAACATCCCCCCCCCTCACCAAAAGAGGTTTTGAAATAGCTTCTAATGGAGTTTTGCTCGATGTGGACTGGAGATGGCTGAAAGGTTATTCTTTCCATAAATCGACGTCGATGAGTCCGAGCTTTGCAGCATAACGGGCCAGGTCAATCGTGCTGTGCAGATCGAGCTTTTTCATGATGCTGTGACGGTGGTTATCAACTGTTTTGGGGCTGATGAAAAGTTTATCTGCAACCTGGGTTGTGGACAGTCCTTCGGCTAAAAGGCCCATGACTTCCTGTTCCCGAGCAGTCAGCAAATCATAGCCGGAACCCGAAACGGCCACCTCTTTTTCCGGCAAACCGATAAGTTTTTTGACCACCTGATGGGAAACCGAAGTGTCCATAAAATAATGTCCCTTTAACACATACTCAATTCCCTCTAAAAGCAAATCCGCAGCCGATTCCTTTATCAGATAACCCATGGCACCGGACTGAAACGCCTTTACGATATAATCTATTTTAGAATGCATGCTGACGACCATGATGCGGATTTTGGGGGAACATCTTAAGATATCACCGATCAAAACAAGTCCTTTTACATCCGGCAGCCCCACATCCAACAAGACCAGATCGGGCTTGAATTCTTTGACCATTTGAAGCCCTTGACTCCCGGTACCTGCTTCCCCGACGATGTCATACCTGGGGTTGTGTCCGATAATCGTCTTAAGACCTTCCCGAAAGAGGGGATGGTCGTCAATGATTAATATGCGTTTCTTCTGTCTCACGATTCTACTCCTGACAAGGTATTTTTATATAAATTTTAGTGCCTTGCATCGGATTCGATTGAATGGTCATTTGCCCTCCAAGCAGATTGACCCTTTCTTTCATGCTACGAAGTCCCATCCGTTTCTCATCACCCAATGCAAGTTCCCGCGCTTTGACATCAAAACCTTTTCCGGTGTCTTCTATGCGAAGAATAATATTCGGGAATACGCCCAAAAGCCTGACGATGGCCTCGTCGGAATCGGCATGTTTGCGGATATTGTTCAGACCTTCTTGAACCAAGCGGTAAAGATGAATTTCGGTATCAGAGCCCAGTTTAAATAAATTTAAACCAGCCGATTGAAAGTCAACATTCCTTCCGAATTGGCTGGAAAATTCTTCACAATATATTTCAAGCGCTTTCAAAAGGCCCATTTCAGTCAGAGCCGGGGGTTGCAAATCATAAGAAAGATCACGGATGACATTGATGGTTCCTTGGAGACGCTTTGAGATTTCCAGCAGTTTTGCTTTTATCGGGACGTCTAATGCAAGTTGATTCTTTAGAAGCATGTCACACTCAATTTTTGACGCTGAAAGATCTTGTGCCACCCGGTCGTGAAGCTCACAGGAAATCATCTGACGTTCGGTTTCTTGTGCTTTTAATAATTGTTGAGATAGTTTTTGAATACGAAATTCGGCGCGTTTTCGTTCACTAATATCTCTACTAATACCCCGGTAGCACGTAATGTTCCCCCTTTTGTCCAAACACGGAACCCCGCTTGTCTCCATGATGACTTCAACTCCGTCCTTTCGAAGCAGAATATTATCAAATGACTCGATGGGTTTTAATTCCGCCATCAGTTCAAAGATCCGCCCTTTACAGGCCTCTTTATTTTCTGAGGAGAAAAAATCGTAGAAGTATCTACCGATCACCTCATCACGGGAATAGCCGATGATGTCTTCTACAACAGGGTTTGAATAGATGTATTTTCCTTGCGCGCCCATCTCCCAGATCCAATCCGATGTGTTTTCAGCCATATCCTGAAATCGTTTTTCGGATTTGAGAAGAGATTGCTCAAGTCTGTTTTTTCGAACCACTTTCTCAATTACAGCGGGCAGCAGGGTAAAAAAATCCCCGGATTTGACCAAATAATCTATGGCCCCCAATTTCATGGCGCGGACAGCGACATTCTCGTCTCCCTGACCCGTGATCATAATCACCGGAATGTCATTGTATTTTTGACTTAAGGCCTCCAAAAACTCAATACCGTTCATACCCGGCAGAAGGTAATCTGTTATGATGACGGTGGGTATGATGCTGTCAAGCAGTTCTAAGCATGTGTTTGCTTCCTGGAAATGATATACCGAGGCATGCGAGAACTCTTTGGCGATGGATCGCTTCATCAGGCTGAAATGGGCCTCCTCGTCTTCAATGATCACGAGCGTCAAAGGTTCCACTGTCAAAACTCCTCCTACTTTCCTTCCGGAGTATGCAACAGGTTTATTCTTTTAAGATGGGCGGTTTATTGAGAATCATCCAGTAAAAATCAATTTGCATGATCTTTTCCTCAAACTCTTTGAACCCTACCGGTTTGGTCAGATAGCTGTTGGCATAATGTTTGTATGATCGGACAATATCCTCTTCCCGTTCCGATGTGGTCAGCATGATCACCGGAATTTGTTTTAGTTTAGGGTCTTCCTTGATTTTCTTTAAGACATCTACGCCATCAATGCCGGGAAGCTTAATATCCAACAAAATCAACCCCGGCATGGGATATTTGACTTTATCCTCATACTTCCCACGGTTGTAAAGAAAATCAAAGGCTTCTTCCCCATCAATAACAACCTGGACCCGATTTGCGTTTCCGGCTTTTCGGATCGCGCGTTTGGTTAGTTCGGCATGCGCCGCCTCATCCTCTACAAGTAATATATCCATAGGTTCATAATCCATGTATTCAGGTCTCCTTGTCTTTTAAAGTGAAGAAAAACGTGGTCCCTTTCCCCAACTCGGATTCCAGCCAGATTTTGCCGCCATGGTGTTCGATAATTCGCTTTACGATGGTCAGCCCAACGCCCGTCCCCTCTCCGATTTTTTTCCCGGCCGGCAGCCGTTGAAAAATTTCGAAAATTTTTTGATAATAATTTTTCTCGATACCGATACCGTTATCTCGAACAAAAAGGACTTTTTGGCCGCCCTGTTCTATTGCGCCCACATCAATCTGTGGCGCAGGATTTTCCTTGCCAATGTATTTAACGGCATTGGACAACAGGTTTTCCATTACCTGGCTCAATCGTTCTATTTCACCATAAATCAGGGGAAGAACCTTTTCAACTTTTAATATAACGCCGCTTTCATCAATGAGAGGTTGAAGTGTTTTAAGAACTTTTTTCATGAGATCGTCAAAGGAGAACTCGATCTTTCTTTCCGGCAACCGGCCGATGCGAGAAAGATATAGCAAGTCGTTGATTAAAATCTCCATCCTTCGGGAAGCATCGCTCATGTAATTCAGGTATTTTTCAGCATTCTCATCGATCTGATCCCCAAAGTCTTCGCGAAGCGCCCCGATAAACCCCTCGATGGTCACAATCGGCGTCTTTAGATCGTGGGAAACGGTATATACGAAGGTTTCAAGCTCTGTGTTTTTGTCAGCGAGTTCAGCGAGCGTGGCTTCTAACTTTTTTTCATTTTCTATGAGTGCCTTTTCCGTGCGTTTCCGTTCCCTGATTTCCTGAAACGCCTGATCTCTGGCTTGCCGATACATTTGCATTCGCTGAAGAAGGAGATGAAGGAGCAGCGAGAGGATTGCTGAGACGACAAGGCCAAAAATGAGAACATAAACCTTCCAGGCCGTCCCTGATGGATAGACCATCGCCTTTGGAACAAGATCCAATCTCCAGATTTTGCCGGGGAATTGAATCTCTCGAAGGATTTTCAATCCATTCTTTTCCGGATTGCCGTCACTTTGATTGTCATTTGTGTAAATCAGATGATCCGCTTCGTACAGTCGAACCCAAAAGTCCTTGAAGATGTCCTTGGCCAAACAAATATCCACAATTTGTTTAATCTGGAATACGCCGTTCAGATACCCTTGAATCTTGCCGGAATAAACCAGGGGCAAGAATGTGTTGTAACCGAGCCCTCCCTGGATAAGTTCCACACAAGGGGTTACGATATTTTGATTGGAGTGAACTATCTGAAATTTCTTATGAAAACGTAAATTCTGAGGTTCAAAGATCAGTTTATTGATGATGTTTTCATTGCTATTTTTTGGGAAAACCCATCGAACGACGCCAGTAGGATCAATCCAGTTGATTCCCATAAATCCGGGGTGATGGGAATAGAATACTTCGGCAAAGTCAAGAAAACGCTTCTGGCTGAAATCCGGCGGAACCCTATCAACCCATCTTTCAGCCAGTAATTCAAGTGAAGCCATGCGAGCCCTCATCAGACCTTCGATACGAATCCGTATCTGTTCAGAAGAAGTTTCCGTATGCCGCAGTATCATCTCCCGTTCATGTCTGTTTTGATTTTGCCACAGCAACAATGAAATGCTGCCAAAAATCAAAAATGCGAAAAAAGGGGGCAATTTTTTCAAATGGTGCATTGAATTCTTTTTTAAGTTTTAAATATATATCATGGGTGAAAAATCACATTATAAGTAAACCCACATTTTGATATCGATAAAGTTTCTAATAAATTCAAATATTTTAGTCCAGCTAAACTTTATTTCAAACGTATTCACCATGTATCTCATAAAAAAAGTGAGAATGCTTGATTTTCAACCTCTCACCTTTTTCATATTATAACAAATAAAATGGTGTTTAACCCGAATTTCTTATAAACCGGGTTTGCTGTAAATGCTAAGAAACGACTTTCGGGTTATTTAACTTTAATCTTAATCTGTTTTTTCTTGACTTTCTCTACCTTTGGAAGTGTTATCCTTAAAATGCCTTTATCAAAGGTCGCTTCTGTTTTATTTTCTAGAATGCTGGCTGGAAGATCCAAGGAACAATATTCATAATATTACTCCTATCGTTAATGTCCTTTTGTTTGAGTTCTTCGAATAAAGTGAAGCCTTTATCCGCTCAATAAATGCGCATGAGAGGAGAACAAGTTCTTCTATCCCGAGCTTCATCCGGTGCTGGGAAACGGGGTTAGAAATCATACTCATATGTCTCGTCGCGGGCCGGTCTTATATCTTTAATCATTACAACCACATCAAGAGGTCTGTTTTCCCGATCCTTAACCAGATTCGGGATCGTTGCAGCACGATAAAATCCCGCCTTCGTAAAGGCGTTTATCGCAGACATGTTAACGTCCGGAATCTCGGCAATGAGTTTTTCAAGCTCGAGCTTTAAGGCGATATCAGCAATCTCTTTGATCATTAGCTGCCCCAAACCGACTTTTCGGTAATCATTATGCACAAACAATCGTACGGTACCCAAATGCCACTTCCAACCGAATCGGCGACGATTTAAAGTGGCATCGGCAATAACGGTGCCATTTTTTAACGCTAAAACGGGCAGTGTCCTGTTGTAATCGAGATTTTTTGTCCATTCCTCAACAATGAGCCTACTGGCAACATCGTCACGCAAATATCTTGCGTCTTCTTTGGGAACCGATTTGAAAAATGTATACAAGGCATCCTGATCTTCCGCCACCATCGAGCGCAAAAGAACCTTGGTTCCATCTTTTAGTTTTGTCTCTTTTTTATACGTGTTAAGATCGAACATCGAAACCACCTCCTTTCAATCCTTAAAACATGTTGAAACGGTTTTCTCCTCTCATGTATTTTTTATTATAAATGATACAAATCGTAAACTTTCGATTACGATGCAACTTGCTTGGAAACAAAAATTCGTTTGTCTTGTTGGCCCCTTCTTCGGCGAATGACAAAACTTGTTTCACCTCGGGCGTTAAATTGATATTGCCCGGACGTCACTTGCTGATGGGGTTTATCCTCTATAAAAAGTGCTGTCTCTTTTTTCTTTTTTTTCGTTTTCATTTTTACACTCCGGATACACTGTAATTTTCGACAAAATGTTTCAGCTTCATCATTGCAGCAGGTTCCAGTCCTTCAAACTGCACCCGATTCAACCGCATCTTAAAAGAGTTGATCGCGAAATCATCATCCATTTCAAAATCGGAAATGTTTTTAAACGTCAAATTTTCAAGGTAAAAACCGGATTCAGCCACCAATATGTCCAGCACCAGCGATGGGTTGGAGCGCTCCTCGCCGGTAATGTAGCAAAACGAAAGCCCACCCATGCTGATGCTATCGATTCTGCCGAACCTGACCGGTTTCGATCGGTATACGGAACATGCGATCTCTGCCATACTTCTACTTGCGACATGAAGTTGCTCGGAAGCAGCGGGCCTGATCAACGCAAATGCATCGGTATCGACCTGAAATCGTTTGTGTGCTCTCTTCTCAATGCCTTTCACCGTGTTGTTATCCAGCAATTCCAGAAGCATTGATCGGTGCACACTATCAACATCATGATCAAATTCAGATAATTCGCCGGCATATGTCATACGGCAGGGTTGAATATCCTCAACAAAATAAATCTTGTCCATTTTACCCCCGACTACCTATCGTTTCTCTATTTCACGTTGGTTAATAAATTATTTTCATCGACTTAACCGGCTTTGTCCATAGGAAAATACTTCATTTTTTATGGGAAAATCTCCTATGTAGGGATTCTTCCCATACCCTCTTTCCTCTTTTCTCTTTCCTATTTTCTCTTTTTGCCTCAAAGGTTAATCCACAAATAAAATCTTAACGGCCGGACAAATTCTTCATCATAGATCCGTGCTAAGACCAGGTGATCAATCGGGGCAAAAATTTCAAATACCCGTCACCTGCGGGGATGGCCCTGACTGTAAATCCATACCGGCCGGACAGTCGACAGGGGACTTGGCATCCGTAACGATAATTCCCGCTACCAGAATGTTCAATGACGGTCATAGGGATCGTACTGATACCCTCAAGCGTATCCACCGCTTTCATGTGCCCATTGTAAAGTTCCACACTGACTTCTTCGGGATTGAGTTTTCCCAGATCGACGTCTACCGTAATTTGGAAGCTGTCACCAACGCGAAACGGTCCCTTACGGGTCTGGACCGGCAACCCGATACGGATGTCCTTCCACAAATTTTGGAGCCGTTCTTGTTGAAACGCAAGATCGCGGGCTTCCAAACCATTTTTTTTCAGCAACGCTTTCAACCTGTGAACGATGGGATTATAAAAGCGTTGTTCATATTCTCCAACCATTCGCAAACTACAAAAATCTTTCATGGCCATTTTCATAGAGGCCTTCACCATTTGAATCCAGCGCTTGGGAAGTTCGCCCTCGGCCTCATCATAAAAACATGGAATAACTGAATTTTCCAACACATTGTACAATGCCTGGCTTTCTGTGGCATCCTGGTAGGCGGAATCGACATATTCTTCCCCGCTTCCGATCCGCCATCCCCGTTCTTCAGAATAGCCTTCACACCACCATCCATCAAAAATACTGACATTGAGAACGCCATTGATGGCGGCTTTCATGCCGGATGTACCACAGGCTTCGAAAGGTCTGCGGGGAGTGCTGAGCCAGACATCGGCGCCTTGGACCAGGGATCGTGCCAGCGCCATGTCATAACCTTCGATAAATACGACACGCTGGCGAATTTCCGGTCGTTGGATAAATTCAATCAGACGTTTGATGATTGCCTTTCCTTCCTTGTCCTGCGGGTGGGCTTTTCCGGCGAAAATAATTTGTACCGGACGGCTTTCATTGTTAAGAATCGCCGCCAACCGCCCGGGATCCTGAAGCAGCAGATGCGCCCGTTTGTAAGCAGCAAACCTGCGGGCAAATGCTATGGTTAATACTTCAGGATTCAGAACGGCTTCGACCTTATCGATGACGCTTTTGGGGGCATTGCGTCTTTCGTATTGTTTTTTTAACAATGCTCGACAGGTTCGGATCAACCGGGAACGACTCATCTCATGGGCCCGCCAGAGTTCGTCGTCGTAAATTTCGTCAATGCGGTCTATGTTTTCCGGTCGCCGTGAACTCATATACCATTCCGGTCCCAGGTAACGTTCAAACAACGGCCAGATTTCCTGGGAGATAAACGTCGACACATGAATTCCGTTGGTGACATACGAAATCGGAATTTCGTCTGCCGGCCGGCCCGGCCAGAGATGAGCCCACATCTTTCTGGCCGTACTGCCGTGAAGGCGGCTAACACCGTTTAAATGCTGAGACATTCGTATGCCCAGAATGGACATGGAAAACGGCTCGTCTTTATTGAATCCCCCAGTTTGCCCCCAGGACAAAATTTCTTCTTCACCGGCCCCCAGCCGATCTTTTAATGGTCGAATCCACTGCTTGACCAAATCGATGAGAAAAGAATCATGTCCGGCAGCAACCGGGGTGTGGGTGGTAAACACCGTACAGCGTGGAACAATTTGTAAAGCCGTCTTTAAATCGATGTGATAACGCTCCATGAACAGTGCAAGGCGTTCCATAGCAGAGAAAGCCGAATGCCCTTCATTCATATGACAAACGGAAGGGAAGAGGTTCATGGCCGCCAACGCCCGCATACCGCCGATGCCAAGCAGCACTTCCTGGGCCAGTCGGATTTTGGGCTCAGCCACATAAAGACGGGCTGTAATTTCCCGTACCTCCGGCGTATTTTCAGGTAGATTCGTATCGAGCAAAAACAGCGGCGTTCGGCCCAACCAAACCCTCCAGACAAACGCGTGAACCTCACCTTCGGGCCCGGTAATTGAAATTGTGATTTCATTACCCTGTGGATCACGGGCGCGTTCCAGAGGAAGATAATAAAATTCTATTTCCGGATATTCTTCCTGCTGCATACCCTCTTGATCGAGATATTGAAGTAAATAACCCTTGCGATACAGCAACCCGACCCCGACAAGGGGCAACGCCATGTTGGAAGCAGCCTTCAAATAATCTCCGGCGAGGACACCCAGTCCACCGGCAAAAATAGGAATATTTTCATTGACACCGAACTCCATTGAAAAATAGGCTACCGGCCCCATTTTTTCGCAAAGAGCATTATAGGGTTCCACCTTATCGGCAACCCGTTTTGTATAACGATCCTTGACCCGTTGCATATGGGCCAAAAAGCTGTCATCTTCGGCAAGTTCCTCCAAACGACTTTGACTCACATGTGACAAAAGGTAAATCGGGTTTCCTTTGGATTCTATCCAAAGTTGCGGTTCCACACGCCGAAACAGGGTTATTGCATCCTGTTTCCAGCACCACCAGAGATTTCGAGACAGCACCTCCAAAAAGGCCAGCGGCTTTGGTATAGAGGGATAAATCTGGTATGTGAGAATACGTTTCACGGATGTTCTCCTATTTTGCGGAAATTGCTGAGTGATAGCGAAATCGATATATTCATAAACCTCATTCGTCACCTCGAGAACGAATGAGGAGCAGAGGACGATCTATACGTTGAAGAACACCGGCTGCAATACTTCCATAAAATGTCCTGGATAAACCGGTGCGGCCATGACTGGCCATCGCCACAAGATCTGCATTTTCGCATTCAGCCGCATCGACAATCGCCTTCACCACCGGACCATGGTCGATAAGCGTCCGGACCTCGATACCCTTTTAGGAAAACTGTTTTTGAAGAGAATTAAGGTACGCCGCTGTATTCTCTTTCAGATAATCGTTTTTTTCCATAAACTCCGACATACCGATTATCTCATTGTACGCCAACATCAACACCGATTCTATGGCAACAAAGAAAATCACTTTGCTTTTGAAATTTCGCGCAAGGTTCTCCACATGGAGCAATATGGATTCAGCCCGTTTCGAGCCGTCCAACGGAACCAATATCGTCTTATACATATTTCTCTCCGCATTTGCAGAATAAAAAATTCTATCTTTCTGCCTTATTATCACGCCGTGAACGAACAATTAACAATGGCCGATCTATCAGATTCAGTACACCGGCCGTTATACTCCCGTAAAAAGCCCGGGCCAAACCGGTTCTTCCGTGACTGGACATTGCAACGAGATCGGCATTTTCTCTTAAAGCGCAGTCAATGATCTGATCGACAACCGGACCACCGACAACGCAGGTTTTGGCCTCAATGCCCTTTTCCCGAAATTCTCCCTTAAGGGATTTTAAGTAAGATTCTGCCTGCTTCACCAGTTGTTCCAGGTTATGACTATAAAGTAAAATTCCACTCTCGTCATATCCCACAAGATTGGGAGCGGTGACAACTCGCAGGAAAATAACCTTGGCATTGAAGCAGTGGGCTAACTCCTCGACATGTTTCAATATCCGTTCTGCCCGCTTTGATCCATCCAACGGTACTAAAATCGCTTTATACATATTCGCCTCTTTCGGGAAAAACATCCCCAGATTAAAATAAATAAGCGATAGAACAAGATTTATCACCTGAATTTTGCACGAGTCGGAGGCTTTCATATGTAAGGCACTTAAGGGCGAAGCCATAGTGAACTATTGCGAGCCCTTAATAACGCAGACGCCGTAGGGGTCATACCGTAGGTAATGAAAGCCTCCGGTTCTTGCAAATCATCGGTGCATATCCTTACGCAAACTTAACAATGGAACCGGACAGTGACGGAACATTTTTTCCGCCGTTGTACCGAAAAAAATACCTGAAAGATTGGTGCGGCCCTTCCGTCCCATGACTACAAGATCAACGCCGCCATCCTTAGCAGCCTGCACGAGCTCACGAAACGGGACTCCTGTCTTGATCTTTATCTCTATAGGAAGGTGTTTGGCAGATATCTCTTCGATGATTTGATTGATTTGTTCCATTCGATCTTTTTTCCTGTCCTTTATAAATTTGTCTGCAGAAAAACTAACGGCTTCCATTTCCGCTCTTATAACTGCATCTACCTCTCTTTGATTGATGACATTGACGACCATCAGATCGCTTTTTAATTCATCGGCCAATTCAACAGCAAATACCAAAGCTTCTTTCGAATAGTCGGAAAAGTCATACGCCACCATGATTTTTCGAATTCTTTTCATTTCTTCACTCCAATCTTTCGTCAATCCCGCCCGAAATTTCTCGGGTAACGCGAATTTTAACGCCGTCAGAGCCGAGACAAAAGGATCATCTGTATCAAACTTCGGACAAGCTGATGATATTGTTGTAAGAACCGAAACTGTTGGGACATCGCCGGTTGTTTCGGGGATCTTCTTTCCACTGTCCGTCTACCAAAAATTTGTATTCATGACCCCCCGGAGAAAGCATCACCCGTTTACTCCACGTTCCATTTTCATCTCTTTGCATGGGGTGCTTTCCCGGACTCCAGTTGTTGAAATCTCCCATTAAGAAGACTTCCTTGGCCTCAGCCTCTTCCAATGAAAATGTCCATCTTTTACGTTTAAAATTATTTTTCGATTTAATCTTCGACATGTCATGCCTCCTTGAACGTTTGTTCTCTTCTCCTTTTCATAACTCTCAATTTAATATCTTAAAGAATGAAACGCAAAAGACATGCCACCCATCATTTTTAATTAATCAGAGATAAATATTTGATAAATATCTATATTTTCCAACAAATTATAAAATTTTCACGTTGGATAAAAAGAATTGGTGTCGGAATCTTTTACAGCATGTAAAAAAGGTTGGGATTTAGGTGAAATGGAGTTTTAGTCGTATGGCTCGAAAACACGAAATAACCAATCATAAACCGAAGCCAGGTATGCTGCAATGGGTTCATGTTGAAGACCCATAAAAATATACCCTTTCCGTTGATCAGGGACAATCGCAATGTGCCTGATCGGTCCGGGATCCGTCAGGGACCCGATAAGTTCTTTGAAATGGTCAATCATCCGGTCTTGTTCGTAATAAAGGAAGAAATCCAAATCGCCCCACTTAAATTCCATCTGATGAAGCCGTGAAATGTTGGTGATTTCAGGTCCTCGAAATCCTGTATAACCTTTTTCGATGATGTGACCTTCGCCTGGCGGAGGATACCTCATGTAAACAGAAATAAAGAGCCGATCATTTCTCATAAGGAATTTTGAGATGGGCATATACAGGGGCGCCTGCCGAGGCAGCAGGGTGAGCGTAACGTCGATTCGAAAGACCGGACCTCGCTCTTTGAAAGAGAAAGTCCCGTGATGTCCGACAGCTCCTCCGATATTGGTAAAGGTCTGGTCGTCGGGTTTAAAAATCTTCATGAGCTCGTTAAAGGTAGCGGTGCAAATCTCTTTGTTTTTTCGTCTGCCGGAGTGAAAAGAAAAGACGATAAAAGCACCGATGGCCATGACGGCGATCAATACGGAAAACGTTGCGGTGTCTCCAAAAGATTCCATAGATTTTTCTTTTTCGGAAGTTTTCCCTCTCGTTGCAATTATTTATGCAAGGTTAGATTCTTTTACGATCGATGGCAGCCAGTGATATATCGGAGCGAAATAGCGTGCTACCTGATCGGGCTTTGGAATCATGAAGACAAATCCTTTTTTCTGATCGGGAACAAGAGCGATGTGCCTGATGATGCCAGGATCCGGATTTTCTTTAATAAAGGCCCGCATTTTCTCGACCATCTCCCGGCTGCTGGTGTAAAGATGAAAATCGAAATTTTCCCATTTGACGGTTTCATGATGCAAAAGGTGAGCGTTCTCGATCTTCGATCCCATGAACTTGCTGTACTTGTTTTCAATCAAATGCGCTTCTTCCGTAGGCGGTTTCTTCAGATAGAGGGTGATGAAGAGGCGATCATATTTTCGAATCAGTTTTGAAATGGGCAGATAAAGCCAGGAATGTCTGGGCAACAGCGTTATGGTTGCGTCTACACGGGAAAAAGGTGTCCCCTTTTTCTTAATGAACAAATTGGCGTGGAACCCGATGGCACCGCCGATGTTCGTAAAATTCTGGTCATCAGGCTTGACGATGTCTACAAGATCGTTGAAGACGGAACGGTAGATTCTTCTGTTTGAACGACGTCCCCAAAAATACCCAAGGGTCAGCAAAACGCTGAACCCGATAAAAAGAAAAAATATCGGTTGATGGACAATGTCCGCAGTGTTTTCCATTTTTGTCCTTTATTTCATTTCAAACGGAGATAGAATGGTTTCCTCAATATCGTACAATGTGCTGTTTTGCCCGTCAAGAAGACTCTCCGTGAAGGCCACACGCTGGATGGGAACCGCCGGTGCGAGAGTCTTGATCACAGAATCCACGTGATCGGCCATGGCCGTATACTTCTTTTGAATTTTATTGTTGATCAACAGTCGCAGCGGAAGCTTCAGCTCTCGAAGGCCGTCGATAAGCCGCTTCGACTCTTTCAGCGATAAGGTGTCAGGATTATAAACGAGAACGATGCCGCAGTCATTTCCTTGAAGGATTGAGGATAGGGCCTGATAATTTCCATTGAGTGTTTTAAGACGCTTTAATATATCATCGTCATTTTCATCGTAGCTTAAGATGGTTTCCTTATCATCGAGAATACCGCGGATTCGATATATGGTGTGTCGTTTTTCCAGAATATCTCGTCGGATCTGCATGAGCCGGTCGATCCATGTCATGGTTATCCACGGAAGTGCAAGGAACCTGAGGGTCAATCCTGTGGGCGGCGTATCAAAGACAATATAATCGATATCCTTTTCGGACCTGACGGTTTCTTCGATACTGGTCAGTAGAGCGTATTCTTCAATTCCCGGTGAATATTTCAAAACCGAGAAATAGCTATCCAGGTTAATGGTTTGAAGATAGCGGTAGGTATCGGTAAACACCCTGATTTCCCGCTGGAGATATTCCCGGCAAAGCTTCTGCAGATTCACTTCTTTGAGATAGAGGGAATCGGTAAACCGCTGTTTTTTATGGTTGAGAACGACGCCGAAGACATCGCCGAGATTGTGGGCCGGGTCCAGTGATACAATGAGAACCCGATGATTTTGGGACAATTGCCACGCCGAAGCTGCGGACATGGTCGATTTGCCCACTCCCCCTTTCCCGGTAAAAAAGAGAATTTTCATCTAATCTATCCCAATGGTACCGCACATTTCAGCCAGCATATCGTTGCAGTCTTTTGCCCGCTTGCAAAGGATCTGTAATTCACGTTCCATATAAGGTAACAATTCCACCGCCAAAAACGTTGGCGGGGATGGGAAACCGGCAAAGGAGCCTAAAAGAAGGAGCGCAAAAATATTTTCCAGTTCCTCCATCTCCATAACAGTGAGGGCTGTAGCCTTCTCCCGATGCGTTGCGTCAAAATCAGCAAAGATGCGACGAACCCAATGAACCATCGACGAAATCATAATTCGTTCCATAAATTTTAATTCGTAACTGTTTAGGTTTTTGAAACAAATCGATGTTAAAGGAGCTTCAGATAGAGTTAAATTTTCACTGTTAACATCAGATAACCGGTGCACAGCATACCCAACACCGTGCACCGGCCTGCTGTATAACATCGCCTGTGTTCAGGCTTTCAATTTTTCCATTGCCAATAAACATTTCCCTGCCTTAGAAGGTGTCTTTTATTCAACCTTATAGGACTTTGATTTAACAAAGTCGAAAATAAATAAGAAGTTCAGAATGAACAACACGATCAGGATCACCATTATTGTCCAGCCGGGAACGGGTTTTGCAGCAATCGAACCAGGTTGGACTATCAAGATGAACCAGAGGAGACCCGCTGTCACGGTGACCCAGAGTAACAAGGCAGGAATCACCGCAGCATTGGCAAATCCGGATTTCAGTTTTTTCGCCACATAAGCCGCACCGGTCATAAGTGCGATGGAGGCGATCAACTGATTTGCAGCGCCGAAAGATCCCCAGATAATGAGCCAGTTGCCGCTGGCGGCAAGGTAGATACCGATGGCTGCGGGAATAACCGAGGCCACCCAACGGTTGGTCAGAACATTGTATAATCCTGCGGTGCTTTCCTTCAACGGTGCAGCCATTTCCGACAGGCAATATCTGGCCAAGCGATTCGTCGTGTCCAACGTGGTCATGGCAAAAGACGCGACCCACATCCCGGCAAGCACTTTGACATATTGAGCAGGAATAAAGGAAAGCCATGTAGCGTTCACCATGTCGGAATAAGACTGGACAAAGAGGTTGGCTTTGGAAAGCCCTAATTTCCCGGAGATACCTGTGAAAGTTGCTCCCCAATTGGATGCGTTAAGGGTGAATTCCATCGCTTTTGCCGCAGCAGCCGTCTTGAGGGCCGTATAGCCGAAACCGGCAATGGCCACAATGACAATCGTCGAGAGGAATCCTTCCAGAAACATGGCGCCGTAACCGATCAAAAGGCCGTCGGTTTCTTTGTCAAGCTGTTTTGAAGATGTTCCCGAAGCCACCAGTGAGTGGAATCCGGACAGCGAACCGCAGGCAATAACCAGGGGAATCGCCGGCCAGAAAGGCGTCGGCTTACCACCCAGCAGCACCGGGGAAAAACCGGCAAATGCAGGAACTTCAAAACCTTTGAATGCAAACATGGCCGCCGCGAATCCCAATACAAGTCCGGCATAGAGCAACCAGGAGTTCAGATAATCCCTGGGCTGGAGCAGGATATTTACGGGAATCGCAGATACGATGAAGATGTAGAAAAAGAAGACCCACATCCAGGTCATATAGGACGCCGCGATGGGTGTCTCGACGCCGAGCCAGATAGCGAAACCGAGCATGGCGATACCGATGATCGTTGCCAGGCCGAAGTTCATCTTCACCCGGTAGATCAGCACCCCCAGGATCAGGGCGGCAATGATTTTGTAGATATAAGCCGATGCAATTGCCGGCGTTTTTACGAACATTCCGCCGATAATGGCTGCAAAGGCGGCGACCACAAGGATCAACAGGAAAAAAACGATCCAGTAAAACGCATAACCCGTCCGCTTGCCGATAAGATCCGTGGCAACGAATTGCACCGATTTTCCATCATAGCGGACCGATGCCATCAACGACAGATAGTCATGGACGGCGCCGATAAAAATGTTTCCTAGCCAGACCCATAGAAGCGCCGGCGCCCAACCCCAGCAGATCGCCAGTGCGGGTCCGATGATAGGGGCCGCACCGGCAATGGAGGCAAAGTGATGTCCCAAAAGAACCTCCTTTCGTGCCGGAATATAATCGACACCGTCATAAAGGCGATGAGACGGTGTCGATTGATCGTTTGAGACCTTCACCACATCCCGTTCAAGTTTCTTCCCGTAGGTTAGATAAAGGATTAAATAAAGCGAAAAACCAATAATGATAATAAGCGTTGTCATTATTTCCTCCTTTCTGTTGTTTAAAATCAGAGAACGTATCCTATTAAAAAGTCTTTATGATTTCCCTGATCTTATCTTTCCATCCTTTGAATGGGCGTGTGTTAATGCGCAACTTTAAAAATAAAATGGCAAAAGACATGCCAAGAACACATAGTGTAGATGAGATTAAATAATACCCTGATAAATCATTACATTCGGCGGTTATCTATTGGCTTTTCATCGCAGATAAGAAGGAATTGGTGTCGGAATTTTTTACAAGATGTAAAAAGAATTGGAATTGGATACTATTTGAAATTAATATAGGATCGAAACCTTCGGGGTGTCAATTGATTTTTTCTTTTGATTTTCATACCATTTCGCAAACAGTTTATCGAAATACTTCTCATCCTCAATCATCTCTTTGGTGATGTTATATGTCCCTCTAACACCCATGTAATTTAATGCGGATGCACCAAAAAGAAACTTTTTCAGCGTCTCGGATATCCGGAGATTATTATGTAATGCATAATGTAAAAGCAAAAACTACGATGCATCTTCTTTGACGGAAGTCTTTAACTCAAGACCAAATTTTTCGATCTTGGAATGCAAGGTAGGTCTGGAAAGGCCAAGGAGTTTTGCCGCTTGTGATCGATTCCCGTCGGTAAAATTGAGCGCCTCGCTGATAATGATATGGGCAAACCGGTCCATGCAGTCCTCAAAGCGTTTTTCATCGGATGCCGACGTCAGCATTTTACGTACCCATTGACGCATGGCCTGTTCATCTTTTTCTAAATTTATTGAATCGAGAGCATTATCGCCACGAATGGACTGTAAGATATCTTCCTGGGAAATAGGCGTCCCACGATTAAAAATCAATGCTTTTTGAAGGGTGTTGCCCAGTTCGCGCACATTGCCTTTCCAGGGGTTTGTTGCAAGAAAAGCTTTGGCCTTTTTGGTGATTCCCGGATTTTCGACCTTCGCTTCCCGTGAATATCGGGCAAGGAAAAAGTCTGTCAGTGCCGGGATATCTTCGAGTCGATCTTTCAGGAGCGGCAAAAAGATCGAGACCACCTTGAGACGATAATAGAGGTCCTCCCGAAACCGGCCTTTAACGATGGCCGATTCCAGGTCACGATTGGTAGCGGCGATAATTCTGACATCTACGGGGATAGTGCTTCTACCACCTAGTCGCTCAATACTCTTTTCCTGGAGCAAGCGTAAGACCTTGGCCTGGATGCTCAGCGGCATATCGCCGATTTCATCCAAAAATACGGTTCCGCCGTTTGCTTGCTCGATCTTGCCGATTCGGCGATGGGTGGCGCCGGTGAAAGCGCCTTTTTCATATCCAAACAACTCACTTTCTAGAAGGGTTTCAGGAATGGCCACACAGTTGATGACCAAAAAAGGTCTGTCGGCCCGGGTGCTGTGGTGGTAAATGGCCCTGGCCACCAACTCTTTTCCGGTTCCCGATTCTCCGCGAATCAGAACCGTTGCTTCTGTTTCGGAAACCCGGCCGATGGTCTTGTAAACTTCCTGCATGGGTCTGCTTCGTCCAATGATGGCATCGCGATAGCTTTTTTCCGGTATGGGGTCCATATCTACCGGAGAACGCATAAACCGGCTGGCTTCCAAAGCCTGTTTGATGACCACCAGCATCTCCGGAATATCAAAAGGCTTGAGAATATAATCGAATGCCCCCATCTTGGTGGCCTCAATAGCGGTTTCAGTAGTTCCAAAAGCGGTCATTATGATTACCGGAAGTTTGGGTTCCATTTCATGGATGGCCTGGAAGGTCTCGAATCCATTCATTCCCGGTAAGCGCATATCGAGGATCACCACATCCGGTCCTTGTTCCTGGATCAACTTAAGACCAGCTTCTCCTGAAGCAGCAGATTTCGGGTGATAACCCTCTTCAGCCAAAAGTTTATTAAAGCTTTTTCGAAGTTGATCGTCGTCGTCAATGATAAGGATGGTCGTCATGTTGTGATCCTTTTATCGGCAATGTGATGATAAACGTTGATCCAATACCTTCCTTTGATCGGATATCCAGTCTTCCGCCGTGCTCTTGAACAATCCTGTTGGCGATGCTCAATCCGAGTCCAGTGCCTTCTTCCTTGGTCGTGAAAAAAGGTTCCATAATTTTCGACTGTATGGCACCCGGAATACCGGGCCCGTTATCGCTTATCCGAATCACAGCTGATCTAAATTTTTCCTGCTCAATTACCGTTTCTTCGTATATGACAATCGAACCGCCCTGCCCCATGGCTTCACATGCATTGATGATGATATTGATGAGAACTTCCTTTAATTGTTCCGGATCCAACTGGACAAAGGGAAGAGGTTCTTTTCTTTGAATCTTGATAAAAACTTCGTAAGACTCCAAACGATGCTGTAAAAGCTGGATTGCCTGGTCCACAATGTCCGAAGGTGAAACATGCTGCAACTTGAGTCTGGGGGGTCTGGAAAATTCGAGGAAATTTTGTAAGATATTATCAATATGATCGATTTCTTCTGATATGACGTCAAAGTCTTCTTTTTGATTACTGTTAAGATTCAGGCTTCTGTTCAGGGAAAATAAACGCATCTTTACTGAGGTTAAGGGATTTCGGATGCTGTGCGATGTACCGGCCGCCAATCTTCCCACCAGTGCCAATTTTTCGGATTGCAAGAGGTGTTCCCGGCTTTTTTCAAGTTCAGATTGAGTTTCATTGTATGTTTTTTTCAAATCATGCACACGCCGGCTGAGCGCCTTTACCTCGTCTCCTTCGTTTTTTGTGCCGTTATGACGATCCGTTTCCAAGGCCAATCTCCGGATCGGATCAAGAATATCATGCAGCAAAAAGAAGGTAAGAATTATTCCCAGAAAAAGGATTATCAGCACAGCCGATCCGGCAATAATTCTGAGTTTTTTGGCCTGATTTAAGCTCTGTCTTTTGGCTTTTTGAGCCTTATCATTGAAAAGCTGCTTGCCGTTTTCGCAAAGCTTTAAGATTTCGAAAAAACTGTCTCGAACTTTTTCGTGGAGTTTTAGACCTTTTTCGCGATTTCCGGACTTATAATAATCGACAACCTGATCTTTGGCAACGATGTACTTTGCATATTCCGATTCCATAAGGTCCAGAACTTTTTTTTCCTCTACTGTTGTAGCAATGCGCTGTGTTTTTTCAAGCGTGTCCTCAAAAATTTGACGGTATTCCGTCATCTGTATAAGCCAATTTGGATTTCCATCCAATAGATAGTAGGATGCAAACCCCTTCTGGTTGACCAGGGCATTTTCCAGGGATTGGGCCGTCTGGAGTCCCCCCATGTATTTGTCGATGATCTGGGCCAAAAGTGCTTCCATCCGGTATGTATACCCAACCATCACCAACG
>Ga0210086_1000423_pt1 | contig 24933 bp, 18 predicted proteins | sample China_Galinas_PW_3_FD_184867 | JGI IMG/M metagenome (GOLD analysis project Ga0210086, IMG submission 184867) | Wetland microbial communities from San Francisco Bay, California, USA, that impact long-term carbon sequestration - China_Galinas_PWB_D2... | ecosystem: Environmental > Aquatic > Marine...
CCCGCCGGTACGGCGTGCACACCACGGCCGCACTGTCGGTCCGGGTTGCCGACCCCGACGCGGCGAAGGCGATGATGGCGAAGCTGCGCGCCGATCCGCCGCGAGAACTGGCGGGCTTCGCCGTCACCGCCACCGATCTGCTGCAGCAGGATCGGCAACGCACCGACGCGGTGATCCTGCGCGGCGGCGACGAACAGACATCCATCCGGGTGGTGGTTCGCCCGTCGGGCACCGAGCCAAAGGTGAAGTGCTACACCGAGGTTCGGCGGGCCGCTACCGGCGACCTCGCCGACTCTCGCGCGCGGGCGAACGCCGTGCAGTCTCAGCTGCTGGACATCGCGCGCCACTGGTAGGTCAGCGCGGCCCGAACTGGCGATCCCCGGCATCTCCGAGACCGGGAACGATGTAGGCGACGTCGTTGAGCCCGTCGTCGACGGCGGCGGTGAACAGCCGCCCGTCCGGTGCCGCCCTTTCCAGCACCGCGATGCCCTCGGGCGCGCAGACCACGCAGACCACCGTGATGTCGACCGCACCCCGGCCGTGCAGCAGCCCGATCGTGTAGGCCATCGACCCGCCGGTGGCCAGCATCGGGTCGAGGACCATCACCGGCTGGGTGCTCAAGTCATCGGGCAACGACTCGAGGTAGGGCGTCGGTTGATGGGTGCTCTCGTCACGGGCGACGCCGACGAAGCCGACCTGCGCGTCGGGAATCAGCGCATTGGCCTGGTCGACCATGCCCAGGCCGGCCCGCAACACCGGCACCAACAACGGCGGTGCCGCCAGCCGGCTCCCGATGGTGGGGGCCAGTGGGGTGCGGACGCTGATCTCCTCGCACGGCGCATCCCGGGTGGCCTCGTAGACCAGCATGCGGGTCAGATCGCGCAGCGCCGCACGGAAGGCGGCGTTGTCGGTGCGTTCGTCGCGCAGCGTGGTCAAGCGGGCGGCGGCCAACGGGTGGTTGACGACACACACATCCATGCGCAGAGACTGTAGTGGAGCTGTCGGGGGGGATCGCAGCCCAAAACGAATGCCTTCACCAGTGCGGTGTACTGGTAGACCTACGTCCATGCCCAGTGCTGCAGGAAGCAGCCGACCACACCGAGCCCGCCGTGGACCGCGACCACGACAAGAGCCAGGGCCGCCGGCACGCGACACAGTCTGGCCACCGGGGCAGGCTATCGACCAGCCGGCCTCGTTAGGCTGTCCGGCATGGCAACTGAGCTCGTTCCGATCCGCCTCGGTGTGACCGCCGGTGACCTGTACACGTTGTGGGCGCCCCGCTGGCGGGATGCCGGCGATGAGTGGGAAGCATTCCTCGGCAAGGACGAGGACCTGTTCGCGTTCGAGTCGGTGGCCGACCTGGTCGCGTTCGTGCGCACCAACACCGCCAATGACCTGGCCGATCATCCGGCCTGGGAAGACCTGACGCAGGCCAACGCCCACAAGCTGGTGCCGGCCGAGGACCGCCAGGTCGACCTGGTTGCGGTCGAGGAACTGCTGGCCGAGAAGCCGACCGAGGAGTCGGTGACCGCGCTGGCCAACACGTTGGCCGTCGTCTCGTCGATCGGCTCGGTGTGTGAGCTGCCCGCGGTGACCCGGTTCTTCAACGGCAACCCCAATCTCGGACTGGTGTCCGGCGGGATCGAACAGTTCACCGGCAGGGCCGGGCTGAAACGGTGGAGCGGTATCGGCGACATTGTGGCCCGTGGCTGGGACAACGTCCTGGCGTCGATCGACGAGGTCCTGACCATCCCGGAGGTCGATGAGCGGGCCGCGAAACCGGCAGCCGACGAGCTCGAGGAGCCGTTCGAGGAGGAGTCCGAGGACCTCGACGTCACCGAGACCGGCGAGGAGGCCGAGGAGTCCGACAGCGACGGCGACGAGGCGGAGTCCGAGGTCGAGGAGCCCGTGCGCGCACCGCAGGACCAGGTGGCGCTCGGCGGTGACAAGGACTTCTGGGAGCAGGTCGGCATCGACCCGGTGCGGATCATGACCGCATCGGGGACGGTCTACACGCTGCGCTGCTACTTCGACGACCGCCCGATCTTCCTCGGCCGCAACGGCCGCATCAGCGTGTTCGGGTCCGAACGGGCGCTGGCCCGGTACCTGGCCGACGAGCACGATCACGACCTGTCGGACCTGAGTACGTATGACGACATCCGAACGGCCGCGACCGACGGGTCACTTCGGGTCGACGTCACCGAGGACAACATCTACGTGCTGACCGGCCTGGTCGACGACATCGCCGACGGGCCCGACGCCATCGACCGCGATCAGCTCGACCTCGCTGTCGAGTTCCTGCGCGACCTGGGTGACTACTCCGAGGAAGACACCGCCGACACGCTGCTCGGCGCCGATCACCCGCTGGGCGAGCTGATCGACTATGTGCTCGATCCGGACACCGCTCGCCGCCCCCGCCCGCCCTATGCCGCGGCAGTCAAGGAGTGGGAAGAACTGGAGCGATTCGTCGAGTCGCGGCTGCGCCGCGAATAGCGGGGCAGACGGCGACGACATTCGGCCACAGAGTCGCGGCTGCGCCGCGAATAGCGGGGCTCGCTAACTAGAGCTGGAGCTCGCCGCCCTCCTGGAGGAACCCACCGAACGGTGGGCGGACGAGGTGGACTTCGTCGCCGAACGGTGGGCGGACGAGGTGGACTTCGTCGCCGAACTGCGGCTGGACGAGGCGGCCGACGAGGCGCGCTTCGACGGCGAGCCACCCTTCGACTGGGCAGCTGGATTCATCCCACCCGTCGACCTCATCGTGGTCGACGTTGTCGTGGTCGACGATGTGTCAGAGGTCGACGACGAGTCCGTCTCCTGTGCTGCCGAACTCGCTTCGCCATCGGTGTCCTCGGACGTCACGGTGTCCGTGGAGGTCGTCGACTCGTCCGTGGACGGAGCCTGGTCGGCGGACGTCGACGAGGAATCGGTGGCGCTCGCGCTGCTATCCGTGGATGCCGAAGCCGCGGTCTCCGGCGTGGTGTACTCGACGTCCGGACCGCCGACGCCGTACGGTCCGGGCCGCTCCGTTCCGAACGGACGAACCCCGAAGAGATCCTCCATCCCGTTGTCCAGGCCGGTCGGAACGGCCTCGAGGAAATCGTGCGTCAGCTTGATCGGATCCTCGAAATAGAAGACGTTCCACGAGGTCGGTACACCCGGGCTGGTGCTGCGGTCGTAAGCCGACTCGACGATCACTCGCAGCGGCGCGTCCAAGGTGTCGGCCAGGGCGTGACCGATGACCGGGATGTTCTCCAGCGGCATCAGCAGCGGCAGGATCGGGGTGGAGATCAGGTAGTACGAGGTGTCGCCGTACTGCCCCTGATCGATGACTCCCGGATCGGTGAGGCCGGTGTCCTGATAGACCCCCTCGAGGTGCAGATAGGTGATACCCATCAGTGCGTTGGCGTCGGCCAGCAGATTCAGGGGGTTCTCCGGGAAATCCGACCAGCCGTCATACTCGGCCGCGATGTCGACGGTTGCGTACTGCGTGTCGGTCGGGGTCGGCCCACTGAACGTCGTCCCGGCGAAGGTGAGGAACCACGGAATCGTCACGCCTGCCGGACCACGTGCCAGGAAGCCGCCGTTGGGGCGGTTCCCGTTGGCGGTGAGCGTGAAAGTGACGTCCGGGCCGTCGCCGTAGGCGTATTCCGCGGCCAGCGCCCGCTTCTCGAGCGTCGCGATCGTTGCGCTCTGCGAGAAGCCGTACACCACGAACGTGTCGCCGATCATCGGCGCGCTGGATCCCACGTCGGTGTTGTAGTTGCAGGCGATGCCTTTGATGCAGTTGTCGAGATTGAGCACACCCAGGGCCACCGACTGGTCGAACGTCAGGGTGCCGTGTTCCGGCGCGGATTCTTCGGGGGTGACAACCGCGACCGCGTTGTAGGGACCCGTCGGAATGCCGGTGCCCAACATCGACGCGGGGTCGACATAGTTGTCGATCGCGTCGTTCAAATAGTCCTCGACGTAGGAATCCGTATCCGCCGTGGAGGACAGCGGGTGCCCGGTGCCACCCATGACGAGAACCGTGACGCCGAGAAGTTTCAGGACCGCCGTCGTCGTCGACGCCCACACCAACAGTGCGACGCCCGCGAATGCCGCAACAGCCACGCCGACGCTTCGAGCCGCTTGACGCATACGCGTCTCTCCTCACCCCCGAACCACCTGGCCAGCGAAATCGCTTTCGCCGCTGATACAGCCCCCTACAGGGTAAGAGCACAGCCTCGGCAAATGCGAATCGAACATGCCGCCGCACTCGGAAACCCCGGCTGTGACGCTCGGCACCGTAAGTGCCGAAGGATGCCGCGGCCGCGCTGGCAACTGCCATGGATGTCAATCCCGGAACCCTTCACCGTGGGTTTCGGGTGCTAGCCTTCTGCGACGGGTACGGCGCGTAGCGCGGGTACGAGTTCAACGTGGTGGAGTGATGCGTCAGTGAGCCGAGTCCACATCCCCAAGCTGGGGATCATCGCCGCCCTTCGCCAGAAGACCGACTACCGGCGGTGGGCCGACACCCGCAATCTGTACTCGTCCTGGGAGCCTCGGACAGAACGAGCCGCCGCCCTGGTACCCAACAACAGCCGGGTCATCGAGTTCGGGGCGGGCAACCGGGTTCTGGAACGCTATCTCGACCCGTCGTGTAGGTACGTGCCGTCCGACATCGTCGACCGAGGCCCGGGAACCATCGTTTGCGATCTGAACCAGCGGCCTCTCCCCGACCTGGGCCCGGGCGTCTACGACGTCGCCGTGATCATGGGGGTGCTCGAATACCTGCGTGACGTGCCCTCGCTCCTGGATTGGCTGGCGAAGTATGTTCCGCTCTGCGTGGTGTCGTACGGCTGCCCGGATACCAACAACCACACTCGGCGCACCTCGCTCGGGGCCATCGACCGCCTGAGTAGGGGCTGGATGAACAACTACCGCGAAGATGAGCTTCGGTCACTGTTCAAGGAGCGAGGCTATACGTCCGTGCACGAGGAGAACTGGGCGAACGTCGACGGCTATCTGCACCGCCTATTCGTCTTTTCGCAGTCCCCCACGTCCGCATAATCGTCATTTGAATTTCGAAGTCGCTTCATGTTCGGATTGCTGCGTTCCGCCCGTGAGGTGGCGGCAGCCGCGACCGGCAGCCTGTACCGTGAACCCTGTCGTTTCGGCTGAGGGAGGGATGACTGGTGACGTCCACACTGACATTGCCCGAGGTGCTCGCGAACGAGGGCATCGCCGACTTGACCGGGCTCTGGCCGGTGGAGCAGGTCGAGGATTGGAGCCGGCGTCTCGATCCGCACTTCGCGTCGAAGGACGGCGAGCGCCGGTCCTACGTCAGTGCCGACGCGCTCGTCACCACCGGCATCTTCGCCGAAGTCTTCAGTGAGCCGGCCCGTCGCCTCATTGCCGGAATCCAGCCTTCGGCGTTGCTGTACCACTGCCATTGCTATGAAATTGCGGCCAATCAGGCGAGGCCCCATATTCACCGCGACAAGCCCCAGGGCTGGCATCGGGATACCGAAACTATAAAGGCCTATACACCGGATTTCCCATCGTTTATCAGCATTTTCATTCTGTTGTCATCGGTTGGTGAAGATGATGGCGCCTTCGAGTTCGTCCCGCACCGGCCCAACAGCGGAATGCGACCGGGCGGGGAAATAGTGCGCCTGGTCGGTTCGGTTGGGACGGCGGCGATCTGGAATCGATCCTATTTTCACCGCGCCTCACCCAACCGTGGTTCGCTGCGCCGCAGAGTCCTGAAGATCTCGTTTCAGCCGGCGGGTCTGCCCAACGACAGGATCGGCTTGGAGGAGTTCAGTAAGGCCAGGGCGAACCTGGAGGATCCGGCCCTTCTTGCTCTCATCGATGATCGCCGGCTCGGAACCACCAGCCCCCTGTCGGATCACAGCGAGGCCGCTGCCGCACACCGACTCCCGCCGTCGGGCAGGAACGATCTGACGCTGACCCAGGCTGCCTTCATCCGCGCACAGACGGTCGGCTACCGCCTGCTGGCCGGCGCGGGCCTGGGGTGATGCCGCCGGTGACACCGGGTGTGCCGAATCGCCGGTTGCGAGCGCTCGTCGTGGGTTCGGGCTATCGGGTTCGCAACGCCTTCCTGCCGGCGTTGAGCTGTCTCGACTCGCATATCGAGGTCGTCGGAATACACTCGCGCACCCATGCGAACGCCCGCAAAGCCGGCCAACGATGGGGTATCGAGGCGATCGAGAACCTCGCGGCGCTGCGCCCGGGGGACATCGACGTAGCGCTGGTCTCCGTGACGGTGACCAACAACGTTGCCGTGCTGAAGGCGATCGCCCACCTGGCTCCCGGGGCGGCGTTGGTCATCGATACGCCGGCCGTAGGTCGCATCGACGACCTTGGGCGACTGGCGCAGTTCCGACGGTGGGAGCGGATCCGGGTCGGCGAAGACTTCATGAACATGCCTCAGTTTCGCTTGGTCGGCGAGCTCATCGCGTCCGGGATTCTCGGTGACGTCAGCAGGATCTCGATGTCGCGCATGGGCTATCGCTATCACGCGTTGGCGCTGCTGAGATCGTGGCTGGGATTGGCGACGCCGAGTTCTGCCCGTAGTCGGCGTACCCGCGCCGGCGTGGACATCGAATACCGTTTTCCTGGCGGGAAGGTCGGCGAGGTCCGCGAGCCCTACCAGCAGGCGCAGGGATCCTTCTCCGTCGCGGGCACGCAAGCACTGGTCACGGGCCATCCGATGGGATTCCAGCCGGCCGACGACGGTACGGCCGGTTCGGCTCCCGGAGGCCAGGGACTGCCGTGCGGCCGGCTGACGCGCATCGAGGGCGACAACGGCCTTACCGGATTCAGGATCGACGGGCTGGCCACGCCGGTGGAGGTGAGCGTGCCTCGTCTTGCGGCGCTTCGCGCGATGGGACTCGAGGACGACTCCGAGTTCAACCTTCTGCGGATAAACGGGCTGTGCGACGTGATCTCGTCACTATGGGATGCCGACCCGCTCAACGATCGCTACCGGCTCGAGGATGCGATGACCGACCATCTGACGAGTTGGGCCGCGCGGTTCATTCCCTGGCTGGCGATCCCGCACAGGCGGGCCGCAGCCTAGGAGCCGTTCGGCTCCGGTCCGTCGTCCGGCTCATCGCCGGAGGACTCTTCGGCGTCAGCATCGGTCTCGCCGCCTTCGGCCGCCATCTCGTCGGTTTCGACCTCGCCGGCTCCATCGGTCGTCTCGACCTCGTCGGTCTCGGCCTCCGGTTTGTCGATGACGGCAACCGCCGCTCGCGAGGCCCTCGCAGCACGCAACCGGGCAGCCTTGTACTTGACGCTCGGCGGCTTCGACGGCCACCAGTTCGCGTTCCCGACCAACACGCACGCCGCGGGCACGGTGATGGTCCGTACCAGGAACGTGTCCAGGAGCAGGCCCACACCGATGACGAAGCCCATCTGCACGGCGGTCAGGATGCTGCTGACGGTCAGGGCAAGCATCGACGCCGCGAAGATCAGACCCGCGGAGGTGATCACACCACCCGTCGCACCGATGGTGCGGATGACGCCCGAACGCACCCCGAGCCGCGCCTCGTCACGGATCCGGGAAATCAGCAGGAGGTTGTAGTCGGCGCCGACCGCGACAAGGACCATGAACGCCATGCCGGGAACGCCCCAGGCGAGTTCCTGACCAAGGATGAACTGGAATACCACGACTCCGATCCCCAATGCCGCCCCGTAGGAAAGCACCACCGAGAGCACCAGATACAGCGGTGCCACGAGTGCGCGCAGGAGCAGAACCAATATCAGGAAGACCACGACCAGGGTCATGACGATGATGTAGCGGAAATCGGCGTTGTAGTAGTTGCGCATATCGGCGTTGAACGACGAGAACCCCACCATCGAGATCTTCGCGCCGGCCAGGGCCGTGTTGGGCCGCGCTGCGTTCGCTGTGTCGACGATCGTCTCGACCTGGTCCATCGCCTCGGTGCTGAACGGATTGAAGGCGGTCTGAACCAGGTATCGCGCGGAGTGGCCGTCATCGGAGATGAACAGCTTGGCGGCCTTCTTGAATTCGTCCTGGGTCAGGATCTGGGGCGGGATATAGAAGCCGGACATGGGCGGATCGGCGGCGCCGCGCTTCATGGCCAACAGGAACGCCGATGCCTGATCCAATCCGGCACCCAGCCGTCTGGTCTGGTCGACAAGCGTCTGCACACCCCATGCGAGTTGACGGCTCGCATCGGCGAGCAGGTTGGCCCCCTGGACGGTCTGACTCAGCTTCCTCTCGATGCCGTGCGGATCACCGACGCCCACCGCACGCGCTGCGGCTGTGGCACGCTCGAGATTCGCGCTGAGACCTTGCACGAGGTCGTCGATCGTCTCGGTTCCGTTCGTCTCCTGCAATTGGCGGCCCAGGTCAGCAATGGCATCGAGAGCCTCGTCGTTGCTGGGGTCGGTGATCTTCTGCAGATCGGCACGGGCGGAGACACATGCCGGATCGGCATCGCAGACCGGACTGACGTTGAGCGCGTTGACCACTGGTGTTGCCCAGGAACGGATGTCGGTGATCCGGGAGATGTTGATCGTCAGCGCATCGCCCAGCGAGCGCATGTTCTTCAGCAGCTCCGCCGTCTTGTCGATCTCCGCCAACGTCTTCGCTCCCCCGAACATGCTCGACATGTCGTCAAGTGCGCTCACCAGTCCGCGCACGCTGCCGATGGAACCCACCAGCTCATTGCGGATCTGGTTCAACACATTGGCCATCTGACCGGCGCCGCCGGAAAGGTAGGAGAGGTTTGCGTCGTTTTCTTGGATCAGCTGCGAGGCCTGGCCCAGCTTGCTGCCCACTTCGCCGGCCTGGTAGGTGGCCTTGGCCTGCTCGAGCATCTGGCCGGTCGGTCGGGTGAGGCCGCGAACCATGTCGATGCCGGGTAGCTGGGCCACCCGCGCGGCCATCTGCTCCATGTCGGCGAGCGCTTTGGGGGTGCGCAGATCGTTCGGAGACTGGATGAACAGGAACTGCTGAAGCGTGCTGCTGATCGGGAAGTGCTTGTTCATCACCTCGTAGGCGAGGTTGCTGGGCGAGTCGGCCGGCAGGTTCTTCCGATCGTCGTAGTTGAACCTCGTCAGGGTGGTGGACGCCGCCAGCGCACCCAGGATGACGAGGCTGGTGACCAGGTACAGGGCGGGTCTGCGCACGATATGGATGCCGGATCGCCGCCAGAAGCGGCCGGTCAGGTCTTTCCGGATCTTCACCCAGCCGCGCCGGCCGGCGAGCACGATGAGCGCGGGCAGCAACGTTATCGACGCCAGGAAGCCGACCGCGATGGCCACCGCCAGCGCCGGCCCCACCGTCGAAAAGACACCCAGCTTGGTGAAGGACATACCGAGGAAGGTGATGGCGACGGTGCCCGCCGATCCTGCGATCACCTCACCGATCGAGCGCAGCGCCTCTACCAGAGCGTCGTCGGACGCCAGCCCGCTCTTCAGCAACTCCTGGTAGCGGCTGTACAGGAAGACGGCATAGTCGATCCCGGCGCCCATCATCATGCCGGTCATCAGCATCATCGTCTGGGGCCCCAGCCCCAGCCCCAATTCGCCGAGGCCGGCCACGATTTGCTGCGCCACCGCCAGTGATATGCCGATCGTCACCAGCGGCATCAGCATGCCCACCAGGCTGCGATAGACAAGGACCAGGATCGTGAAGATCATCAATACGGTGGCGGCTTCGATCAGGTGCTGGTCCCGCACACCGATTTCGGTGAGGTCCTCGAAGGTCGCTGCGCCGCCGACGACGCTGACCGAGAGCGACGAGTTCGCCGTCGCGCCCTTCACGGTCTGGACGACTTGGCGGTACGCGTCCTGTCCCGATGGAGTACCCATCGTTCCGGCCATGCTGACCGGCAGGTTCCAGGCTTTGTGGTCCTTGCTGGTCATGACCTCCCGCAACTCGGGGGTATGAACCCAGTCCTGGATCGACGTCACGTTGGGTGCGTCCGATCGCAGTTTGTCCACGAGGTTGCGGTAGACGGCCTCGTCGGCCGGCGTCAGCCCGTTCTCGTTGCTGAGGATGATCGCGGCAAAATTGCCGGTGTCAGCTTCTTTGAACGCCTTCTGCATCGCGTTGCCGGCCTGCAGCACCGGCGCGTCTGCCGGTAGGAAGTCAGGCGGATTCCTCGCGGCCACCACGATCAATGGCGGAATCAACACGAACAGCGCCACCGCTGTAGCGATCCACCCAGCGATAACCAGCAGCGGATGCCGGACAATCATCCGCCCCAGGCCTCGAAGGACCTTGCTTGGCGACACGCCGCTGAAGATGGCGCGCGGGGACATCCTACTAAGTTACATGCCGCAAACACTCATAGAAGCATCTGCGCACGTCAGGCGTGTGCCAGCGGGCTAGACGGGATCGTACGCGACCAGCACGGACCGCGCGCGGCAAGCTGCCGCGACTGCGGCCGATCGCCCGCAATGCCCACCGGACATCTCCGCACCGCCGCCGGCGACCGATCTTGCCATGCCCCACCCCAGGGGGAACGTGTGTTCGATATCCCTTCTGATGGCCGATCAGTCTTGGCGGTCGATCGCGCGATTATTCATTGTCCCTTCGGGCGAAACGGGCCATGCCAGCATGAATCGATGGCGCAGAAGAAGCTTTCACACATCGCGCTGAGAACAAATCAGTTGCCTGTGCTCAGGGACTGGTATCTGGAGGTTCTCGACGCCCACCCGGTGTTCGAAAACGACATGCTGGCGTTCATCACCTTCGACGATGAACATCACCGCATCGCCATGGCGCAGTTGCCCCAACTCGCTGCACACACCGCGACGACGGTGGGACTGGGGCATTCGGCGTACACCTTCGAAAGCCTGGACACGCTCCTCACGAAATACGAGGCCCTGAAGGAAGCCGGCATTCAGCCGCACGTGCCGTTACAGCACGGCATCACAACCTCGCTCTACTACCGTGATCCCGACGGCAACATGGTGGAGCTACAGATCGAGAACATGCCACCGGACGAGGCCACGCGATACCTCTGCGGAGAAGAATGCAGCCTCGACCCAATCGGGCCTTCGTTCGATCCCGACACCATGCTCGCCGCTTTGCGGGCAGGCACACCCGAATCTGAGTTGATCACCAGAGCGTGGGCGAAGACATGTCCACAACTCAACGTCACTGAACTGCTGCTGACCTGACGCACGCCAGAGCGCGATGCGCCGCCCCGCTAGCCGATCAGTACCGCAAAACGCGGCTTGATCACCTCGTCGATGAGCGCCAGCCGCTCGTCGAAGTGCAGGAACGCCGACTTCATCGCATTGATGGTGAACCGCTCGAGGTCACTCCATCCATAGCCGAAAGCCTCGACGAGGCGGAACATCTCCTGGCTCATGGTGGTGTCGCTCATCAGCCGGTTGTCGGTGTTGACGGTTACCCGGAACCGCAGGCGGGCCAACAGGTCGAACGGATGGTTGGCGATGCTGTCCACCGCGCCGGTCTGCACATTGGAGCTCGGGCACATCTCCAGTGGAATCCGCTTGTCACGCAGGATCGCCGCAAGCCGGCCCAGGTGAGCGGTGCCGTCGGGCAGCACTTCGATGTCGTCGACGATGCGCACGCCGTGGCCGAGCCGGTCAGCCCCGCAGAACGCCAGCGCCTCCTGGATCGACGGCAGCCCGAACGCCTCGCCGGCATGAATCGTGAAGCGTGCGTTGTGACTTCGCATGTACTCGAATGCATCGAGATGCCGGGTGGGCGGGTAGCCCGCCTCGGCGCCGGCGATGTCGAACCCGACCACGCCCTTGTCGCGGAACCGGACCGCCAGCTCGGCGATCTCCAGCGAGCGGGCGGCATGTCGCATCGCGGTCACCAGGCAGCGCACCGTGATCGCGCGCCCCTCGGCCGCCGCCGCCTTCTCGCCGTCGGCGAAACCGGCCAGCACCGCGTCCACGACGTCGTCCAGCGACAGGCCCCCGTCGATGTGCAGTTCGGGTGCGAACCGCACCTCGGCGTAGACGACGTTGTCGGCCGCCAGGTCCTCGACACATTCGAACGCAACCCGGTGCAGGGACTCCGGGGTCTGCATGACCGCCACCGTGTGCGCGAACGGCTCCAGGTAGCGCTCCAGCGAGCCGCTGTGCGCCGCGGTGCGGAACCAGGCCGCCAGGCCGGCCTCGTCGGGCGCCGGCAGATTGTCGTAGCCGATCCGCCCGGCGATATCGAGGACAGTGGCCGGTCGAAGTCCCCCGTCGAGATGGTCGTGCAACAGCGCCTTCGGCGCCTGGCCGATCGTCTCCACGGTCAATGGTGCAGTCATCAGGCGATCCGATCGATGATCAGCGGACGGGGATCCGGCGGGCTGGAGCGCAGCGACTCGGGGACAGATTCCAGCGGGATGAGGTCGGCGACGCTCCAGCCGCCGTCCAGTTCCGCCATTGCGGCCGGGACGCGGTCCGGGGTGTCGGTGTAGAGGGTGAACAGCGGCTCACCGGCGGCGACCGGTTCGCCGGGCCGGCGGTGGATGCGCACACCCGCGCCCGACTGCACACGCTCGCCCGGGCGCGCCCGGCCAGCGCCGAGCCGCCACACCGTCAGCCCTACCGCCATCGCATCGATGTCCCCCATTCTGCCGCTTCGCGGCGCCAACACGGTCTCGGAATGGGCGCCGATCGGCAGCGGTGCGTCCGGGTCGCCGCCCTGAACAGCGACCAACGCGCGGAAACGATCCATCGCTGTACCGTCGCGCAGGGTCTGCGCTGGGTCGCAGCCGTCAACACCGGCCAGATCCAGCATCTCGGCCGCCAACCGAACCGTCAGCTCCACCACATCGGCCGGACCGCCGCCGGCCAGCACCTCCAGCGACTCGCCGACCTCCAGGGAGTTGCCCGCGGTCATCCCGAGCGGGACGTCCATGTCGGTCAGCAGCGCCCGGGTCGGAACGCCGTGGCCCACCCCCAACTCGACCATCGTCGCCGCCAGCTCTCGCGACTCGGCCTCGGTCTTCAGGAACGCGCCGCGCCCAACCTTCACGTCGAGGACGAGGGCGCCCGCCCCCTCGGCGAGTTTCTTGCTCATCACCGAGCTCGCGATCAGCGGCAGCGACTCCACGGTGGCGGTCACATCGCGGAGTGCATAGATCTTGCGGTCGGCCGGCGCCAGCTCCCCCGCCGCGAAGATCGCCGCACCGACCTCCGACAGCTGTTGACGTACTTGATCATTCGACAACTCTGCGGTGAAGCCCGGTATCGACTCCAACTTGTCCAGGGTGCCGCCGGTGTGCCCGAGACCGCGCCCGGCCGCCTGCGGCACGGCCGCGCCGCAGGCGGCGATCACCGCCACCAGCGGGATGGTGATCTTGTCGCCGACACCGCCGGTGGAGTGCTTGTCCACCGTCGGCAGGGGTTTGCCGTCGCGGCGCAGGTCCCGGAAATCAAGCTGTTGACCTGAAGCGACCATCGCCGTAGTCCATCGTGCGATCTCGCCCCGGTCCATGCCCTGCAGGAAGATCGCCATCAGCAGCGCCGACATCTGCTCGTCGGCCACCTGGCCGTGGGTATAGGCGTCAACCACCCAGTCAATGGCCTCGTCGGTCAGCCGGCCGCCGTCCCGCTTGGCCCTGATGACGGTCGGAGCGTCGAATTGACGCGACATCGGGCCGCGCGCGTCGAAGGTGAACCGGGTCACGGCGTTTCCCTGCGCACGCGGTGCAAGTCAGCGGGCCCGAAAGCATCGGGGAGAAGCTCGGCGAGCCGGCGCGGGCCGGCGGGATGGTCGACAAGCAGCTCAGTACCGCCATGCTCCAGCAGCAGCTGGCGACATCGGCCGCAGGGCATCAACGCCGCCCCCGCGGCATCCACCACCGCCAAGGCGACAAGCCGCCCGCCGCCGCCGGAGATCAGCGCGCAGACGACCGCGCATTCGGCACAGAGACCTAGGCCATATGAGACATTCTCCACATTGCAGCCCACAACGACCCGGCCATCGTCAGCGAGTGCGGCCGCCCCCACCGGAAACTTCGAGTACGGGGCGTAGGCGCATCGAGATACTTCAATCGCCTTGCTGCGCAAGGATTCCCAATCGACAGTCAGCGTCATTGTGTTGCTCACCACACCCAATCTGAATGCATTCCGAACCACCCCTCTCACGGCCCGCAAGCGAAGCGAGTGGATCGAATCTACTGCTGAGAAGACCATTGTGGGCTGCAGCGCAGTTCTTTCGACAGTACAAACAGCGTTAGAGTCCACCCGAAGGTGACGGGCGCAGACGAAGACGTTGGAGGCGCTGATGAGTGCAGCGGCACCGGCCGTGCCGGCTCCCCGGGACAGATCGCGGCGGCGACGCACGCTCTACCGCGGCGACCCCGGTATGTGGTCGTGGGTATTGCACCGCATCACCGGAGTCGCGATCTTCTTCTTCCTCTTCGTCCACGTGCTCGACACCGCCCTGGTGCGCGTCAGCCCCGAGGCCTACAACGAGGTCATCGCGACCTACAAGACGCCAATCGTCGGCCTGATGGAGATGGGCCTGGTGGCCGCGGTGCTCTACCACGCCCTCAACGGCGTCCGGGTCATCCTCATCGACTTCTGGTGGCAGGGCACCCGCTACCAGCGGCAGATGCTGTGGGCGGTGGCCGCGATCTGGCTGCTGGTCATGGTTCCGGCCCTGGTAGTGCTGGGCACGCACATGGCGGAGCGGTTCCTGTGACCGCCGCCGCCCCCGACAACCGGCTCGGCCCGCCCGCACCGATCCTGGAGCGCAGCCACGACCACCCCGCCGCTCTGGACAACCCCCGGGCGCCGCGTCGGCGCAACAACATGCCGAACTTCGAGAAGTACGCCTGGCTGTTCATGCGGTTCTCCGGCGTCGTCCTGATCTTCCTGGCCCTCGGGCACCTGTTCATCGGGCTGATGTGGGAAAATGGCGTCTACCGGATCGACTTCAACTACGTCGCACAGCGTTGGGCGTCGCCGTTCTGGCAGATCTGGGACCTGCTGCTGCTGTGGCTGGCGCAGCTGCACGGCGGCAACGGTATTCGCACCATCATCGCCGACTACGCGCGCAAGGACTCCACCAGGTTCTGGCTCAACACCCTGTTGGTGGTGTCGATCCTGATCACCCTCGTGGTGGGCACCTACGTGCTGTTGACCTTCGACCCGAACATTTCGTGAGATCCAAAGGACCCATGAGCTCACATGATCACTGAACACCGCTACGACGTTGTCATCGTCGGCGCAGGCGGCGCCGGGATGCGGGCCGCGGTGGAAGCCGGTCCGCGCGTTCGCACGGCGGTGCTGACCAAGCTGTACCCGACCCGCAGCCACACCGGTGCCGCCCAGGGCGGCATGTGCGCGGCACTGGCCAACGTCGAAGAGGACAACTGGGAGTGGCACACCTTCGACACCGTCAAGGGCGGTGACTATCTGGCCGACCAGGACGCGGTCGAGATCATGGCCAAAGAGGCCATCGACGCGGTGCTCGACCTGGAGAAGATGGGGATGCCGTTCAACCGCACCCCGGAGGGCCGCATCGACCAGCGCCGGTTCGGCGGGCACACCCGCGACCACGGCAAAGCGCCGGTGCGCCGCGCCTGCTACGCCGCCGACCGCACCGGCCACATGATCCTGCAGACGCTCTACCAGAACTGCGTCAAACACGACGTCCAGTTCTTCAACGAGTACTACGCACTCGACCTGGCACTCACCGAGACCCCCAGCGGACCGGTAGCCACCGGCGTGATCGCCTATGAACTGGCGACCGGAGACATCCACATCTTCCACGCCAAGGCCATCGTGTTCGCCACCGGCGGCTCGGGCCGGATGTACAAGACCACCTCCAACGCCCACACGCTGACCGGCGACGGGCTTGGCATCATCTTCCGCAAGGGGCTTCCCTTGGAGGACATGGAATTTCACCAGTTCCACCCGACGGGGTTGGCTGGGCTCGGGATTCTTATCTCCGAGGCCGTGCGCGGCGAGGGCGGCCGGCTGCTCAACGGCGAGGGCGAACGCTTCATGGAGCGCTACGCACCGACGATCGTCGACCTAGCCCCCCGCGATATCGTCGCCCGCTCGATGGTTCTGGAGGTGCTGGAGGGCCGCGGCGCCGGCCCGCACAAGGACTACGTCTACATCGACGTGCGCCACCTGGGCGAGGACGTGTTGGAGGCCAAGCTGCCCGACATCACCGAGTTCGCCCGCACCTACCTGGGTGTGGACCCGGTCAAGGATCTGGTGCCGGTCTACCCCACCTGCCACTACCTGATGGGCGGCATCCCGACGACGGTCACCGGCCAGGTGTTGCGCAACAACACCACCACCGTGCCGGGGCTCTACGCCGCAGGCGAGTGCGCATGCGTGTCGGTGCACGGCGCCAACCGGCTTGGCACCAACTCGCTGCTCGACATCAACGTGTTCGGCCGCCGCGCCGGAATCGCCGCGGCGAACTACGCGCTGGGCCACGATTTCATCGACCTGCCTGACAATCCCGCCAGCAGGGTGACCGACTGGGTCGCCAGCATCCTCTCCGAGCACGGCAACGAGCGCGTCGCCGACATCCGCACCGCGCTGCAACAGACGATGGACAACAATGCGGCGGTGTTCCGCACCGAGGAAACCCTCAAGCAGGCCCTCACCGACATCCACGCTCTCAAGGAGCGCTACTCGCGAATTACCGTGCACGACAAGGGAAGGCGATACAACAGCGACCTGCTGGAAGCGATCGAGCTGGGCTTCCTGCTGGAGCTGGCCGAGGTCACCGTCGTCGGCGCGCTCAATCGCAAGGAGTCCCGCGGCGGGCATGCCCGCGAGGACTACCCGAACCGCGACGACACCAACTACATGCGCCACACCATGGCCTACAAACAGGGCAGAGATCTGCTCAGCGATATCGCGCTGGAATACAAGCCCGTCGTCCAGACCCGGTACGAGCCGATGGAACGGAAGTACTGACATGAGCGCACCGGTCGTAGACAAGGCCGAGCCTGGAGACCCGCCGCTGCCCCCCATCCCCGAGGGAGCGGTGATGGTGACGCTGAAGATAGCGCGCTTCAACCCGGAGGACCCGGACGCTTTCGCCGATTCGGGGGGCTGGCAGAGCTTCCGGGTCCCATGCCTGCCCACCGACCGGCTGCTCAACCTGCTGCTCTACGTCAAGGGCTACCTGGACGGCACGCTGACCTTCCGCCGGTCGTGCGCGCACGGTGTCTGCGGTTCGGATGCCATGCGAATCAACGGCGTGAATCGGCTGGCCTGCAAGGTGCTGATGCGCGACCTGCTGCCCAAAAAACCTGGCAAGCAACTCACCATCACCATCGAGCCGATCCGCGGACTGCCCGTGGAGAAGGACCTGGTGGTGAACATGGAACCGTTCTTCGACGCCTATCGCGCGGTGAAGCCGTTCCTGATGACCAGCGGCAACCCGCCGACGCGCGAACGCATCCAGAGCCCGACCGACCGTGCCCGCTACGACGACACCACCAAGTGCATCCTGTGCGCGTGCTGCACGACAAGCTGCCCGGTGTTCTGGAACGAGGGCAGCTACTTCGGTCCGGCCGCGATCGTCAATGCCCACCGGTTCATTTTCGACAGTCGCGACGAAGGCGCCGCCGAGCGCCTGGACATCCTCAACGACATCGACGGGGTCTGGCGCTGCCGCACGACGTTCAACTGCACCGAGTCCTGCCCCCGCGGCATCGAGGTCACCAAGGCGATTCAAGAGGTCAAGCGCGCGCTGATGTTCGCGCGCTGACGATGCGGCCCCGCAGGGACCGAGGAGGAAGCACGCAATCCAGCACCGCGCGCTGACGATGCGGCCCCGCAGGGACCGAGGAGGAAGCACGCAATCCAGCACCGCGCGCTGACGATGCGGCCCCGCAGGGACCGAGGAGGAAGCACGCAATCCGGCACCGCGCGCTGACCGCGTCGCGACGATGCGCCCCGCACACAGACATTTGCGGGAGCACACTCAGAGCGTTGCCCGCAGTCACGCAACGTTAACCGGTTTTCGCATGCATCGCGTGATAATCGCTCACAATGGGCGTCGTGTATGGTGATATCCCCACTGAACGTTATTTGCTCGTTATGTTGCGGATGGGGGCGCTGTGAGGTTCTGGCCGAACACCGACCATCACACCGAAGGTCGCGGCCCGGGCTACGTTGGGCGCGTCGGGGCTCTGGCCGTCGCGCTCGGCATCGGGACCGCACTAGGCCACCCGGGAGTCGCCGCAGCGGACACCCCGGACTCGTCGGCGTCGACCACCGCCTCCTCGGCCAGGTCCGCGGATACCACCGGCCGGCCCGGCACGTCCGGCGGCGACTCGGCGTCCTCGGCGAAATCCCGGCGCTCCGCACCGGCGGGTGCACCGACGACGAACGTCCAAAGCTCCGGCGGCGCGCTCACCTCGTCCGCCCGCACCGGCGGCTCCCGCCGCTCGCGCACGGCCGGCAAGCTGGACTCCGGCCCAACCACCGCGACCCCGGCCAAAGGCTCCGACACGGGCTCACCCACCGACGAGACCGCGACCGACCCCGATTCGAGCCTGACCGCTTCGACGGTGCGGACCTCGCAGGCGGTCGCAACCACCGCCACGGTCGACGACCCGGCCGCCGCAAGCGAGGCCGCGGCGATCGCCGCCGCGACATCGCCCACGAGCCTGGCGGCACCGGCTTCGGCCGACACCGCCGGCACCGTGGCGACGGCCACCCAGCAGGCGGCGTCGCTGGGTCCGGTGGAGACCGTGGTGTCGACGGTGCTGCGGTTGTTCGGCTTCGACCCCGGCGCCGACCCGGACCTGCCCTTCGGGATGGCCGTGCTGGCGTGGGTGCGCCGCGAGTTCGAACACGCCCTGTTCAACAAGGCACCCACCATCGACTACGACCAAACCACGAACAGCCTGACTGACACCGGCGCGATCACCGGCAGCATCGGCGCCCAGGATCCCGAGGGCGACCCGTTGGTCTACAAGGTCATCCAGGATCCCGCATCGGGCACCGTGACGCTCGACGGTGACAGCTTCGCCTACAGACCGCAGGAGCCGATGGAAGCCGGCGACACCGACCAGTTCGTGGTCGCGGTCTCCGATACCGGCCCACATCTGCACGGACTCGACTCGCTGCTGTCCCCGTTCACCGCGGGCACCACCACCGCCACCATCACCATCGCAGCGATCACCTCCGGGGAGCCCACCGAACCGCCGGTGGTGCCGGCAATCCGGATCTCGGATGCAACGACGTCCGAAACCAACAGCGGAACAGCAGATCTCGACTTCGCCGTCACCCTCTCCGAGGCCACCGACAACCCCGTCACCGTCGCCTACCAGACCTCCGACGGCACCGCCTCCGCCGGCGCCGACTACACAGCGGCCTCGGGCACCCTCACCTTCGCCACCGGTGAAACCTCCAAGACGGTCACCGTCAACGTCGCCGGCGACACCACCGTCGAACCCGACGAGACGCTGACCATCACCCTCAGCAACGCTTCCGGCGCCACCATCGCCGACGCCGAGGCCACCGGCACCATCACCAACGACGACGGCGCTACGACAGATGCAACCCTGAGCATCTCCGACGCGACGGCCGCCGAGCCCGACCCGTCGACGGGCGCGGTCGGCGACGGCTGGTTCCATACCGACGGCAACCAGATCGTCGACGCGGCCGGCAATCCGGTGGAGATCGCCGGCGTCAACTGGTTCGGCTTCGAAAGTGACACCGGCGCACCGCACGGGCTGTGGACCCGCAACTACAAAGGCATGATGGATCAGATGGCCGAACTCGGCTTCAACACCATCCGCGTTCCGTACTCCAACGAGATGCTCGACAACCAGAATCCAAGCGGCATCGACTATTCCGCCAACCCCGAGCTGGAGGGCATGTCGTCGCTGGAAGTCATGGATGCCGTCGTCGAGTATGCGGGGGAGGTCGGCCTCAAGGTCATCCTCGACCACCACCGCAATGATGCGGGCGTGGGCACCAGCGAGAACGGCCTTTGGTACAACTCCAACTACAGCGAAAGCGACTGGATCAACGACTGGGTGTCACTGGCCCAGCGCTACGCCGACAACCCGACGGTGATCGGGTTCGATCTGCACAACGAACCCTGGGCGGGCACCTGGGGCGGCGGCGGAGCCAACGACTGGGCCGCGGCCGCCGAGCGGGCCGGCGACGCGGTCCTCGCGGTCAACCCCAACCTGTTGGTCATCGTCGAGGGTGTCGGCACCTACGACAACCAGAGCTACTGGTGGGGCGGCAACCTCCAAGGGGTCAAGGATCGGCCTATCCAGCTGGACGTGGCCAACCAGCTGGTTTACTCCCCACACGACTACCCCAACTCCGTCTACGCTCAGCCGTGGTTCTCCGGCGACGACTTCGGTGCCAACCTGCCCAACGTCTTCGAAGACAACTGGGGCTACATCTACACCGACGACATCGCGCCGATCTACGTCGGTGAGTTCGGCACCCGGCTGACCGACCCCAAGGACATCGTCTGGTACGAGGCCATCACCTCCTATCTCTCCGGGGATTTCGACGACAACGGCACTCTCGACATCCCCGCCGGCGAGGAGCCCATCAGCTGGACCTATTGGTCGTGGAATCCGAATTCCGGTGATACCGGCGGAATCCTGGCCGACGACTGGAACACCGTGAACCAGAACAAGGTGGACTACCTCGAACCGATCATGTTCGATTTCGCCGACGGCGGCGCCACCTACACCCTGATGCAGTTCACGGTCACGCTCAGTGAGGTGTCCGACCAGACCGTGACCGTGGGCTACGCAACCTCAGGCGGCACGGCGAGCGAGGGCGGTGACTACGTGGGCACGTCCGGGACGGTCACGTTCCTACCCGGCGAGACCAGCAAGACCGTCGGTGTGGTGGTGCTGGGCGACACCGAGACCGAGACCGATGAGACCTTCACCGTCGCACTGTCCGGTCCGTCGAACGCCACTATCGCCGACGGCACTGCCGTCGGGGCTATCCTCGACCACTCGGCCGCGTAGCTTCACCGGCCACCGCGTAGTCGGCACCCCGCAGCCGGTCTGCAACCGAATCCCGGCTCTGCTGGTCGTCCTCGAGCCACACTGCGGCGACGTCGGCTCCGCCGCCCAGCGTGGACAGCACGCGGGCGCGTTCGGACCACAGGTGCAGGTCGGTCTCCACGACATAGCCCATGCCGCCGTGAAGCTGATGGGCGTCCAGGGTGGCCCACTTGGCAGCTGTCGCGGAATGCATTCGCGCGATTGCTGTTTCACGGACCGCAATATCGCCGTCGCCGATTCGGAAGACCGCCGATTGGGCTGCCAACCGGGCCGCCGCCAGAGCAATGTGCATGTTGGCCACGATGTGCTGTGCTGCCTGGAATGAGGCGATCGGTCTGCCGAACTGCCGGCGCAGGGTGGTGTACTCGACGGTGCGGTCGAGGACGGCCTCGCCCGCACCAACCAGGTCGAGTGAGGTCAACGCGACCACGGCGTTGGCAACCCGGCACAGCTGCTCGGTGCTCAGCGGCGCACCGCCGATCAGCGCCCCGTCGGCTTGGGCGTCCTCGAACCGGACGCGCGAGGCGCGGTGGCCGCCCATCAGCGCCAGCGGTGTCGGCGTGACGCCGGGAGCACCGAGCCGGCAGACGAATCCCGATGTCCGCCCCTCGGCGTCGATCCCGGAGACCACGACCGCATCGGCGGTGTCTGCGTCGGAGACGAAATCTGCTGTGCCCGTGAGGAACCAGCCTCCACCGGGACCCCGGTCGGCGCGCACCGTCGCGGTGACATCGGAGGCGTCGTTGGCGTTCCAGAGCGCCGTCGTCGCAGACATCCGGCCCGTGACGAGTGCGGGCAGCCACCTGCGGCAGTCGTCGTCGCTGCCCAGCGCATGGATGGCCTGCGCGGCGAACACGGTGCTGTGCACCGCGAAGGGGCACCGTCCGCGACCGGCCTCGCGGGCGAAGATCCCGAGGTCGGCCAATGTTCCCCCGGATCCGCCGCAGGCCTCCGGCAGCCCGAGGCCCAGTACACCGGCGCCGGCCAGCACCTCCCACGGGTCGGAGCGGTGGGCCGCCAGCAGGCCGCGAAGCATCGACGCCAGGTCGCGCTCGTCTTGGTCGGTAACCAGTTTCATGTCAGCGCCCGTACGACGGCATGGCGTGGCCCCGTTGCGCGATCACGTCGCGAAGCACTTCGTTGGTTCCTCCGCCGAAGCGCATCAGCGGCGCGAACCGGTAGAGGCGTTCGAACCGCCCGCCCGCCGGTGCGCCCGGACTGCGATGCGCCATCAGGCCGTCGGCGCCGAGCAGGTCAACGCCCAGATCCGCAATGCGCTGGCGCAGTTCGCTGCTGAAGATCTTCTCGACGCTGACCTCCACGGTCGGGATGACCCCGTCGGCCAGCATCGACGAAGCCTCGTAGCCCATGAGCCCGGCGACCTCGACATCGGCCTCGGCCTGGACAAGGCGCCGCCGGAAGGCCGGGTTGTCGGCCGGTATCGTCCCGTCACGACGGGGCAGGCGGGCCAGCACCTGCAGCTCGTCGAGCGCACGGCGAAGGTCACCGGCGTTGGTCAGGGCGCCCCGCTCGAGGTCGAGGGCACCGGTGACATAGGACCAGCCCCGGTTCTCCTCGCCGATGAGGTTTGACAGCGGCACCCGCACATCGTCGAAGAAAACCTCGTTGGTGCGATACCCCGACCAGGCGATCAGCGGACGGATCCGCACACCCGGGCTGTCGGTCGGGACGATGATCACCGAGATGCCACGGTGGCGCGGGGCCTGAGGGTCGGTGCGCACGCAGAGCCACTCGTGCGTCGACACCTGCGCGCCGCTGTTCCAGATCTTGGAGCCGTTGATCACCCACTGGTCGCCGTCCCGGACCGCGCGGGTGCGCAGGGAGGCGAGATCGGTTCCCGCGTCGGGCTCGGAATAGCCCAGCGCGCAGGTCATTTCACCCCGAGCGATCAGAGGAAGAAACGCGCGCTTGTTCTGCTCGGTTCCGTGCCGCATGATCATCGGCGCGACCGAGGTCACGGTGAGGTCAGGCCCGGGCGCCCCCCAGTACTGGAATTCGGTCATCAGCAGGTGCAGGTGCACCGGGCCGAGCCCCAGGCCACCGTACTCGGGCGGCCAGTTCAGACCGAACCACCCCCTGGCGCCGATCTTGCGGTGAAACGCCGCAACCTCCCCATCGGGATGTTCCAGATTGTGTTCGGCAATCTCCGCCCGCAGCGCGTCAGTGACGTTCTCCCGCAGGAACTCACGCACCTCGGCCAGCCAGGCGCGCTGGCCGGGATCGAGGTCGAAATCCACAACAACGCACCCTAACGGAATAGTTAGCCGGCCAACCCATGGTTGGTGAAACGATGTCACATTCCACGCCCGATGGGTGCCTGGCGGACATGAACACCGTCCTGGCCATCGCCGAAGACGGGTTCAGCGGCGCCGGACCCCCGCGGGGTTCCCTGGGATACCGCGAACCGACACACCCCGGCCGTAGTCTGCTTCCATGAGCAAAGGGGAGCTCACCGTAGAGGGCAAGGGACTCAAGGGCGGTGCGCTCGGCCTGTGGTCCAGCGTCGTCGTCGGAATGGCCTCCACCGCCCCGGCCTACTCGCTGGCCGCGACGCTGGGCCTCATCGTGGCCAGCGGCGGCGCGCTGCTGGCCGGGGTGAAGGCACCGGCGATCGTGCTGATCGCGTTCATCCCGATGTACATGATCGCGGTCGCATACCGGGAGCTGAACAAGGCCGAACCGGACTGCGGCACGACCTTCACCTGGGCCTCGCGCACGTTCGGACCGCTGGTCGGCTGGCTCGGCGGCTGGGGCATCATCGCCGCAGACGTCATCGTCATGGCCAACCTCGCCCGGATCGCGGGCACCTACTCGTTCACCTTCGTCGGCGACCTCGGCTGGCACGCGGCGGCCGACCTGGCCGGCGACACCGTCTGGTCGACGGTGGCGGGGGTCATCTGGATCCTGCTGATGACCTACGTCTGCTATCGCGGTATCGAGGTTTCGGTGCGGCTGCAGTACGCGCTGCTGGGCATCGAGATCGTCGTGCTGGTGGTGCTGTCGGTCGTCGCGCTGGCCAAGGTGTACACGAACAATGCCGAGGCCTACTCGCTGCGCCCCTCGCTGTCCTGGTTCTGGCCGGCGGGGCTGGACTTCGGGGCCGTCATCGCACCGGCCCTGCTCATCGCGATCTTCATCTACTGGGGCTGGGACACCGCCGTGGCCTGCAACGAGGAGTCCGACGATCCGGGCCGCACCCCGGGGCGTGCCGCGGTGCTCTCGACGGTCCTGCTGCTGACCACCTACGCGCTGGTCACCGTGTCGGCCGTCGCGTTCGCCGGGGTCGGCACCGAGGGCGTCGGGCTGGGCAACCCGGAGAACTCCGAAGACGTGTTCGCCGCCATCGGTCCCGACCTGTTCGGCGACGGCATCCTCGGCAAGATCGGCCTGCTACTGCTGTCGGCGTCGATCCTGACCTCGGCAACGGCCTCGACGCAGACCACCATCCTGCCCACCGCACGGACCACATTGTCGATGGGCGTGTACAAGGCGTTGCCCGATTCGTTCGCCAAGATCCACCGCACCTACCTAACCCCCACCACCTCGACAGTCGCGATGGGCGCGGGATCGATCGTGTTCTATGTGGTGTTCACGCTGATCAGCCCCAACCTGCTGACCGCGCTGATCGGCTCGGTGGGCCTGCTGATCGCCTTCTACTACGGCCTAACGGGTTTCGCGTGTGTGTGGTTCTACCGGCAGCACCTCACCACCTCGGCGCGGAACTTCCTGATGCGTGGGGTCATCCCGCTGTTGGGCGGCGTCATGCTGGCGATCGTCTTCGTCTACGGGCTGGTGCAGTACGCCAAACCCGACTGGTTGACCGACAGCCACGGCAATAACGTCACAATCCTGGGCTACGGCGCGGTCGCCGTCGTCGGCATCGGCGCACTGGTACTCGGGGTCGTGCTGA
>Ga0210086_1000425_pt1 | contig 24877 bp, 17 predicted proteins | sample China_Galinas_PW_3_FD_184867 | JGI IMG/M metagenome (GOLD analysis project Ga0210086, IMG submission 184867) | Wetland microbial communities from San Francisco Bay, California, USA, that impact long-term carbon sequestration - China_Galinas_PWB_D2... | ecosystem: Environmental > Aquatic > Marine...
CGGTGTTCCTGCTCACTGGCCCCACGACCGTTCCGCCGAAACCGCGCACCGCATACCGATGAAACGCACGACGTTTTCCCTGATCGCTTTCCTCGTTCTGACCGCCGCCGCCGGCGCCCAGAACGAGGAGCTGAAATTCAACAAGCAGCAAGCCGAGAAGCTGCACAAGTTCGCGGAGACCGCCTTCAAGGCGGGTTTCCCGCTGAATGCGAAGCGGGTGTGGCTGATGATCCTCAGCGAATACTGGAGCGATCACCCCGGCGCGCGCAAGGCGCTCGGCTACCAGCGAGCCGGCGAGTCGTGGACGCTCAATCCGCGCTTCGTCTACCCGAAGAACGACAGCCCCGACGTGCGGAAGGCCAAGTCCTTGCGGGCGAAGTGGCTGTCCCTTGCCAAGTCGATCGCCGCGGCCCACCGGCGCATGGCGAGGAAGTACGCAAAGGCCGGCCGGCCCGACCGCGCGAAGTACCACTACAAGAAGGTCCTGTTCTACTTGTCGGACGACAAGGAGGCCACGGAGGCGCTGAAGTACAAGCCGGTCGCCGGCCTCAGCGGAACCGACCTCGAGATGACGCTCTACAAGCGCTCCAAGAAGATCGAGCGCGCCGTCGCGGAGGAATGCCGCAAGGACTACCCGGTCGAGACGCTTCCGTCGACCAACACGAACCCGCTGCTCGAACAGGCCAAGGTCCAGTACACGTCCGTCAAGTCCGAGCACTTCACGATTCGCGGCGACTTCGAGGCCGATGTGCTGATGAAGGCGGCCAAGAACGCCGAGCGCGCGCTGCGGGTCATGGACGTCGCCTATGACGGCTACAACGGCTTCAACAAGGACCCGAACCGCTGGCTGCGCGACTGGGCGTTCTTCAAGGACAAGGACACCTACAAGCAAATCCTCAAGGCCAACGCCAATCTGATCGATCCCAAGGACCTCCAGTTCCGGCTCGAGCACACGAGCGGGTCGATCATCGCCTCGCAACAGGCGGCGATCCGCGTCAACGCGGCCGGCAACGAGGCGGGCATCTACGATGGCGCGGTCCGCAACGTCGCGCAGACCTACTCGGGCTTCCGCTCCGACGCGCTGCGCGAGGGCATCGGGCATACGTTCGTCGGGATGTTCTTCAACAACAACCGGCAGTTCGTCGTCGACCGCCGCCGCCAGATCGGGTCGGTGTCGAGCGAGGAGGATCTCGAGCAGTATTCACCGAACTTCGACACCTGGAAGGAGCTCGCGCTCGAGGCCGCGTGGAAGCTCGGCGAGGGCACGCCGGCGTCACGCCTGCCGGTCATCCAGGCCGCGAAGTTCCCCGACGACGCACGCATCAAGTCGTGGTCGTTCTGCGACTACATGATGCGCCGCGATCCGTCGATGCTGCAGGACATGGATCGACTTCGCACCCTGCCGAACGGCTACGCCGTCGAGACGAAGTTCACAGAGGCTCACAACAAGCTGTCGATCGCCCAGCTCGACAAGGAGTGGAAGGACTTCTGGACCGAGGCGAGCCCGGTGCTGCGGGCGATCCGCAACAACCAGGCACCGTTCACATCGGTCAGCAAGGGCGTCAAGAAGTGGCTCAACGAGTTCAACGACGAGCGGAAGCGCCTCAACGCGACCGAGGTCACGTGGAGCGAATCCTACTCGCGCCGGTGCCGGGACCACGTCGAGTACCTGATCGCCAACAAGGACGAGCGCGGCCCGGCCAAGGAGCAGCAGCAGAACATCGATCTCGAGGGCGGAACCCACCTCGGCAGCATGTTCGCCGAGATGGCGCTCGTGGGCACGAAGGTCAGGAAGCCGAAAGACCTGTTCGAGGACTGGCTCTCCTACCCCGGCTATCGTGACGCCCTGCTCAACAGCGGCCTGCGGACGGTCGGCCTCTACATCGAGAAGCACATCCTCGTCATGGACTGTATCCGCGGCGTCGGCAAGCCGCCCGACGAGAAGAAGGGCTATGTCGTGTATCCGTTCAAGGGCGCACGCGCGATCCCGAGCGAGGTCAAGGTCGCCGACCTCGGCCCCGAGCTCGAGGCCCTGCTCGCCAAGAATGGAATCAAGGGCAAGAAGGTCCTCGGCTATCCGCTGACTCTCCACCACTTCGGCACAGGCGGCGTGGCCGGCAAGCGAAACAGCTACCAGTGCTCGGTCACGATGCGCGGGGAACAGGTCAAGGGCATCCTCGACGTTGCGGACGGCGGCAGCAACCGCCACACCTCGGCGCCCGGTCTCGTGGTGTTCTACCCGCTCGAGCCGTTCAAGCGTGGCGCCGAGGTCGACGTCGTGTGGACGTTCGAGCACGACCAGGGGACCTCGCGCACGTCGGCGAACTTCATCGTCCGGTAGCGGTTGTTGGCTCGCTCGCGGTTCAGCGTGTCACGCGCAGCCGCGTCGTGAGCACCTTCCCGTCGCGCAGCAGCCAGCACGTGTGAACGAAGCCCTCGCGCGATACTGTCTGGTCGAAGATCCCGCTGACGTCGGCGAGGGTCTCGAACCGCAGGAGCTCGGTTCTCTCGAGGTCGGCCGTGCGGATCTTCAGGGTCACGCCGAGGAACAGGTCGCCCGGCTTCACGTCGGCGCCCTCCTCGACGAGTCTCGGATGCCGCCGGACCACGCGCAGCGCTCCGGTCATCAGCTCGTCGGGAGCACCCTCGGGGTTTCCCGTATACTTGCGATAGAGGGCGAGCGATGCGTTACGGACGAGCTGGGTCTCCTTCGCATAGTCGACCGGTTCGAGCTCGACGCCCGACTGCGTGAAGATCCGCCACACGGCGTCGCTGACCGGAACCGGGGACTTCTCGAGCTCCTTGCCGTCGCGCACCAGGCCGATGCGAACCGGGGCTCCCGCGCGCAGTCGGCGGGCGATCTGCACGAACCCGACGCTGTCGGACACCGGTTTGCCGTCGATGCTCTTGACCTCGTCGCCGACCTTGATGCCCGCACGCGCGGCCGGGCCGAACCTGTTGACGCTGCCGACTCTCACCTTGCCCTGGACGTCTCCGACCTCGAAGCCGAGATACGCGCTCCGCAGGCGCTCGGCCGACAGCAGCTTGTTGCGAAACACGCTGCGCACGCGGTTGACCGGAATCGCGTAGCCTTCGCCGGCGGTCCAGCCGCTTCCCGCGCTGTTGATGCCCACGAGCCGTCCGCGCAGGTCGAGCAGCGCACCGCCGCTGTTGCCCGGATTGATCGCAGCATCGGTCTGGAGCAGTCCACGGAACAAGCGCACGCGGTGCTTGAGCTGGATGTCGCGACCTTTCGAAGCAACGACCCCTGCGGTGACGGTGTTCGGCCGGCCGTACGGGTTGCCGATCGCGATCACGGGCTCGCCGACGTAGAGCGCATCCGAATCGCCGAGCTCGACCGGGGTCAGCGTCTCACCGCGCTCGAGCACCAGCTCGAGGAGCGCGAGATCGTCGTCGCGTGACGTGCTCAGGACGCGGGCAGCGTAGTGCTTGCCAGTCGGAAGCGAAACCTCGAGCTGGTGCGACTTCTTCTGTTCGCCGCGGCGCTTGGTCGCCGTTTCGACGACGTGCCAGTTGGTGATCGCGAGACCGCTCTGGTCGATGATGACGCCCGAGCCGAGTCCTTCGTAGCGGTAGCGCGGCTTCGCAGGCTCGGCGAACGGGTCGAACCCCGTCGACCTCTGGGGCATCGCGACCTTGACGTAGACGTTCAACAGCGAGGCGTGCGTCCGTGCCACGGCCTCGGTGACCTTGGACTTGCGGCTGGCCGGGTCGGCCTCGCCGGCTCCCGGCACAACGGGCCCCGTGGCGTAGGCGTCAAAGTCCTTCTGGAACGATCGCCGGATGCCATCGGCGGCGACGGCCGCGCCGATCCCCGTCTCGCGGACCTCGCTGTCGAGTCGATGGATGACGTGCCGAGCATCGACGATACCGAGGACCCGCCCGTCGCTGTCGATCACCGCCCCGCCCGTGATGCCAGGGTGGACAATCGCGGCGATGGCCAGGAGCGACACGTTGCCGCTCGAAGCCAGCACACCCACGCTGACCATCGGCGCCGTCCCGTACGGGTTCCCGATCAAGCCCACCGTTTCGCCCGCGAGCGCGGTCTTCGAAACGCCCAACGACAGAGCTGGCAGCTTGGTGGCCGGCGGAACGTCGAGACGGATCAGCGCGACGTTGCGCGTGAGCTGGTTGCCCCGGTGGAGCACGCGCCCGCGATAGGTCTTGCCCGACGCCAGCTTGACGCTGACCGGCTTCTCTGGGTCGGCGACGATGTGCGCGTTGGTCAGCACGAGCCCGGACGGGTCGATCAGCACGCCCGACGCGAGCCCCTTGGCCGGTTTCTTGGCGTACGGGTCCTCGGGTCCGGGGCCGGTCGGACGGGGGTCGTCACCGGTGTAGACGCTGACGATCGCGTCGAGGCTGCCCGCGATCCGCTTCTCCAGCGGACCGGGCGCTCCCGCCGACTTGGCGTGGAACCGGCCCGGGAACGCCTTGGCGATCGCCGATGCCGAAAGGGCGATCGCGTAGTCGGGCTTGAGCAGGTCTTCGGGCTTGGGATCGAGCTTGGCCGGGAGCACGTGCGAAGGATTGCTGATCCCGACGACCCGCCCGGACGTGTCGACCAGCGGACCGCCATCGGTAGCCGGCAGCAGCGCCGCATCCGACAGCAAGAACTCCGAAGGTTCGACCGTGTTCCCGCGAAGCGTCACTCGCGCCGCAGCAAACGACACGGCACCGGTGAACGCGTACTGCAGCTTCCCGTCCGGGCGCCCGAGCGCCGCCACGCGGGTGCCCGTCGCGACCTTGTCGGCAAGCGGCAGAGCCGTGAGCTCGTCCCCGTCCTGGAGCGCGATCTGCACGAGAGCGATGTCGAGCCGCTCGTTCCTGGCGATCAGCTTGGCCGCGCGCTTCGCCCCTCCGGGCAACTGCACTTCGAGCCAATACTCCCGACTCGGCTTGCCGTCGCTGCCGACGACCTCCTTGACGAGGTGCCAGTTGGTCAGGACCACGCCCTTCGTGTCGACGACTACTCCCGACGTCGGCCGCTCGACCTTGATCCACTCGCCGCGGCCGCTCCTCACGCTTCCACGCTTCTGGAACTTGACGTAGACGTGCACGACCGAGTCGAACGCCTTGTGCGTCGCCGAGGCCAGCTGCTCGCGCCCGGCTTGGGAATGGAGATCTGAACCGAGCAGGACCGAAATCAGGGCAACGGGTGCGAGTACGTAAGTGCGCATTGACATTCTTCGAAACACGGTTGTTGGCGAAATCGCAGCTCCGGGCAGCGCGATTCTACTTGTGCCTTGCCGCGGCCTCCGCCTTCTCGTTGTGCTCGGCGTGCTTGATGCACAGGTCGAGCAGCTTGAGCTGGTACCACAGCAGGTAGATGGTCCGATCCTGGAACCTGACGAACTCGTTGACCACCCAATCCTGGTAACCGACGTACGCCGAGCCCCTGCCGACGGCCTTGAGCCCCTCCTTGAGCGTGGCCTTGCCGCCCTTGATCGCAGGCACGACTCGCGCGGCCCGGTCGACGATCTTGGACAGCTCCTTCATCGTTTTCGACTCCCGCGACGTCGGTTGGAACGACTTGAGCTTCTCGAACGCCTCGGCGACGACCTCGCGGGCCTTCTGGAGCTGCTTGACGCTCGCTTCGCCCGGCCCGTGCCGGCCGACCTTCACGACCGGCACGTGGCGCTTGCCCCTGCAGGCTAGACAGGGGAGTGCGCCGCGCTTCTTGCAGCCACCGCAGCTCCGGTCCTTCTTGCCGCCGCCCTTGACCGGGTAGGAGCCGTTCCCGTGGCACAACCCGCAAATCCACCACCCGCTGCCGCTGCAGTACGGGCAGATCATCTCGACGAGCGGATCGAAGGTCTGGCCGGTGCCCGCGCAGACCCGGCAGATGGCCGTGTGCGTGTTGTCGCACTCGGCGCAGGTCTTCGGCTTGGGCGGCGGGGGTTTCTGCGTGAACTGCGTGCAGTTGTGGCAGGGCGTCTTCTTGGCCCCGCGACACGCCGGGCAGGTCTTCGGCTCGAACTTCTTCCACTCGCGCAGACCGTCCTTGGTGACGACCTCTTCGCGCACGATCTTCGGCTCGGGGATCTTCCTGCGCACCTGGGCCGACAACTCGGAACACCAGGGCACCAGGATCAGCGCGAGCCAGACGGCTAGCCTCATCGGTGAGTTCTCCTCGGTCTTGGGCGGGTGTGAGAACTCTAGTATAGAGGCTGGCCACGTGAATTCGCACCGTCGCGGGCTGCTCGGGCCGTGGAACCTTCTCGCGGCTACGTCAGCAGCACGATCGAGCCATTGTAGAGGAAGTGGACCAGCATGCCCGGCACGAGGCTGCCGCTGCGGTCCCGCAGCCAGCCCAGGTACAGCCCGAGGAACATCTGCAGCGGCAGGCCGATCGTCACGCCGTGCGCGAGCCCGAACGCGGCAGCGGTGATCAACAGCCCTTGCCCGCGCCCGAACAGCATGATCAGCCTCGCTTGCAGCAGCCCGCGGAACGCGATCTCTTCGAAGATGGCCGGACAGATCGCGATGACGAACAACGCCCAGCCGACGCCGAGCTCCGTGCGCAGCGACGACAGCGGGTCGTCGGCGCCGCCGCCGACGCCCTGGACCAGCGACGAGAGGCCGAACGCCGCGAGCACCCACAGCACCGTCACGAGCGGCCCTTCGACGAAATAGTGCGACGAGCACCTGCGAATCGCCGCGTAGGTGTGCTGTCCCGCGAGCAGCGCTGTCAGCATCACGAGCAGGCCGCTGGCCAACGCCGCGACCGGCATGAACAAGGCCCGCCGCGAGCCCTCGAACGAGGCGAACAAGACGATGTAGGGGGTCATGATCGCAGACAGCATCAAGAACAGCTCGATGAGGCTGCGATTGATCCACCGCCGGCGCTCGAGGAGCCCCGCGTCGCGAAGGTCGGGCTCGGGTGCCGGCTCGGGTGCCGGCCCATGCACGCGCGCGGGCGCCGCCGGAACAGGCTCGATCGGCGCAATCCGAGGCGGCGGCTCGGGGCGCTTGGAGCGGTCGGGGACATCGAGCCAGCGCAGGCACCGGCAGCGGATCCGAAACCCCTGCATCGATTCGTGGACCAGCCATCGCGTGTGGCAATGGCCACACAGGAGACGAATCCCCTCGTCGTCGCTCGGCCGCTGTCCGGGCGGCCAGAACAGCTCGGGCTCGCTGTCGGTGCGTTCGGTCGGCTCGTCCATCGACTACTTCTTGCCGGCCCCCGAATCGAGCGAGAGCACGATCTTCCGGGCCCCGATGCGGCCGGGAAGGCTCGCTTCGGCTTTGCGCTCGGGGTCGCTCAACAGCGACCTCAGGCTGACCTTGGCGCTGGCGAGCACCTTCCCTTGCGCGTCCTGCAGCTGCACCCAGACCGTGCCACCGTCACCGACGGCGTTGACCGCGGCACGATCCGCCGAGCTGACCGCCCGTGACAGCAACCGGTCGACGGCTCGCGCGTCCTGTGGGTATGCGGTCCCCCGGCTCACGACGACCGCGTAGTTCCCCCAGTTGCCCGAAACTCCGAGCTCGAGCATCGCGCCGAACGAACCGGTCTCCAGCGAGATCGTCTCGGCCGAGGCTGTCAACAGCCGGTCGATGTAGCCGTTCTTCCACGCAAGCAGACCGAACAGAACCACGAACGCGGCGATCAACGCGAGCGCCTTGCCGCGCCCAAGGTCACCGAATCCCGGCCCGGCAGGAACCCTCGGCGCCCGCTTGCGGTCGCGGTCCTCGATCGCGCGACTCTGGCTCACGGGGTGCAACCGTCCGTCCGACACCCCGAACAGCGTCTCCTGGACGGTGTCGCCGGCAACCATCGTGCAGCGCAGGGTCGACTCGACGGTGTTGGGCTGGCCGGACACGTCGATCAGCCGCTGGACCCCCGCGACGAATCCGTTGGCCTGATCGCTGCCGAGCCGGTTCCCCGACACGGTGGTCTCGTCCATCAGAATCGAGAACGTCCCGCCCTCGATCTCGAGGTCGGCCCTGGCCACTCCCAGCGCGTTGAGAGCATCGACGCCGGCGCGAATCTCGTGACCGTCCGTGTCGAGCTTGCCGCGCAGGATGCCGTCGAACCAACCGTAGTCGACCGCCTCAAGCACGCAGGGCCCCCTCGAGTCCCTGGACATCGCCGAGGTACTCCCAGTCGCTCATGAACGCGGCCCAGACGAACGTCGTGGCGCCGATCTCACCGCCACGCCAGCGGTCGCGCAGCTCCGAGAACGGCATCGGCCCGATCCGCTCCTCGTCGCGGACGAAGTACCACTCGGCCTTCTCGTATTCGGCGAGGACATCGGGCGCGGCCGGAACATCAGGCAGCTGGTTGTCCGGCGCCGAGTCCGGCAGGCGCGGGCTCGTGTCGACACCGAGCGCCTGATCGTGGACCGACAGGCGTCGATTCGACTCTTCATAGCGACTGTCGGCCATCTGGCGATCGGAGCGGATCATCTCGCGCAGCCGTCGGTTCTCGCGCGACAGCCGATGGTGCCTGAGCTCCTCGGCCTTCAGGTCGGGCAGGACGAGGACCAGGATGAGGGCCAGGCACGTCAGCAGCGCTCCGAGCAGGAACCAGGCGGGCGCGCTGCGGCCGCGGGAATTCGCGATCAACGCGCAGATCACGCCGAACGCCAGGTTGATCAGAAGAGACGTTGCTTCGATGTGCATCACAGATTCGAGCCGGGGTTCCGGAGGGCTGAGTTGCGGGTTGGCTTCGTCGCAGGCATTGGGTCAGAGCAACCATCTCAGGAGGCTCGCTACAACGAGACCAGCGGCCAAGGTGCGTCCACCGACGCGGAGTATTGCCTCGTGCCCCGCGTGCTTTCCACGTCTGCACAGGATATCCAAATGGACGGCGATTCCACCCAGGCACGTCAGAACCAACAAGATCCCGGCCGGATGCACCCGCCAGGAGGTCGCAAAGTCGGCATGCAGGGCAAGAACGGTCGCGCGCGTCAGCCCACAGCCCGGACACACGGCGTCGCCGAGGACCCGGCGCAGCGGGCATCTCGGGCCTTCGACGCCGAAGAGGGTCGCGGTCTTGGTGTCGGCCCGCATCAACAGGCCGACGACGACGAGGCCGAGGAGGATCGCCAGCCGCGTCAGCGAGTCGCGGCGTTCGGCCGGAGTCAGCCCGGCGCGGGGGGCAGCGCTTGGATCGGAGGGCACCATCGTCCCTCGATCCTACCAGCCGTCAGCTGCTCTGGCTCCCGAACAGGTCTTGCGCGCGCTCTTCGTACTTGTCGATCAGCGTCATGACCTCGTCCCAGTTGTCCTCGCGCTCCTCGAGGTCGCGCTTGAGGCACACGACGAGGCGCAGGAGCAGCTCTTCGAGCATGCCCCTCGACTTCTCGCTGGTCAGGTGGAGCTCTTCGACCTCCGACAGCATGAGCTCGAACTCGCGGAGCACCCGGACGAGCTCCTCGCGCGAAGCGCGATCCCGGCGGGCCGTGGACTCGACCTCGAACGACAGCTCGTCGAAGTCGCGCCGAATCGAGCCCCGGCACTCGCCGACGAGTCGGGTCACGTGGCCGTCGATCCAACCACCGATCTCGGCCATGGCCGTGCGGAGTGCGAGGTGCTCGTCGTGGGACAGCGGACGAGGGGTTCGTGACTCGATCGGCATCGTGCTCTCCATCTCCTAGCGTCCCGGCTTGACGACGTCCGTGTCGGTCTCGCGTCCGAACTGGATCAGCCGTGCGCTGATCAGATCGTCGGTCGCGCGGTCGACGGTCAGGAACTCCTCCTCGATCCCGTGCGCGAGCTCGCGCTCGGCCTGTTGGATCAACGCTTCGACCGCGACGACCGCATCGAGGAAGCGGCGGTCGAGGCTCGGTGCCTCGATCGGCACCGGCGGGACCTGGAGGTCGAGGTCGTGACGCTTGACCTTGATCAATTCGCCGACGTCCGAGCGGAACTCGAGGAAGTGCTGTAGCCGCTCGAGGTAGCGGTTTTGCAGTGCGTGGAGGTCTTGGACCTCACCGCGATACTGGCGCAGGCGATTGCGGACGCTGTCGAACCCCTTGGCGTGCTCGAGGGTCGCCTTTCCGGTCTTCGGGTCCATGATCCGACCGACCGTGCCGCGGTCTACGTCACGAATCCGCCGGATCTCGAGCTGGGTCTCCAGCCTGGCGACGCGCGTCGCGATGCGCTGGCGGAAGCGTTCCCGACTCGCGGCGATCTCGGTCACGAGGTCCTTGCGCAGGCGGTTCTCGACCGCGAGGGCCTCGGCACGCAGCTGCCTCGTGCGGCTCTTCTGCTGCTCGTAGCGACGGCGCGCGGGAACGTCTTCGGGGTTGTTCTCGACGATCGTGTGGAGCCGATTCTCGGTGTCGGCGGCATTGCTGATCTGGCGGTCGACGAGCGCCGTGAAGCGACGTGCGAGCGAGCGCTCGAACGTGTCGGTCAGCGTCGACCACGCGCGCTGATCGAACTGGGCGAGCATTCGAGACTCGAGCGCGGCGATCCGTTGCTCGATCGCGTCCACGGCCAGCTTCTCGGTGTTCTGGACGTTGTCGGCCATCTTGGACAAGTAGTCTTCGACGCCCCGCTCCATGTCTTTCACGAATCCGTCGAAGGCGTCGAGGCTCGCAGCGTGCTCGCGGGCGAGGGTGGCTTCGTTCGCTTCGAGCTCCTGGGCGAGCATGCTCGCGTGCCGGGTCAGGCGGGCACACCCCGCGAGACAGCACAGCGCCACGACGAGCGCCGATGGCTTCAGGACGTTCATACCTTCGCCTCTCCTTCTTCGATCCGCGCGCGCAGCGTCAGCTCCGCGAGTTCCTTCGCCAGTCGTCTCAGCTCGTCGAAATCCCGGGGATGCATCGCCTCGCGCAGCGCGTCGAGTCCGCGGTCGCGCGTGTCCCTCGCCGCGGGCCGTAGCGCGGGCTCCTCGACCGGCTCCTCTTCGTCGTCGTCTTCCTCGCCAACACCGAAGCCACCTTCGAGCGGCTCGCCGGGGTCGTGTTCGACACTGATCTCGACGCTCTCGACCGCGGCTTCCACCGCGCGATCGAACTCCTCGTCCGCGCTGGCCCAGTGTTCGTCGTCGACTTCCGGGACCTGGATCCCCTCGGACTCCTCGGCTTCCTCGTAAGTCTGGTCAACAGGCGCGCCAACAGGCGCGGCTGCTCCCACATCCGGCACGGTGGTCACGACGGGTGCTTGCTCGACCTCGGTCTCCTCGTGAGGCTCGCCAATAGGCGCCGCGGCTCCCACATCCGCCGCGGTGGTCACGACATGTGCTTGCTCGGGCTGGGTGCTCGGCTCTTGATTCGACCGGGGGACCGTCTGTCGGACCACGGTCGTCGCTGCAACGGCCGTCGCGACGACCGCGTCTTGCTCGGCTCGAGCCGGCGACCGTCCACGCATACGCTCGGCCAACCGATCGATGTACGAGACGATCGACCGGCTCATAAGCCCGAGCACGAGGCCGATCGTCGGGAACAGCCACAACCGCAGCCCGAAACCGAGCACGGGAGAGAAGATCGACGACAGCGCATACACGGCCCCGACCGCGAGCACCGGACCGTAGAGCAGCTTCGCGAGCGAGACGATGCGTTCGGGCTCCGAACGGTTGTGTTCGAACGATTCGCTCGACGACCACAACAAGTGAACGAGTACCCCGAACAACGCCCAGAAGAACACGTCGAGCAACAACAGGTCGGGATCGCCCCACACGAACGCGCTCGTGACCACGGGCTGGAGCTCGAGCAGCAAGCCCTGTTGTGCTTTTTGGTAGTCGGTGATCTCGCGCAGCTTCTCGCGCATCGTGAACACCAGGCCGGGTCCGACGAGCAGGTTGCGGGTCTCGCTGCTCAGGCTGACCAACAGACGCTCGAACGACCGGTACGCCTCGCTGTAGTTGCCGTTGCTCAGCGCGGTCAGGAAACGATCGCGTTCCGCCGGATTCGACTGGAGCGTACGCCGCCGGACCTCGCCGAAGCTCGATTCGATGTCTTCCCGCGCGCGCCGCATGCGATCGCTGCGCGCGCGCGCGGCGGCTTCGACGCTCGCAACCCGGCCGGACCCGAGATACCAGTTGAGGCTGCTGCGGTCACGAATCTCGAGCTGCCCCTCCCGCGTCAGACCTGCGAGCGCCGACAGCTCCGGAGCCTTGGCCGGAGGCCGGCAGAAGTGGCAATACAAGTAGGTCACGGTCAACGTGCCGAGCAGCACCCAGACGCCGATCACAAACCGTTTGCTGCGACTCCGCTCGCGCTCGTCCTTCGGTGCTGCTGTCATGACCTTCCGATTGCTCCGCTCGGTCACTCGACCTGCACCAGGTCACCAGGCAACTCCAGTACACCGGCCCGGTGAGGCCCTTGTTGCTTAGCGTGGTGCGGATTCAGTGGACCCTGCGTCGGTTTTGTCGGCACAACCGGACCGACAGCTTGATGCCGATTAGTACTCCGTCAGGAGCGGCAGCGCAGCCCGTACGACGTCACGAGCGTTCGGCATCACGGCGTCTTCGAGGGCGGGCGAGGACGGCATCGGCGTGTGCTTGCCTCCGACCTTGGTCAACGGCGCGCGCAGGTCCCCGAACACCGCCCCTCCGATGTCCGAGATGACGCGGTCACAGACCCCGGCGACCGTCGTCGCTTCCTGCACGAACAGCATGCGCCCGGTCTTTCGCACCGAGGCGATGCACGCGTCTTTGTCGTACGGGCTCAGGCTCCTGAGGTCGAGAATCTCGACAGAATAGCCGCGTGCCGCGAGCACGTCGGCGGCCTCGCGCACGTAGCCGAGTGCGTGGCCGTAGGTGACCAGCGTCAGGTCGTCGCCCTCGCGGTCGATCCTGGCCTTGCCGAACGGCACGAGATGATCGGACGCCGGCATCTCGCCGCGGACCGGATACAGCAGCTTGTGCTCGAGGAACAGCACCGGAACCCGACTGCGAATGCTCGTTCGCAGCAGCCCGACGGCGTCGGACAGGGTCGCCGGGAACGCGACGACGAGCCCCGGCACGTGCACGAACCAGGCCTCGAGGCTCTGCGAGTGAGTCGCGCCATAGCCCCTGCGCCGGCCAACCGGCATGCGCAGCGTGAATGGGACCTCGACCTGTCCCGCATACATGTAGCGAACCTTGGCCGCGTGATTGACGAGCGAGTCCATGCAGCACGCGACGAAGTCGCCGAACATCAGCTCGACGACCGGAACGAGCCCGCCCATCGCCGCGCCGACGCCCATTCCGACGAAGCTCGACTCGCTGATCGGCGTCTCGAGCAGCCGCTGGTCACCGAACCGCTCCAGGAGCCCGCGCGTGACACCGAACGCTCCGCCGTAGACGCCGATGTCTTCGCCGATCAGCACGACGCGGGGATCGCGGGTCATCTCCTCGGCGAGCACGGAGCGGAGGGCTTCGGTGACCGTCAACTCCGTGCCGGGTTCGACTTCGCAGGTCGCTGCAGCCTCGGCCGGCACCGCGGACAGCGCGAGGTCGGCTTCGGCGACGTCGGCCGGCGCGGGATCGGTCACGAGCACGTGCTCGACGGCGGCGGCGATCTCGGCCTCGACCTCTTCGGTCGGCTTCTCGAGCTCGGCCTCCGTGAGCCCGGCGCGCTCGACGAGGACCTCGAGCGGATCCCGTTCGCGCCACCGCGCCTCTTCGTCGCGCGTCCTGTAGACACGAGCGTCGCTCTTCGAGTGGCCGGCCTGACGATAGGTCGCGCATTCGAGCAGGGCCGGTCCTTCGCCGTTCCGCGCACGTGCGGCGAGCGGCGAGAACGCACCGGCGACCGCGATCACGTCGTTGCCGTCGGTGCTCGCCGTCCGCATCCCGCGATAGCGCGCCGCCCAGTCCGTGAACGACGTGCAGGCCGAGGTCCGCTCGACCGGGGTCGACATCGAGTAGAGGTTGTTCTCCAGCACGAACACGACCGGCAGCTGCCAGAGCGCCGCGAGGTTCATGCTCTCGTGGAAATTGCCGGTATCGGCCGCGCCGTCTCCGAGGTACGACACGACGATCTTCCCGGTTGCGCGGAGCTTGTGGGCCAGCGCGAGGCCGATCGCGATCGGCAGCCCGCCACCGGTGATTCCGTTGCTGCCCATGTGACCGATCTCGGGCACGGCAACGTGCTGGCTCCCGCCCTTGCCCCGACAGTAGCCGGTCTGTTTGCCGGCGATCTCGGCCAGCGCCCGATCGGCGCGCGCGCCCTTCGCGAGCAGATGGCCGTGGCCGCGGTGCGTGCTGACGATCTGATCGGTCGGGCGCAGCTCCGAGCAGACACCGACCGGAACGGCCTCCTGGCCGATGCACAGATGCGTCGTGCCGCCGACCTTGCCCTGGGTCAAGAGCTCGAACAGACGCTCCTCGAACCGACGGATCCGTAGCATCTCGCGGTAGAGGCGCAGGGCATCGGCCCGGCTCGGCGGGTCGCGGGGAGTTTCGGTTTCAGTCGTGCTCAAGACTCGGACTCGGACGGCTGCTGGTGCAGAAGAGAATTGTACACCCCAACCGAGAGACGTTCCGTTGGACGGTTGCAGCGGTCGCAGCGATAGAACGCCAGCGAGAGGATCGCGACTGTGGTAGTCGGAGCCGGAGCCGGAGCCGGGGCGGGACCGGAGCCGGATGCGGGGATCGGATGCGGAGCCGGAGCCGGCCCCGATTCCGGCAGCCTTCGACAGATCGCCCAAATCTGACTGCGTCCGCGCGCCTCGCCAGCGGCACAAAAATGACTCGACGAGATGCACACGAAGTTGTGATACGGGACACGGGTCACTTCGGCTCGATTCGCGGCCCTTCGGGTGCGTCGACGACTCGATACCCCAACGCCGTGATCTCGTCGCGCAGCGCGTCCGCGCGGGCCCATTCCCTGGCCTCGCGTGCCGCCTGCCGGGCGAGCGTCAACTCGATCAGCTGCGCGCGCTCGGGCGCGTCATCCGGGCCCGCGAAGCTGACCCCGTCCTCCTGTCGCACGACGGCCGGCTCGTCGCCGAGGCAGGCGATCCAGTCGTCGAACTTCTGGAACGCCGCGGCCGCGTGGCGGGCGCCTTCGACCGTCGGGGTGAGGCGATTGAGGTCGGCGACGAAAGCCGAGAGCTTGGCGAGCGCCTCCGAGATGTTGAGGTCTTCGTCGAGCGCCGCCCCGAACCCGGTGTCCGCGGCCTCGATCACCGGCTCGACCGCGTCGCTCCCGGCGGCATCGATGCCTTCGCGAATCCGGACCATCCGCGACCAGCACTCGCGCACACGAGCCAGGTAGCTCCGCGAATCGGCGAGGCCGTCGAACGTGAAGTTGACCGGCACGCGATAGTGAACCCGCATCATCGTGAAACGGATCTCATTGGCGTTCCAGCCCTTCTCGAGGAGGTCGTCGATCGTGTAGAAGTTGTCCTTGCTCTTGGACATCTTCGCGCCGTCGACGAGCAGGTGGCGCGTGTGCAGCCAGTAGCGCACGAACGGATGGTGGCCTGTCGCCGCCTCCGATTGCGCGATCTCGCACTCGTGGTGCGGGAACAGATTGTCCTCGCCGCCGGTGTGGATGTCGATCTCGTCCCCGAGGTACTTGCGGCTCATCGCCGAGCACTCGATGTGCCACCCGGGGAAGCCCCGGCCCCAGGGAGCGTCCCACTGCATGAGGTGCTTCTCGTCGACCTTCCACAGCGCGAAGTCGCGCGGGTCGCGCTTCTCGGGATTGACCTCGACTCGGGCGCCTTCCTTGAGCTCGTGGATCTTCTTGCCCGACAGCTTGCCGAAGTCGGCGAACTTGGACTGCTCGAAGTACACGTTGCCACCGACGTTGTAGGCATAGCCCTTGTCGAGCAGCATCTGGACCATCTCGATCATCTCGGCGATGTGCTCGGTCGCGCGCGGATACTCGTGCGCTTCGAGCAGACGCAGCTTCTTGGCGTCGCGCTTGAACTCGTCTTCATACTTGCGCGCGACGGCGTAGGGATCCAGTTTCTCGCGCCGGGCCGACGCGAGCATCTTGTCCTCGCCGGCTTCGATGTCGTCCTCGGTCAGGTGGCCGACGTCGGTGATGTTCATGATCTGCGTGACCTCGAATCCGCGCATTTCGAGGTGCCGCCGCAGCAGATCGGCGAGCAGGTACGAGCGGAAGTTTCCGATGTGTTGACTCTTGTAAACAGTGGGGCCGCAGTTGTACATGCGCACTTCGCCCGCGATACGCGGCTCGAAGGGTTCGAGCTGGCGAGATGCACTGTTGTAGAAGACGAGTCCCATGCCCGGGATCATAGATGGAGCGTTCGGAGAGTCACCGGCGGATTCCGCGGTTTCGCGAGAGTCCTGGCCCAGGGCCCGCGATCTCCGCCTCGTGCGCCCGTTGGGCACCGGTCAACAGGGCTCCGTGTTCCTCGCGGAGCTCGAACGCGACCGCTACGGGCTCGTCCGGGGTGATCGCGTAGCGGTCAAGTTCTTGAACCCACAGCTCGTCGCCGACGAGAAGGCCGTGCGGCGATTCCACGACGAAGCGCGGACCGGCGGACGCATCGACCACCCCCACGTGATTCGAATCTGGGACGTCGAGGAGTCGGGTTCGGGCAGCGAACGCGCCGTCTATCTCGTCATGGAATACGTCGAGGGCAGCACCCTGCGCACTCTGCTCGACGAGAGCGGCGCGGCGATCGAAGCGCTGATTCGCCGGGTCGGCGAGGAGGCCGCGCTCGGGCTCGCCGCTCTGCACGGCCAGGGAATCGTCCACCGCGACATCAAGCCCGAGAACCTGTTGCTGACCAAGAACAACCGCACGAAGCTCATGGACCTAGGCTTCGCGAGTCGGCGCCGGCGCACGGGTGCCGGCAGCTCGGCGTCCGGTGGCGTGCGCGGAAGCCTGGCCTACGTCGCGCCCGAGGTCCTGCGCGGCAGGCCCGCGACCCCGGCCAGCGACCTCTATGCGCTCGGTCTCGTTCTGTTCGAGCTCGCGACCGGAGCGCACCCGTTCCTCGACGGAGACTCGATCGATGCCGACGAGCTGATCCGCCGCAGCCTCGAGGACAAGCCGCCGGCGCCTTCGGCATTGCGCCCGCAGGTCAGCGCGTTCCTCGATGGAATCGTGCTGCAGCTGCTCGAGAAGCGCCCGCACAGGCGCGGCACCGACGCGGCGGAGCTCGCGACCATCTTCGCCGGGGGTGAGCGCTCGTCGTTCTGGCGAAGGCGTGAGCTGCGCGCCCCCATCCTCGCCTCGGAACGACGCCTGCGCGGGTCACGCCGGCCTGCCGCGACGCGATGGATCGGGCGCAAGAAGCACCGCGACAGGATCGCGCGGCTGTGGCGCGAGGCCGGTCAAGGCGAGTTCCGCGCCGTCTACTGTCGCGCTCCCGAGGGCGTCGGCAAGCGCCGCCTGATCGACGAGTTCGTCGCCGAGACACTCGCGCGCGGCGAACGGCTGACCTACTTCGCGACCGAGCCTGCAGCTCGGAGTCGGGCCAGGCCCTTCAACCCGATCGGGGACATCCTGATCGAGCACTACCTCGGTGAGTCGGCGAACCCGAGCGACAAGCAGCGCGCGAAGCTCGCATCGCGGATCGCCGGCCCGGCCGGCGTCACCCAGGTCGCGGCCCGCGGACTCGCCGACTTCCTGCTCGGCGCCGAAGACGCAACGTCCGCGCCGATCGAGGTGGCCGCACGCGCGCTGACGGCGATCGCGCGCCCCGAGGTGCCGCTGTTGCTCCGCCTCCACCGAGCCGAGCTCCTGCCCCCGGACACCGTGCGCATCCTCGAAGCCGCGCACAGACTCGGCGGACCGATCCTGATCGTGTTGAGCTCACATCTCGAATCTCCGCCTGCCGACCTCCGGCGCCTGCCGCACACGACGCTGCCGCTTCCGTACTTCAGCGAACGCGAGACGCGGGACTTCGTGCGTGAACTGTTCGCCGACCCCGGCGAAGCCGACCGGGCAACCGCGCTGCTTCTCGCCCAGATGACGCCTCTGCCGGGACTGTTGCTCGAGTGTCTCGCCTTGCTGTCCCACCAAGGTCAGCTGTCGGGCACTGCCGGCAACTACCACGGACTACCGGAGCACCCGAGCTTCCCGGTCGCCACCGGCCTGCGCAACTTCCTGGGCAGTGCGCTCGCGCGCTTGTCGGTCGACGAGCAACGCATGCTCGAGGCCGCGGCCGTGCTCGGCGAGCACTTCTCGCCGCGCGACCTCGCGGCCTTGCTCTGCGAGGACGAGCTCGCGGTTCTGCGACGCCTCAACCGGTTGCGCGACCGTTGGGTGTTGTCCGAGCAAGCTCGCATGCGGTTCAAGCGGCGCAGCCAGCGGCGCCTGATCCTCGATGGCGTCGATCCAGCGCGGCGAAGACAGCTGCATGCCAAGGCCGCGGAGATCGTCGCGCCGACCGCGGGGACCGAGTCCATCGCGATTCACTGGTCGCTTGCCGAAGACTTCGAGCGCGCGATCCCCGCGCTTCTCGACGCGGCCGGCACACAGCTCGAGCGCGATCATCTTCCGCGCTGCGAGGAGTTGCTGGAGCTGGCCGGCCAGCACCTCGGCCGCGTGCCCCGGACGCCTTCGAACCTGACGCACCGAGTTCGGTGGATGACCCTGCGCACTCGTGTCGCGCTGCGCAGGAACGACGCCGAGCAGGCGCAAGACGAGATCCAGCGAGCTCTGCCGATCGCGCGTGTGCTCGCCCGCAAGCTCGACGAGGGTCGGCTGCGGCGGCTCATGGGCCGCACGGCGTGGGAGCGTGGCTATCTCGCCCAGGCCATGACGTGGATCGACTCCGCGATGCCGTTGCTCGATACGGCATGCAAGGACGGCGAGCCCGCCGCGGCGGCCGAGCAGATCAAGGCATTGCTGCTGCGATCCAGCTACGACGCGATGACGGGCGGGCACCGCGACGGGCTCGGCAGCGTGATTCGTGCCGAGCAGCTGCTCGCCGCGTCCGGGCTGTCCGACGCGCCGCTGCGTGGGCAGACGTATATTCGGCGCGCCGAATTCGAAGCCGGTCGGCTGCGCTTCGAGAACGCCGACGACCACTTCCGGGCCGCGGCCGATCTACTGCGCGAGCACGGGGACGACCGCGGACTCCGCCACCTGGAGATCGAACAGGCCGACTCCCGCCTCGATCTCGGGCTGACCCGACTCGTGCGCGAGCGCATGACCGAGATCCTCCCACTGTTGACGAGCCCGCGCGACCGTGCCCTCGCTCGCGGCAAGCTCGCGAAGAGCCTGCACAACGAGGGCCGAGATCCGGAGGCGCTCGATCACTGCATCAGGGCCTTGCGGAACGCGTCCGTAGCCGGGGATCGCATCACCGGGCTGCAGCTCGCGTCGCTCGAGCTCGCGATCCTCGTCGCGATGGACGCCGCGAGCCTCGAGCGCGCAATCGCCCACCGCCAGTTGACCGAGAACGCGGCGATGCCCCGCTTGATCCTCGAAGCCAGCCGCTTCGAAGCGAAGCTCTTGTTGGATGCGTCCCTGCCCGAACGAGCGCTGGAGCTGGCCGAGACGGTTCTCGAAGACAGCCGGCAATACGGCTTGCCACGCACGCATCAACTCGGGCTACTTCTGGAGAAGGCTCGGGCGCTCGAGATGCTCGGCGAAACCAACCAGGCCCGTCGGGTCATGAGCATCGGTAGGAACGCGCTCCGACGCATCGCGGCGCGGATTCGCAGGCCATTGCTACGCGCGAGCTTTCTGCGCGCGGACCCGGTCAGGAGACAGTTCGAGTCGAGTCGCTGACCCGGCGGAGCTGCTTGCAGAGCTGCTCGACCTCCTCGACGCTGAGCTTGCCGCTGACGACGAGATGCTCGGCGAGCGACTGCACTCGCGATCCGAACATGCGGCGGGCCAGGTCTTCGACTTCACGGTTGCGGACTTCGTCGAACGTGATGTTGGGTCGAAACACGTACTGCCTGCCGCGCGAGCGGCGGCGCAGCCACTGCTTCTTGTGCATGCGCTGCAGAACCGTCGCGACAGTAGAGAGGGCGAGAGGACGCTCTGGTCGCAGTGCTTGGTGCACCTGGGCAATCGAGGCTTCGCCGTAATCCCAGAGCTTCTCCATGATGGCAAGCTGCAGATCGGTCAGGCGACGGGGCGGTGGCACTCTTCGATTCGCTTTGGCAATCGGGTAACGCGTGGAACGCCAGGCAAAGGCGCGAGAAAGAGCAAGGCGCGCCGAACCATAGCGAAGACTCGCGAATTTGGAAACCGGGGCCGCGAACGGCCGTGATTCGGCGAATTGCGCACGCGTTGTGCAGCGTCCGATTGCGCCCATGGCATGGGCACAACGAGACATCACCGTCGTTCGGACCGCGCGAGAATCTGTTCGGAGTTTCGCGTCGAACGCGCGATCACTCGCGAGCCGCACCTCGTGTCCTCGTGCCGCGAGGCATCGAGAAGCTCGAAGGCGGCGGCGTCCACGGGCGCCGCAACCACGCCAATCGGTGGAACAGCATGCCCGTGCGATACGTCGAACGCAGTCGCGACCAGAGTCGTTTGCGCTGCGCGACGTCGGGCTCGTAACCGGCGAGAAGCGCGAACGCGTGTCTCGTCGACGGAGAGAGGCCGAAGTGCTTCTCGAGATAGCGACCGAATCGGGCGAGGCTCTTGATCGCTGTACGGTCACCGGGTCGGCCCCCCCACCGGCCGCCTTCGAGGTCGATGATCGCGACTTCGCCGTCGTCCCGCAGCAGCACGTTGCCCGGGTGGAGATCGCGATGACGGAAGCCGGCATCGTGCATCCTGCGAATGCCGGCCCCGAGACGTCGCAGCAGCTCACGACACGCGAGCTCGCCCTTGTGCGCGAGCTCGTCGGCGAGCGTCCGGCCGGGGATGCGTCTCGTCACGAGCGCGAGGGAAACGGAGATCGCGCGACGTTCGACTCGACCGACCACGGGTTCGGGAACGGCGACCCCGGCGGCCAGGAGCCGGCGGCAAGCCTCGATCTCCTCCCGCAGCGGCGCGTCGCTCAGGTATCGGTTGGCGAGCACGGAACCGAACAACCCGCCGTGGCGATACTCGCGATAGAAACACGCCCGGCCGTCGGGCCAATCGATCGCGACTGCACCACCCCGACCGAGCCTGGCACCCGCGCCGTCGGCACGGAACCCCGGCGCATCGAAGCCCGGCGGCAGGACGAGCTCGGGAGCTTCGGGGTCGGCCGGCAGGACGAACGAGACGCGAGCGTCATCGGGTCCGTCGCCGTTGCTGGGATTTTTGAGAGTGGCTTGGTTCACTGTGAGGGGGCACCGGCATTCTAGCGGTGGCATTCGCTCGAGAAAGACCTTCGCATGAACGGCTTCTTCGTTTTGGACCTCCCCAGGCTCCCGATCATGCGGCTGGCTCTGGCCGTTCGGCCGTGATCCGCTGCTATCGCATCCAAACCACTGCTTCCACGGCCGGCCGGCCCTATCATGCTCCGCTCATGGCAGCGCGGTATCTCTTTTTGCGGCTTTCGGCGCTCGGCGACGTCGTGTTCGCGCTCGAAGCCCTGTCGGCGCTCAAGCAGCAGGAGCCCGACGCCACCGTCGACTGGCTCGTCGAGGACAAGGCAAGCGGGCTCGTGACCGGTCACCCGTGGATCGACGAAGTGCTCGTCTTCCGCCGCAAGCTCGTCTCGGCGGCGCTTCCGCGCCCGTGGCGCTGGCCGTCACTGTTCGCCGAACTGTGGCGGCACTTCCGCCGGCTGCGCCGCCACCGCTACGACGCCGTGCTCGATCTTCACGGAAACTTGAAGAGCGGACTGCATCTGTGGCTGTCGCGGGCCACGCGGAAGCTCGGGTTCGCGCCTCCGGTCGCGCGCGAGGGTGCGCACTGGTTCGCGAACGAGCATGTCGATGTCGGCGAGCTGCCCGTCCACCGCGCCGACCAGGGGCTGGTCATGGTCGGCCGGTTGCTCTCCGGCGATCGAATCCACGTAGCGCGCCCGCTGATCCCGGTCTGCGAGCACGCGAGGTCGCGCGCGCTCGCGCTGCTCGACGGCGCCCCGCAGCTCGTAGCCCTCGCACCGGGGACGAGCAGCTTCGCGAGCTTCAAACGCTGGCCGATCACCGGCTTTGGCGAGCTTGCGGCGCAACTCGTTGCACAAGGACGCACGGTCGTCGTGTGCACGGGTCCGGACGAAGAGGACCTCGCCGAGCCGCTGTTGAACATCGCGGGTGTGCGCTGGTTCGACGGCGGCGAGCACGGCCTCGCTGTCTATCTCGAAGTGCTGCGCGAAGCAGCCGTCCTCGTCGCCGCCGACTCGGGACCGCTGCACATGGCCCAGGCCGTCGGCACCGACGTCGTCGGCCTGTTCGGGCCGAAAGACCCGGCCAGGTACGGACCCCGGCTCGCGACTTCGGTTGTGCTCCGCTACCCGGTGCCGTGCGCCCCTTGCGGACTGCGGGCCTGTGACGCGCCGTTGTGCGTGCGCGCGATTCCGGTCGCCGTCGTCGCAGATGCCGTCGAACGGATCATGGGACAAGCCCAGTGAACACCCCCCAGGTCGAAGTTCTGATCGTTCGCCACTACAAGGAGAACCGCAAGAAGTGCACGCTCGAGCCACTCGTCGGCCGACCCGGATTTCGGTTCCTGACCTGGAGGCCGGGCGCGACGATCCGCGCGGCCGGGCACACGCTGCTCGCGGTCGAGGGCGAGGAGCTGACACCCGCGGACGCGGGACGGCCACTGCTGATCCTCGATTCGACGTGGCGCTACCTCGACGCGATGCGCGAGAGCCTCCAGGGCGAGGTCACTCCGCGGTGCCTTCCCCGCGGAATCACGACGGCCTACCCGCGCACGTCGAAGCTCCACGACGAGCCCGCATTCGGCCTCGCGTCGATCGAGGCCCTGCACGCCGCGCTGCTCGTGCTCGGGCTGCGCGACGATTCGCTGCTCGACCGCTACCACTGGGGTGGCGAGTTCCTGACGAACCTGCGCCGGGCGAGGGTGATCGAGTAGAGGTCAGTTCTCGTCGACCGCGTTGACGACCGAGAGGACCGACTCGTTCTTGCCGTTGGTCGTGCCGACCTGGGCCGTGGACCCGCCCGTGATCGTGTAGACGTAGAGGTCGGTCAGCGACGTCGTCGTGTTGGTCCGCGTGTAGAGGACCTTGCCCGATTCGGTGCCGGCCTGGAACACCTCGTGGGCCGCGTCCGTCGTGATGGCGGTCGCGGTCGACGTGCCCGTGAACAGGTACAGGTCGTCCTGTGGACCCGTGACCGTCAGCTTGATCACGAACTGCCCACCGCTGGCTTCCCCGGCGAACGCCTCGGTGCCCGTGCCGGTCGCGATGTCGGTGTCGGTCGAGGTCGCGGTGTTGTAGTGGTGGACCTGGCCACCGACCGTGTAGACGACGTTGTCGTCCGACAGGAGCTTGTCGAACACCTCGCTCGTGGTGGTCGCTGCGATCGCGCTCGCGCTGCCCCCCGACTGACTCCAATGGTAGAGGTCGAAGTCGCCGCCCGACTCGGTGCTGAAGATGATGTCGCCGTTCGCGAGCGTGGCGTTGAGCGTCTCGAGCTCGGCATTGCTGTCGAGCTCGGTGCTGTTCCCGTTGCCCGGATCGTAGACGTAGAGGTCGTGGTCGGTGGCGCTGACTTCGACCGTGTAGACGACTCGGTTCGTGCCCGTGACGCCGGCAAACGTCTCGTTGGAAGTGCTGGCGGCGATCGTCGCGGTCGAGTTGTCGGTCGGGTTCCAGATGTGCACATCGAGGTCACCGCCCGAATCCTGAGTCTCGAAGACGACGCGGGAATCGCCGGTGACGCCGCCGTAGATGCGGTTCTCGCCATCGTAGGCCGCGCCGAGCCCGTTGCCGACCTCGAGGTTTCCGCGGGCCGGGCTGTAGTAGTAGAGCCGGTATCCGCTCGATCCGCTGGCGCGACGGTAGACGATGCCGTTGTCAGGCGTCACCGCGAGCAGGTCTTCGTCCGCGGCGTTCGTGCTGACGGGAACGACCTTGGCCCCAGCCAGGTCGTAGTAGTAGATGTTCCCGCCGCCGCCGGGTGGCGCGCTCTCGAAGTAGATGTGGTCGTCGCCGGTGACCAGCGCGTCGCGCTCGTCGGGCGAGCCGTCCTTCGTCGCCCCGACAGTGATCGGCAGTGTCCCCTCGGTGACCGGGTTGAACAAATGCAGCGACCTGTTCGGCGCAGCGCCGCGCACGAACACGATCAGGTCCTTCGACGTCTTTCCGACGTACTTCTCGTCCTTCGTGACGTCGGTCGCCACGGCGACGCGGTCGTTGTCCCCGATGTTGTACAGATGGAGATCGGTCTGCGCGAGGTAGGTGTACTCGAACAGCAGGCTCCCGTCTTTGAGCGTCGTGCGCAGCTGTTTGGTCAGACCGTCGTCGATCAACACGTCGGTGTAGTCGTTGGTCTGGGCATCGAACAGCGACACGCCCTGGCCGACCTCGACGACACCGATCTCGGCAGTCGTCACCTTGACCTTGAACGACGCCTGGTTCGAGTTGCCGCGAAAGTCGACGACCTTGAACACGACCTCGTAGGTTGCCAGCCGCGGAAACGCCTGCGAGTACGTCGACCCGGTGAAGCTCCCGCCGCCGGAGACGACCGAGTAGGCGGCTGTCGCGGTATCGTCCTCGACGAAGGACGACAGGTCGAGAGCGAACGTCGTCCCGCCCTGGGCGGACTGCAGAGGAATCGTCGAGATTCGCGGCGACTTGGCGCCGCCGCTGCTGTTGCAGGCGGCCGTCAGGCCGGCGAGGAGAGTTCCGAGAGTGAGTGCGAAGCCGCGGAACGACATTGCTTCCCTCCGATGGGGTCGAGAGTTGCCAACTGGGGCCTCACTGCCCAGAGGATGGACAGCGAGTCTCGGTGCTATCGGGGAATCGCGGCTTTTGACTTGAGGGAATGGGACCGTGAAACCTGCAAAGGACGACTGAGAGCTACCACCCGAGGACGGCCCAGACCTCTTCGAACGTGTCCACGTAGATGAACTTGAGCCCCTTGACGAGGTCCTTGCCGATCTCCTCGACGTCGGCCCGG
>Ga0210086_1000426_pt1 | contig 24761 bp, 26 predicted proteins | sample China_Galinas_PW_3_FD_184867 | JGI IMG/M metagenome (GOLD analysis project Ga0210086, IMG submission 184867) | Wetland microbial communities from San Francisco Bay, California, USA, that impact long-term carbon sequestration - China_Galinas_PWB_D2... | ecosystem: Environmental > Aquatic > Marine...
CCCCCGATCCGTCACCTGGCGAACCGCCTCGATCTTGAACTCCTCCGTATACCGCTTCCCACTCATAGTCACCTCCGTTACAGTTACATTGTAACGCTCTAAGGTGTCTACGAATGCCAGGGCGATTCAGACGAGTATAGGTCAGTATGTTCACACCGGCACCAGTGTCAGCATTACTGACTCGAGTGTGGGACAAAAAAGCCGCTTGGGAAACAATGTAATTCTGGATGGCGCTACGTTGAGTTCCAGAGTTAAGCTCGGCGACGATGTAAGCGTGGGAGGCAGTACCACCATTGGCGGTGACTCGCAGGTCGGTGCCGCTATTATATATTTTTCGGGCGTTGATTATACCGGCCCGACCACTACCAGCGTTGATTCTGGTGTCACTATTGGTAACAGTGTCAGGATTGGCATCGGAGCAACGGTACACGATCTGGCCACAATCAGTAAGTATGTGCATGTCTATTCCGGGGTCGATATAGGGCAGGGTGCCTATATCGGGCACAATGCAACTATCTGCGGGAACGTACAACCTAATATGCATATTGCCGCCTACGATAAATTCGAATGCAACTGATTTCTTAAAAATATAGCTCATAGTCCGACCCCAGGAATGGGGTCGTATTTTTTGTCGCGAAGTTATTTTTATTCGCGGGCAGAGTTACTGCGACCAAATAGGCTCAGAGAGGGATTTTTCCAAACCATAAAATTGTTCGGTAACAAGTGATAACCAATTTCATTCAGCCAAATAGAGTGGCAGATTTATTTGTTGCATGAAAAGAGTGGATTATAAGAAACCCCCTTCTTTCCTAACGTAGATACAAAGATTGCGCTTGCAAACTTTAAAGTGTCCGATATGCCCGTTTAAATCCGAAATATAGTTTTCTCTAGTAATTAGAAGAAATTGCTCTATCACCCCAATTGAAAATCTTGAAACGTCTAATCGATTCCAATAGGGTCACGGCTATGATTACCGATCAATAGCGAATCTCTAAAGAATCATCATAATAAAGACGATAGAATCAATATAATTGCTGAGAATCTGGTCTAGTATTTTATATTCACCAAATAAATTCTAAATACACAAAAGGAGCAAGGCGCAATACGTATATAAGGAATACTAGAAGGGGATATCAATGAAAACATCAATCAAAATATTGCCTGCGTTGGTGATGCTGGTGTTTACAACATGTCTTGCCCCAATCGTTCCGGCCAACGGGGCCGGCGTCGTTCATCGCACCCAGGCCCAGAAAGACAGATTTCTTTCCATGGTCTGTGCCGATTTCAATATGCTGACTCGAAAGGGACAAAGCTATTGCCTGCAGGAGATGTATGGGCAGTCTCTGGAATTCGCGAAGAGCTTCTTTGCCGCAATGGATATCAATGTCGCCAACAAAGAGCAGCGTATTCTAGAATGGCGTGCGAAGGTCGGCCTCGACACGCCGGCACACCTTACTGAAGAGCAGAAGACCAACGCGGAATTTGATGTGGTATACCTGGTAGGCTATGGCAACACCTGTCAGCAGCTTTCGGACACGATTATGAATCCGGAACAGTTGTTAGGGCTGAGCGGTAAGACAGTCGATACCCTGGTCGGCCTGCCGGAGTATTGCGTGGAACAGGCGATCGGCGTCGCCCGGACATTCGATCTTCATATCGATTTCAATGAAGCAAAACACCTCTCGGACCATATAGGCAAGGTCAGGGCCTATTATCAAGCACACCCGGCTATCCCGAAGTCGCGTCCCGGTGAAAAAGTCAAACTACCCAATCCTGTTTAACTGGATCATTATTTATTTTTTGGGCCGGCGCACGGCCCTCACCCTGCCGCTCGGTCCTCCGCCGCAGAAGAACTGATCGCCGCCGTCGGATTCGAGTCCCGAAACGCCCGTTCCGGGCGGCATGCTTAGCGTCTCCAATACCTCACCCGTTCGGGGATCGATTCGCCTTAACTCGCTCTCGTCACCTTCCCAGGTACCGTGCCAGAATTCGCCGTCGACCCAGGTGACACCGGTGACGAAGCGGTTGGATTCGATGGTGCGAAGAAGCGCCCCGGTTTGGGGATCGATTTGATGGATCTTCCGCTCCCGATACTGTCCCACCCACAGCGACCCTTCGGCCCAAGTGAGTCCCGAGTCGCCACCGCCGCCGGGTGCCGGGATGGTGGCGAGCACGCTGCCGGTCTTTGGATCGATCTTGTGGATGTGACCCTCGGCGAGCTGAAACAGGTGCCGGCCGTCGTAGGCCGTGCCCGCATGCGCGGCGATGTCGATCGTGCGCAGCGTCTTTCCGCTCGCGGGATCGATGGCGTTCAGTTTGTCTCCGGAAGCGAACCAGACATTCCGGCCGTCATACGTGACGCCATGCACGGCGTCGGCGCCCGGAAAGGGCCCATACTCTTGGATGATGTTGGCGTTTGATCGTTTCATGCTTCCATTCTAGCCAATCGGCAGCGGAGTAGGGAGTAACAAGCTTGTCGTGAATCCCGGTATGGGCGGTGTCATCCAACGCCGCGCCCGCCCGTGGCCGAACGACTGCACCCTGCCCGCCGCCGCCAGCGCGTCGAGCGCCCGCTGCACGGTGCGCTGGCTGGTTCCCAGCGCGAGCGCCAGGGCCGAGCTCGACCACGATTCACCGTCGGCGAGGAAGGCGAGCACCGCCGCATGTTTCTCTTCAACGGGCTGCGCCAGCACGACCACCTTGCGCGTGCGGCGCGGCGCCAGCACGAAGCCCCGCTTCGTCGCTCTAACGTCGGTCAGCGTTCGCAGCGCCCTGCGAAGCCGGCCGATCTCGACTCGCAACCGCGCGCGATGCGATTCATCGACGTGCTTCGATCTGAAGGCGCGCGCGACCAGCGTGTCCCTGGGCACATCTCCCGGCCAGCCTTCTGCCAACGCGCGCGCCAGCGCGAACAGCACCGGACGCTTTGTCAGGGAGACCTCCCTGCCTCGGTAACGCACCGCAAGACGGCAGGCGTCCACGACCAATGCCTTCGACTCCAGCAACGTTTCGACTTGGTCGAGCAGAAGGAGTCGTTCCTCGCCGTTCGCGATTAGGCGCGCGGCGGGTGTGTTCAAGGCGCGGCATGCGCTTTCGACCTCCGCCTTCAGCGCCGGGATGCGTGCCTGCCGCGCTGCGCGCTTGGCATTGGCGAGCGCGGCGCGCGCTGCTTTTGTCCGGAGACGGCGAATCGCGATTCCCGCGATCACCAGCTCGTGGGCGGTCCGCGTCACGGGGGGCAGGGGCGCGGGGTCGAGCCGGTCGAGCATACGCTCGGCCTCGTCGATGCGTCCGATCAGCAGCAGACGCCGGGCCTCGAGATGCCGCGCGTGCACGGCATTGAGCCGGTCGCCGTGGGCTTCGAGGGTCGTCCGCGCTGCGGCAAGCGCCTTCACGGTCCATCCCAGGTCGCGCGAGACCAGCGCGATCTCGGCTTCGGCGATGACGCATCGCGCGCGGGCCAAGGCCTCCTTCGGACCGAAGGCGCGCGCGGCCCTGCGCAGGAGCTCTTTTGCGCGACGGAGCTCGCCGAGCTGCGCCATCGCGATGCCGCGAAGGGCGAGGGCCGGCGCGTCGTCGCGCAGGGCGACCCGCTGCAATGCGCCGAGGGGGTCGCCCGCCGCGAGTGCCTGCGCCGCGGCGGTGATCAGCGAATCCATCGTAATCCCGTCACACTTGTCACTCCCACCGTGCGCTGCCCGGCGCCTAGTATATCCCACGACCAACAACCACCAGAGGAGAAGAGCGATGACCAAGCACATGACCGGGACACGTAAAGAGTGGCTCGCCGCGCGCCTCGAACTGCTCGAAGCTGAGAAGGAACTGACGCGGCGCAGCGACGAGCTGGCGCGCCGGCGTCAGGCGTTGCCGTGGGTGAGGATCGACAAAGACTATCGATTCGAGACCGACGAGGGGACCGTCTCGTTGACCGGACTCTTCCAAGGACGCTCGCAGCTCCTCGTCTATCACTTCATGTTCGGACCCGACTATAAGGCGGGGTGTCCGTCCTGCTCGGCGATCGCGGACGGTTTCGACGGTTTCGCCGTCCACCTGGCCAATCACGACGTCACGCTTGCGGCGGTGTCGCGGGCGCCGCTCGTCAAGCTGCAGGCGTACAAGCGGCGGATGGGGTGGTTGTTTCCTTGGGCGTCCTCACTCGACGGTGACTTCAATTTCGACTTCAACGTCTCGTTCACCGAACAACAACAGCGCGAGGGGAGCGTCGAATACAACTACCAACGCGGCGGCCACGCGATGGACGTGACGCCGACCCCGGAGCCCGTCGCCCAGCTCGCAGCCACATGTGGAACCGACGCACCCGCATACTCGCTAGATAGGCCGGGCATGAGCGCGTTCGTGCTCGAGGATGGCGTCGTGTACCACACCTATTCCACCTATGCGCGCGGACTGGACGGCCTGTGGGGCATGTACCAGTGGCTCGACCGCGCACCAAAGGGGCGCAACGAGTCCGGTATCTGGTGGCGTCGCCACGACGAGTACAACCAGGGCTGACCGTATTTGGAATGATTGCTTATCCGCTGGTATCACTCTGGCGGCGATCGAGGTGCAGCGGCCCCCTTATTGTTGACCCGCAAGGGGGTAGAGCCCTTTAATCGCGAAATGGTGATCCGTTGGCATCGATTTCATGCCAACAACGTTGGCAAGGAAATTATTTTCCACTTGCAGGGGGCCGGCTAATGGGTAACCCTTGTCATCGTGGAATACGACGGTTCTTAAGGAGGGGTTGTTTATGGCTAGTCTGGAAGCACACTATTCGGCTCGAGACATCGAGGCACGAATCCTGGCGGCCATCCGCGCGGCCGGATTGAATCCCGAGCAAGGACTGACTCCTGAGGATCTGGGGGCGCTTGATCATTTCCACACGGGCGGATTGCGCGCGTCACTCGAATTGCTGGAGCTGGCGCAGATTCGGGCCGAAGATCGCGTTCTCGATATTGGCGCCGGGTTGGCCGGTTCCGGCCGACTGCTCGCCTCCACGCGCGGCTGCCGCGTCGACTGCGTCGAATTATCGCCTGATTACTGCGCCGGCGCGGTTCTGCTGAATAGACTGACTGGCCTTGACGACCGGATTGACGTGCACGAGGGTAGCGCTCTCGAGCTACCCTTCCCCGACGATTCGTTTGATGCCGTGTGGATGCAAAATGTCGGCATGAACATCGCGGACAAGCGGATACTCTACTCGGAGGTCTACCGGGTCCTCAAGCCGGGGGGCCGCTTCGCCTTCCAGGAGATGGCCGCCGGGGAAACGGCGACGTCATACTTTCCGCTGCCGTGGGCCACCGACCCTGCCGACAGCTGCCTGGTTTCCGCCGAAGAGATGCACTCGCTGCTCGGCGAGAGTGGGTTCATCGCCGAACTCTTCGAGGATACCAGCGATGAGCATTTGAGCAGGACTGCCGCAAACGCTACGCCCACCGCGCCGGGACAGCTGGGCTTGGCGGTGTTCGTCGACGATCTTGCGCAAAAGGCCGGGAACGCGCGGCGCAGTCTTGAGGAGAGTCAGGTCCGGCTAGTCAGGGGTGTCTTCCGGGTAAAATGAATAACCGCTTGGCTGGGATAAAACTTGGATTCTAACTTCCAGCGCAACAGTTCGTTCATAGCTTCGAATGGCAATTTCCAATTTAGTGCCTTCCTAGGTCGGCCATCACAAGAACTCGGTCAATACCATGCTCGATCAGGTGATCGCCTGGGACGGTGCCATGAAGAGCTTGCGGTTCTGAATCGCCCAAGCTCCATTGTCTATCAAATTAAGTCGAGGCTGCGCGGTCGCAAGCTTTAGGTGGTTAACATTTCCAGCATGTATGATTCCAAAGCCACACTATAACGAAAGAATGCCATGAACAAAGGAACCTGGCACGCCATCGGTGCTTATGTGCTGTGGGGATTCTTCCCCGTGTACTTCAAGTGGCTACGCGAGATTCCGGCGCTGCAAGTGATCGGCCATCGTATTATCTGGTCCTGTCTTATGCTGTGTGCCATTCTGCTGATCACCCGGCAATGGACGACCTTCCGTTCCCAGACGCGCAGTCGGCGCGTTATCCTGATCTATCTGATCGCGGCGTTTCTGATTGGCATCAACTGGCTGGTGTTCGTCTGGGCGATCAACGCCAATTTTATCGTCGAAGTCAGCCTGGGATATTTCCTCTCGCCCATCGTCAATGTGCTGATGGGGGTTTTGTTCCTGCGCGAACGCCTGCGTCCTTGGCAGTGGTTGTCCATCGGCTTAGTGGCGATGGGCGTACTGTATTTGACACTCGCCTATGGCCGCTTTCCGTGGATCGCCATAACCCTGGCGCTTTCCTTCGGTGTTTACGGGCTGGTAAAAAAGACCGCCCCGCTGCGCTCGCTCAACGAGCTGACGCTGGAGACGGCCATCCTGTTTGTGCCGGCGCTGTTATATCTGCTGTATTGCAATGAAGCGGCCAGGGCAGCTTCTTGCACGGCAGCGCGCTTGTGAATGTCCTACTGGTCGGGTCCGGTGTGGCGACGGCGATTCCCTTGCTGCTGTTCGCCTCGGCCTCGCAACGTATCCCGCTCTGGCAATTGGGCATACTGCAGTACATCGCGCCGACGCTGCAATTCATACTCGGCACGGTTGTCTACAAGGAACCTTTCACCTACGCTCAGCTCGGCGGCTTCGGCTTGATCTGGGTGGCGCTGACAATCTTCGCGCTTGAAGGATTCATTAACAGCCGCGCACAGGCGTTGATGGCGGAAGCATAGCTGTTCTCACATTGCATATCTTTACGCTCGCTTAAGGATCCTCCAATTCCGTCATATCATTTACGTGCTAATATGAAGTTGTTCGCAACTTATTTTGCGCTCGCCGTGCCGGGACAGCTGAGCTTGACTGTGTTCGCCGACGATCTCGCGAAAGAAGCGGGGAACGCGCGGCGCAGTCTTGAGGAGGGCCAGGTACGGCTTGTCAGCGCCGTTTGTCGGGTAAAATGAGCCACCGCGTGGCTCGCACTCCCGAATATTAGGAGGCAGCTCACGGATTCAGGCCGGCATTTTTGACCATTGAGTAAGGAAGTGTTTGGCATGTCAGTTAATACCTTCTTCACAGGAAAAGCCGGACAGGTTTATTTGGTACAAGAAGCTGTTGTTGCGGTGCGTACCCTGGAACGGAAACACTAGCGGTTTTGGGAACGATGCTTTACTTCTCGTATGGCTCCAATATGTCGATACCTAGGCTCACGGAGCGGGTGCCGTCGGCGCATGCAGTTGCGGTAGCGCGGCTTCAAAAACACCGGTTGAAGTTCCACAAGAAAGGCAAAGACAACTCTGGGAAAGGCGATGCGGAGTGCACAAATGACAAAAACGATGTCGTGTATGGTGTCGTTTTTGAAATAGCAGCCTCGGAAAAACCGGAATTGGACAGACATGAAGGACTTAGTAATGGCTACGAAGAAAAAAGCGTTTCTATTTGCACGCGAGATGGCAAAGAACTGATAGCGTTTACCTACTATGCAACAAACATCGAGCCAGAACTAAAACCATACGAGTGGTATAAAGAACACGTGATTCGTGGTGCTCGCGAACATGGATTGCCGACGGATTACATCAACATCCTTCTAGCCGTCGAGGTTATGCCAGACCCTGACCAATCGAGACATGAGCGAGAGTTGGCAATTTACCGCTAACAAGCGCAGGGATTCGGATTCTGAACTTCCCCCGTTAGGTCAGCAACAGACACAGAGCTGAGCAACAATTATGCAGGCGGGATACAATAGCGTCCCGGTCGTCGATCTCATCCATTATCCTAGGGTGCTACAGTGGGGTATTGAATTCAATCAGAACCAGGAATAATCTGCTTGCAACACTCTGCTGAGTCGCGGTGAGACGTAGCATGAAGAGGGACAAAGCCAAGGCACTTATCGCGGAACATCACCCGGAGGCGATAAGGCAACGCTTAAAGAGCCAGCCCCAAGCAAGCGTCGTCTCTGACGCTGTTCTGGGCGGGATAGACGGATGCGTAACCACATTCGCTGTGGTTGCGGGTGCCGTCGGTGCCGGTTTTCCCGCGTCGGTGGCGCTGGTGCTCGGCTTCGCCAATCTCATAGCCGACGGTTTCAGCATGGCGGTGAGCAATTACGAATCGATCAAGGCGAAGCAGGAGTTCGGCGAAAGCGTCCGACTCGCTGAACAGGAACATATAGAAAAAATACCGACCGGGGAGCGCGAAGAGGTTCGTCAGATATTTCAAAAGAAGGGCTTTTCCGGGGAGACGTTAGAAAAGATTGTCGACACGATCAGCAGTGACGGACGCCTGTGGATCGATACGATGCTCATCGAAGAACATGGAATACAGAAAAGCGGCCCGAACCCGATTAAGGCCGCAATTACTACTTTAATTGCATTCATCTTTGTCGGCGCGATCCCACTAATCCCCTTTATGATGCAAGGGATGGAGAAACGATTACAGTTTATTCTTAGTGCCGGTCTAGCCGGAATAATGTTCTTTTCTATTGGCACCATGAAAAGCCTGGTCTTCGCTAAACCGTTTTTGCGTTCCGGTGCCAGCACCCTGTTAACCGGAGGTGCCGCCGCCGGTCTGGCTTTTCTGGTGGGCCACCTGCTCAGAGAAGTCTTTGGAATTGGAGCGCTGTAACAGCGTTCACTGCAATTAGCCTGACAAAAGCAAAAGGCTCAGCTCGATTAAAGATTATGCAGGGAGGACTCCTGACATGGCAGAAGTACTTCTCATGATTGGTGCCGTTCTCACCGCGCTTAGGGGAATCGCCCACCTGTTCCCGACGACGTCCGTGGTTGCTGGATTCGGGGAAATCTCCACTGATAATCGGCTCATCATTACCATGGAGTGGATTGTGGATGGCGTGAGTTTGATCTTCGTTGGTATCCTGGTAGGCGCCGTGACGCTTATCGACAGAACGGCTCCGATTGCGGGGCTCGTTTATTTCCTGTCTGCCGGCATTCTGGTGGTATTGGCTGTTGTATCGCTCTTCACGGGATTCAAGGTGAGCTTTCTCCCGTTCAAGTTATGTCCAGCCATATTCGGTTTGTCGGCGGTTCTCTTCATCGTTGGGGCCGTTGCTTGATATGGTCATCTCTGATGGCTGTGTAGGTGCCTGACGCACGCATGGACCCATCAGCCACCTGCATCCGATGCGGTCAAGTTCGGGAGGTTTGGAATAATTACGCGAAATGTTGCGACTTAAACCATGGAAAGGTCACAGCAGATTATTGGCTAATAGGCGCCGGGGAGAAGGAATTTTTTTAAATGGGTGAAGATTTTCTTTGCTGAGCTGCCTGAATAATTGCCTTATATAAAACAGGGTAAAGTGCGCGCCACAATCACCAAACTGACCTACACTTTCATTGTCCAAGCTGATAATGCCGCTTGATAATCCTTTCGCGTATTCCGCTAAGGAGGAGATATGTCCAAGATCAGTACTTGGTGCGCCAATTGGTCGCCGCAGTTATTGAGTGTATTGCGTATCGTTACCGCGTTTCTATTCATGGAGCACGGTAGCATGAAGCTGTTCAGTTTTCCCGCGCCGATGGAGGATATTTCGCTGCTGTCGCTGATGGGCCTGGCCGGTATCCTGGAAGTGGTCGGCGGTTTTTTGATCCTGGTCGGCCTGTTTACCCAACCGGTCGCATTCATCCTGTCGGGCGAAATGGCCTTTGCCTATTTCATGGCACACGCACCGCAAGGTTTCTGGCCGGTGCTCAATCACGGGGAGCCGGCCGTGCTGTACTGCTTTATCTTTCTCTATCTGGCCGTTGCCGGCGGCGGCAGCTGGAGTGTGGAACGGATATTCCGTCGCTAGTGCTAATCTGATCCGTTCACACCTGGCTTGATTGATGATGTGCCGTTATTCATATGCCTTCGTAAGGCGGAGTATGAGTTCATGCACATAACATTATGGTCACATCATCGCCCGGACCCTTCGCTCGAAATGGCGGAAACCGAATTCATCAGTGTTTACCGAATAGATAATAATTTTATGCCGAGGAATTCTTGTGCATTACCCTGACGATTTCATCCAGCGGGGTCATGGTGATTTCGGCCCAAAACAAGAGAGTCGCATCGCCCATCATGCCCAGGCAATGATAGAGATGATGGGCCACCGTTGAACTTCCCAGCCCTTTGTCGCCGCCGGGTGTTGCCGCCTTCCTGATCAGCAGGTGCACCTCATCGTTGCTCTTCACATTGCGCAAATGATGGCGGTCGACGGAAATCTTGTGGCCGGTATAGACCATCGGCTCGCGCTCGAAATCGTATCCGGCGTTGCGGCCGTGTTCCAGCAAAGCGCATGAGACCAGGCTGACGGGAAATATCTCGGGGAAACTGGCCTTGTCCTCCAATTCATCGAAATAATCATCCTGCTCGGCCAGCGAACCTGAGAGAAAATTCTTGGCGTTGCCGGTATTCATGAACTTGCGTTTAAGAAAGAAGCCGCTATTGGCGATGTTGCAACGATCCGGCAACGCATGCAGCGCCGGCAAGCGTGAAAGATCCACGTCGGGCGGGAACAGCGGCCGTTGCGATTCTTTTTTATATCCTAACAACACCAGGCCGCCGGCCTTTTTCATCGCGATACGATTGGCGAGCGTGATATTGTCGCCGCCGCCGAGTTGAGAGTTCTTGATGTCGATGAATATGGGTTCGCCCGGGCGGACGACGTCGGCGAAAGTCAGCTGGTAATTACTGTAGCGCAAATTGTGTTTGGCGATGAGTGTATCTTCACCGTGTTGGCGGCGATGGAGGCACATGCGGTACTCGATCAGGCATTCGAGTTGAAAACCCAGGACGATAGGACCGCCGAAGGGATTGTCGCGGATGCGCTGCCATTTGTTCTTGTCGTGAAACAGATTGAAATCGTCGCTGGAATTGCGCGCGGCATCGATATGGATCTGTTCGAAGATGAATCCTTGCGGCGATTCGGCTGTGTGCACCATGTCCTCCCTGTGAGTACCACTTCCCCATTATTGCAAGCGTGCCGCTTGCAACGCCCGAGTATGCGGTATTGGGAGGGATCTGAAAAGCGGTGGGAAATTTGTGGGTTTGTACCGTGCGGCTCTCAACATGGACAAAGCATAGGCATGGTCAAATTAATCTCCGAAAAGCCGACGGTACCCTGCTGTCGATTTGTTAAGATACTTCCTTGCCAGTTCAATTTGATTATATCTATAGAGGCTGTGTTCAGAATAGGTTTGGGAGACAGGTATGGGTGCACAGTGGAAAGCAAAAGGCAAAGAAGCCGCGGCCAACGCCAAGGGCCGTATCTTCACCAAGCTTGCCAAGGAGATCATGGTGGCGGCGCGCAACGGCCCCAACCCGGACATGAATCCGCGCCTGCGCCTGGCGGTGGAGCAGGCGAAGAAGGCATCCATGCCCAAGGACACCCTCGAACGGGCGATCAAGAAGGGCGCCGGCCTGCTGGATGAAGGGGTCAACTTCGAGAAGCTCACCTACGAAGGCTTCGCGCCGCACCGGGTGTCGGTGATTGTCGAATGCCTGACCGACAACGCCAACCGCACCGCCTCCAACATTCGGGTGATATTCCGCAAGGGACAAGGACAACTGGGCGCCCTGGGCTCGGTATCCTGGGACTTCGATTATCTCGGCATGATCGAGGCGACGCCGCAATCCGCGGACGCCGATCCGGATTTGGCTGCCATCGAGGCTGGCGCCAGCGATCTGGAGCCCGGCGAAGACGGCGCAACCCTGTTCCTCACCGAACCTTCCGAGCTGGATGCGGTCTCCCGCGCCTTACCGAACTATGGATTTGTCGTGCAGTCCGCTGAATTGGGTTATCGCCCCAAAAATCCGGTGACGCTGGGTGCAGCGGAGCGTGAAGAAGTCGAGGCATTCCTCGAAACCATCGATGCGGATGATGACGTGCAGAACGTATATGTGGGGTTGGCCGGCTAAGGCGCTTAGCAACTGGGCGCTGGGGAACTGGTGGCGATAGCAATCAGTCGCTACGCTCGACGATGCAAATGATCCAAGATGGTTTGCCAATCGTTTTTCACCAGATTAAAGAAGGACTCCCGCTGTTCTTCCGTTACGGTATAGTCCAGCTCAACATATTCATCGAGAATCGACTGCCAGTTATCATGCAATACAGTAGATGCCGCATCCAAATTGGTGACAACGCCAAGCCCGGTGGGTGGCGTCCCCACCACGAACAGATTCAGGTCTGGCCGGTACTTCTTCAAGCAAGGGATTATCTTCCATGGGTCACCGCTCCAGAATGTGCTTTGACGTTTACGTGCGGCGGTGAGTTGATTCAGAGGTAAACAATCGTGAATTACCACTACAGTATCCGGCGTGGAATATTTTTCTATATTCATTAAATCCTTAAGGGTCTGCTCAAACAAATGCAGTCCGTCTAAAAAGGCGAAATCAACGGTGGGACGACCCATTTCCGTTGGCAGATCATATGCGTCGAAGAATTCGTCGCTGGTCACCGGATAAATCTTGGTTTCCGCCTTAAATTCTACTTTAATGACCGGCTCAGGATCGATACCAATAGCGACGGTGGGCGGTTTTGCTTTGGCAAGCGTTTTCCCAGTTTCTATACCAATCTCTACATAACTTTGGGGCTTGATTAGATCATGAAAGCGAGAAATCACTTCACCATACGGTTCGCCCTCCATCAACAAGTAGGCGAGGCCACTGCAGGCATTGAAATCGCCAGGATCCAAACTCAGGGCATGGCGAAACAGGCTGGCAGCTTCATCCAATCTATTCAGCGCCTTCATTGCATGACCTAGCACACTGAAGTAAGCCGCTCTATCGGGCGCCAGTGCAGTTGCTCTCCTTAATAAGGTCTCGGCACCGCGAGGATTGCCCTGCTGCAAGTTAGCGATGCCGACCGAATAGAATACTTCCGCATTATTCGGTTGCGTCGCTAAAATTTGCTCGTATATTTGCTTGGCCTCTTGGTATCTACCATCCGCAAACATCTTCCCGGCCTGGTTTAAGCACTGATCTACAGTCATGTTTTGCTTATTCATGTGATGCCCTATTTATTTAATATGGAATCATGCCCCCTGCATTTTGCCCAGGGTTGCAGGCTTTACAGCTGCTTGTGCGCGTATATGAAAAGACAGTCCTACGCACACATGCCCTGCTAGGCTGACAGGGTTCTAGTTGTCTTATGTAATGGCGCCGGGGGGAGATCAATCTCCCGATACCTTGTCTCAAAGGCCTGTAGCTGAATTGCAGGACCATTGAGTATATTCATAATTGGTAAAGTTATCTCTAGCCGGTAATCTTCGTATCAGGCAAGAATCCACAGCCAAATCACAACCGGCAGCATGACGGATTGCTAATATCGTTTCCTTGATGTGGCGATACGCTCATGTTCTAGAAAGGCGTGTGGTTCTGCAGGCAAACTTGGAATTTGATAGCACGGTGGTAGTGACGTGGATTATATGGCTGTATGTGTGGAGAAATATTCCCATCAAGAATGTAAAATGGCTGATGAGAGCCGTCAGATCTAATTCTCCGGCGGTTAGTATTTCGGGGAAACGAGAGCTATGGGGCAATATTCAATAATCGGAGCCGACTCATCGCGCCATTTTTGTAGGGAATCCGCTCCCTCCCGTCACATGATTCTACGATGACAAGCAACGACCGCAAAATCCGTTTCCTCCGGGAACGCATCCCCTCCTTCGAGTGCATCCCCGGCTGTCACGACTGCTGTGGGCCGGTGACGACCTCCAGCGAGGAGATGGCGCGGCTGCCGGTCAAGAGCGAGGCGGAGCATGAGGCGGCGCTGGTTGAGTTGAGTTGTCCGCATCTGGGTGACAAAGGTTGCCAGGTCTATGCTGAACGTCCGCTGATCTGCCGCTTGTTCGGGACCACGCCGCGATTGGCCTGTCCCCATGGCAGGCAACCTGAGGTGATGATAGAGCCGGAGATCGAGGAGGGGATACATCAATTCTTGAGGGAGACGCGGCAGGTGTTGGTATGAGGTAGGGGGCCTCTGATTCATTTGTCATTTCGAGCGTCAGCGAGAAATCTAATGTCTCGCTAATTATTGGCAGCCGCAAAAGAAGAGTTCTCGCTGACGCTCGAAATGACAGATTTGAATTAGTCAGGGCTTCCTTTCAACTACCTTAGTCGGTCTTGCGTTTCGCCTCCCATTCGCGCAGGGCGGTGAGGGTGTTGCCTACGTGTTGGTCCGGGTGGAGGTTGGTGTAGGTGTAGATGATCTTGCCGCCGGGGACGATGACGTAGGAGGTGCGGTTGGCGTATTGGGGTTTGGCGGCGAGGATGGCATCGTAGGATTTCATGATGCTCTGATCGGTATCGGCGGCCACCGGAAATTTGCTGCGGCATTCGCTGACCGAGAATTTGTTGAGTTTCTCGATGTCATCGTGGGAGACGCCGATCACGGTCGCGCCCAGGGCCTTGTACTTGTCGATGGCTTCGGCGAAATCGTGGGCCTCGATCGTGCAGCCCTTGGTGAAGGCCGCCGGATAGAAGTACAGGACCACCGGGCCTTTCTTGAGGGCGTCGGCTAGGGAGAAGGTGAACACCTTGCCGCCGAGGGAGGCCTGGGCGGTGAAGTCCGGTGCCTGGTCGCCGATGTTGAGTGCGGCAAACGCCGGTGTTGCGAGCAATGCCGCCAAGAGTCCAAGTGCAGGGAGTGTTTTCATTGCGGGTCTCCTGTAAGGCGTGAGGGGTATTATCATAGCCCTTTGTGGCAGGCGTTTTTATAGATAAAAACTAAGGGAAGCTTTAGTTGTTTGTCATTCCGGCGCAAGCGGAATCCAGCGCTTTTAATTCAAGGTGTTACTGGATTCCGGATTGCGCCGGAATGACGTCAAAAGATATGCTCTGACCTCTCTGTATGGAATTCTCAATAAGGACCTTAGCTCCTTGGGAAGATCATTCTGCCTGTATGGCTTGGTGGTGTGGAGTCTTACTCCGGATTCAAGACGGTTCATTGAGACTACTTACTCATCTTTTGAGTGGGAAGCCTTAATTTGTCATTTCGAGCGCAGCGAGAAATCTTGCCTTGCTGGTATAAACAAGCGATGCAGAAAGATTTCTTGCTGCGCTCGAAATGACACGGTATGTGGGGTTTGGGCGGGCGTTGCTTGTTATCTTACGCCCTGTCTGGCGGCGGTCGCGGCTTCCATGGCCTGGCGTTGCAGGTAGTCTTCGTAGTTACCGCTGAAGTTGACGATGCCTTGCGGGGTCAATTCGATGATGCGGGTCGCCAGGGAGGAGACGAATTCGCGGTCGTGGCTGACGAACAGCAGGGTGCCGGGATAGTTTTCCAGGGCCAGATTGAGGGCCTCGATGGCTTCCATGTCGAGGTGATTGGTGGGTTCGTCGAGCAGCATGATATTGGGTTGCAGTTGCATCAGCTTGCCGAATATCATGCGCCCCTGCTCGCCGCCGGACAGGACCTTGACCGATTTGCCGGTCTCGTCGGAGGAGAACAGCATGCGGCCCAGGGTGGCGCGGATCGCCTGTTCGTCGTCGCGTGGTTTGCGCCATTGCTCCATCCACTCGAATAGGCTCATGTCCTTGGCGAAGTCGGCGGCATGATCCTGGGCGCAGTAACCGATGGCAGCGTTTTCCGACCATTTGACGCTGCCGGCGTCGGGTTTGAGTTCGCTCATCAGGCAGCGCAGCAGCGTGCTCTTGCCGATGCCGTTGGGGCCGATGATGGCGACGCGCTCGCCCACTTCGATGGTGAGATCGAGATCGCGCAACAGTTGCAGCTCGCCAAAGCTCTTGCTCAGACCCTGTACTTCCAGGGCGAGACGAAAGAGCTTGCGCTCCTGGGCGAAGCGGATGAAGGGGCTGACGCGGCTGGAGGGTTTGATCTCATCCAGTTTGATCTTCTCGATCTGTTTGGCGCGCGAGGTGGCTTGCTTGGCCTTGGAGGCATTGGCGGAGAAGCGGCTGACGAAGGTCTGTAGCTCGGCGATCTGCGCCTTCTTCTTGGCATTGTCGGCATACAGACGTTCGCGCGCCTGGGTGGAGGCGGTCATATAGTCGTCGTAGTTGCCCGGGTAGACGCGCAGCTCGCCGTAATCCAGATCGGCCATGTGGGTGCAGATGGAATTGAGGAAATGGCGGTCATGGGAGATGACGATCATGGTGCTGTTGCGCTGGTTGAGCAGCTCTTCCAGCCAGCGGATGGTGTTGATGTCCAGGTTGTTGGTGGGCTCGTCCAGCAGCATGATCTCGGGATCGGCAAACAGCACCTGCGCCAGCAATACGCGCAGCTTCCAGCCCGGTGCCACCGCGCTCATCGGGCCGGTGTGCTGTTCGATAGGGATGCCCAGGCCCAGCAGCAACTCGCCGGCGCGGGCCTCGGCGGTGTAGCCGTCCAGTTCGCCGAAGACGATCTCCAGCTCGGCCACGCGCATGCCGTCTTCTTCGCTCATGTTGGCAAGGGAGTAGATGCGGTCGCGCTCCTGTTTCACTTCCCACAGTTCGGCGTGCCCCATGATCACCGTGTCCAGCACCGTGTAGGTCTCGAAGGCGAATTGATCCTGGCGCAGTTTGCCCAGCCGTTCGTCGGCGTCGACGCTGACATTGCCGGAAGTGGGTTCGAGGTCGCCGCCCAGGATCTTCATCAGGGTCGACTTACCGGAGCCGTTGGCGCCGATCAGGCCGTAACGATTACCGTCGCCGAACTTGACCGAGATGTTCTCGAACAGGGGCTTGGCGCCGAACTGCATGGTGATATTTGCTATAGAAATCAATGTGACATTCCCAAAATAGAGTAAAGTTAACTTTGGACTCGATCCGCCGCGACGACAGGTACGGCGCGGCCGCAAGTCGCACGGATCATGAGCTTTGGCGGCAGGATGGTGTCGGCTGCGATCGGCGATGCACAGCCGACGGCACAGATAAGGCAGGACGGCTAGGTCAAAGCGGGCGCTATTGTCTCACAAATCGGGGTCAAGGTGGCCGCCGACCCTTGCTACGGCGCGCTCGCTGTCACGGCTGCCGCGCTGCAGCAGGAGGGGGAAACGGAACGATGAGTGCGGGACGTGCTCGGCCCCTTTAAGGCAAGGGGCCGGTACTATCGCAACTGTCTTCTACCAGCGTGAACGACCGCCGCCACCGCCTCGACCGCCGCGGCTTTCCTTTTCCTGCGCCATATTCACTTTGAGGGCGCGTCCGTCGACATCTTTTCCATTCAGCGTTAAGGCCGATTCCGCCGCCTGTTGACTGGCAAAGGTGATGAATGCAAACCCCTTGGAACGTCCTGTTTCTCTGTCCTTGATCAGTGCGATGTCTTCGATTTGACCAAAGGATGAGAACATTTCTCTTAGCTGGTCCTCATCTACCGAGTAGGGAAAATTGCCCACGTACAGTTTATTTTGTTGCATTCGAACTCCTACATATAAATTGAAACATTCTTGAAGGTGGAAAATACCTTATATCCACTCCTATCAAGCAGTGTGTCTAAAGCGCGAAGATCTTTGCTGGCCAATGGTTAGGTTGCGGACAGGAAGGTAGCTTCAGGACGGAGTGTACTCTCGATGGGGTTGCGAGTGTATCCCGGGCGGTGTTTTCGGCCCTTGGGGACCGAGTGGCGAACGCCCTACTGGGTGAGCGCCGCAATGCTATGCACCATAAATTGCATCTAAGTCGTTTAAATTTCAGCTTATTCGGGAGGCGAGGGTGCATACCCCGATCATGGAATACCCCTGATTTTCAAACTATTTATTATTAGATGACGTATGATGGGAGGTCAGTCCTTTATAGGGAAATACTTTGACATGCAGACCGAGCCAAAAAAGACACCAAGATCAAAGACTAATTCGAGTGTTGCGAAATTGACCAGTCAATTGATCGCGGAACAGACGACCGCTTTCCTCAAGGCCGGCGGCAAGATCGCCAAGATTCGCTCAGGTGTGAGAGATCACGTAGCGGCACCGGAAAAAGAAAAGGCCTAGGCAAAGACAGCTCGCTTTCGTTTAATCTGAAAACCGGCCTGCCGTGTGGCCTCCATCGCACCGGATGCGATTCAGCCAGTGCCCGGTACAGCGGCAGAGTGTCGCTAAATTTCCCTCCCAGCTAATCGATTCGCGACTGCGCCTGCAGTTCCAGTAACTCCTCTTCCACGCCGGCGGCATGGGTAAGTTCGGCGACGTTATCCTTGGCGAAGAAGCCGTCGAATTCACCGAAGCGCTGTACATACTCGATGATCAGCGACGAGTGTTCCGAGGCGCTGGAGAAGATCTGTTTCAGTCCCTGTTCCTTGGAACCGATCACGTCGAGCAGAAAGTCCCGGCCCTGGGCGGTGATCTGCTTGACCACATGCTCGATATTTTCCCGGCCTTCGGTCTCGCCGTCGCGCACCCCCAGCGCGATGTGGTGCAGGCGCGGGCCGTAGTTGCGCACGAAGGTCTCCGTGGGCGAGGGCAGTTTTTCCAGGTGATTGACAAAGTACGGCGTGTTATTGGCCGTGAATACCTTGGCCGGGCTGCGGATCTCACTGGCGTGGTGCACGCTCTTGGTGACGTTGGTCGAGGAGTTCTGGTCCTTGATATCGTAGGAACCCCAGTAGTAGTAGCTCGACAAGGACAGCCATTCGAGGATAGCCACCTCGCGGTTCTGGCTGTAGACGCGGGTGGCCAGGTGATCGATAGGTAGGATCAGGTCATAGATGGCCAGCTTCTTCTGCAGGTCCTTGGCGGCCAGGTACACGTCCTGAATCTCGGCGCGGATGGTGCTCAGGCCCAGGGAGTAAACGCGGAGATCCTCGTGCGGCCGTTCCATATAGGCGACGATGTTATGGGTATAGGGGGAGGGTTTGCTGACGGCGAGATTGCCTGGCAGTTCCAGCTTGCGGATCTGGTCCTGGGTGAAGAAGCGGAAACCGCGTTCCTGCTGGCAGCTGACCACGCCGTGCAGGTCGTCGACGCGCAGCACCTCCCCCATGTAGCGGCTGTTGGGCTTGTTGGCGCCGATGGGGTAGACCTCGTTGAGGCTGCGGAAGATGCCGCGGATGTTGGGATCCTTGACCTCCCGCACCAGGAAATCCGGCGAGTTCATATCCACCCGCAGGACGTGGGTCCAGTGGTGTTCGCTTTCCAGGGTGACCAGATAGTGATACGGCGTCATCAGCGCCAGCTCGCCGATGTAGCGCAGCGAATGCCCCGGGTCGACGGTGATCATGATGGCGTCGATCTCATCGATCATGCCGGTGAGGCCGGTGGCGTCGCGCTCCTCGAGCAGCCGCTGCAGGTACTCTTCGAAAAAGGCGGAGTTCTGCTTATCACCCTGGCGGGGGAATACGGTCGAAATAGGCATGAATGCCTGCACCTTAGTTTGATGGCTTCTGTAATCACCAGGATGAAGCAACATCTACGCCACAGTAGCAGCGCTGTCAGTGACCGGGCCGCGTGTGGAAATTTTGTCCTTGGCGGTACCGTTTGCGGCTCACCCAGAGGGCGGCGGGAGCAACAATCCACTCAGCCGCTCGTCGGCGTCAGTCCTTAATTGGTGCGGTCCGGTGGTTTTTTCACTGAGGTTTCCCCTTTATGGTGCAGGCAATCCGGGGAGGCGCCGGACACGGGTGGCCCGGGAATATATTAGGAAAGAACGTCGAGCGGCGAGTTGCCGGGTGCAGCAGGGCGATGATGCGATGACGGGTGTGTTCGCTCAAATATTGCGGTATTCAAGCCATGATTCGGGGGTGTAGTAATCCTCGGACGAGTCCAGGTCACTATCGGCGATCGGGCTTGCCTGCTCGGGGCGTGCTTCGACGTGGCGCCAATAGGCGCTCATTAACAGCAGGTGGAGACTGGGTTCGAAATCCTGGGGAGCTTTGGGATAGGCGCCGGCATCGCTACCGCCGGCATACAACATCAGCGCCATGCCCTGAATGCCGACGTCAGCATTGATCAGGTCGAGCGGCGCTTCGCCGGGGAGAATATGATATTGATTTGTCATGCTAGTTGCTCCGCTGCGTTGCGATTCCTTTCGCTGATACGTGACATTAAATCAAAGCGGACTTAAACATCCCTGAAAAAGATCTGAATCCAAACTTAAGCTTGCCGGATTGCCCGGGGTGGGTGCCCGCCATCTGAAACGCGTTGAAATGGGGATTTCCAGACTCTGCTGGATCTCAACCCTTGCTTAAGCGCGGCGGCACGCCTCGGAACCTGCTGTTTCTGCTAGAATAGCGCCAGTCTTCAGGAGTGATGCCGGCTATGAGCAACGAAAACGACCCACAGACCTTGCAGAGAATTAAAAAGATCCACGGCCGCGTGGCCGTGGTGGCCGGGGCCGTAATGGGCGTGGCCTTGAGCAGTTATTTCTTTACCTTCGGCATGTTGATCGATGAAGGCGCCACCGCCATCCTGTGGTTTCAGGTCATTACCATGGTGTTGTTCATCTTCGGTCTGATCTATCTCAAACGCCTGGCGTTTTTTATCACCCGGATGCTGCTGGCTCTGAATGCGGATTGCCGGCGTATGCTCAAAGGTATGAAACCCGCCGATCTCGAAAATATCTAATCCCTTCGGTAGCATGGCATTGCCGGGCCGGTTCACTCTCGCATCCGTCATCTGCGCTACAATGCATTCCTGAGTTAACACTTTGAAACCATAGAGTCTATTTGATGGTAAAACCGCTGATCGCATTGCTCGTCGGACTGCTGTGCCTGCCATGGGTGACGGCGCAGGGCGAAGCGTTTTCGCAATGTATCGCCGGGCTGCAGGACCGCGCGCGGGCGCAGCATCTTCCGGCGTGGGTGGTGGACGACGTCATGGTCAAACTCAAGCCCCAGCCGCGGGTGCTGGAACTGGATCGCGTCCAACCGGAATTTACCCGGACCTTCGCCGATTACCTCAATCGGCGCGTGACGCCGGAGCGGGTTGCGCGCGGTCGCCAATTGATCGATGACTACCAGCGCTTCCTGACGGATCTGACCGCCAAGTACGGGGTGCCGGGCCGGTATCTCATTGCCTTCTGGGGTTTGGAGACCAATTTCGGCGCCAACTTGGGCACCATGCCGACGCTGGATTCGCTCGCCACCCTGGCCTGTGATCAGCGTCGCAGCGATTATTTCAGCGATGAACTGCTGACGGCCTTGACGTTGCTCAACCGCGAATCGCTGACTCCCGGTGAAATGCGAGGCTCGTGGGCCGGGGCGGTCGGGCATACCCAGTTCATGCCTTCCGCCTATCTCAAATACGCGGTCGACGGCGATCATGACGGTCATGTCAATCTGTGGAAGAGCAAACAGGATGCCCTGGCCAGCGCCGCGAACTTTCTGGCCAATCTCGGTTGGCAAAACGGAACCCGCTGGGGCCGGGAGGTTTTGGTTCCGGCAAAGTTTCCCTATACCCAGACCGGACTGGCGAACCGTCAGCCGCTCAGCCATTGGGCCGGGCTGGGCGTTACCCTGACCGACAAGCGTCCCTTGCCGGCGGCGGATCTGCGGGCGTCGCTGTTGCTGCCCGCCGGCCATACCGGCCCGGCCTTCCTGGTCTACAGCAACTTCAATGTCATCATGAAATGGAACCGCAGTGAATTTTATGCGCTGAGCGTGGGTCTGCTGGCGGACCGGTTTATCGGCGGCGGTACATTGGTGCGGCCGCCTTCCACCACGGAACAGGCCTTGAGCCGCGATACCATCGAGCGCATGCAGGGACGCTTGAATCATCTCGGTTTTGCTGCGGGCGATGCGGACGGGGTGCTGGGCCCGGCGACGCGCTCGGCGCTGCGTGCGTTTCAGAAATCGGCCGGCATCATCCCCGACGGTTATCCCGACAGCGCGACGCTCTCCGCCCTCGAGGTGCCGGCGGGGCCCAGTTCATGAATCGGCATGACGATGCTTCGGTAGAAAACAGTCGTCCGTTCCAGCTGGCGCTGGGCGCGACCCTGTTGGTCGCCATGTTTATGTTGACCCTGTCCATAGGCCGGCCGCGGCCGCAGTTCCCGTCGCTGCCGGATTTCACATCCTTTACGCGGATCGACGACAGGAAGGCCGCCTTCTTTGACTATCTGACACCCATCGTCCAGTACTACAACACCCGGATACTCGCGGACCGCAGACACCTGAAGCGGATCTCCTCATCCGTCGCCGACGGCGACAAGCTTTCCTGGGTGGATGCCATGTGGCTGCAGCAATTGGCGGCGCAGTATGCGGTGGAGTGGAGTGATGATGATCCGGGCGCGGTGATACGTAAGCTGCTTCTTCGCGTGGATATCATCCCGGTGCCCCTGGTGCTGGTGCAGGCGGCCAAGGAGTCCAGTTGGGGACAATCGCGCTTCGCGGTCGAGGCCCACAATCTGTTCGGGCAATGGTGTTTTCATCAGGGCTGCGGCGTGGAACCGGATCAGCGTCCTGCCGGTGCCAGGCATGAAGTGCGCAGGTTCAAGACGGCCGGCGAATCCGTGCGCAGCTACCTAAAAAATTTGAATACCCATGACAGCTACGCGGATCTGCGCCGTATACGCCAACAACTTCGCGAACAACAGCGACCCATCACCGCCGGCGCCCTGGCGAACGGTCTGTCCTTATACTCGGAGCGGCGCGAGGCCTATGTCCAGGAGATCAAATCGATGATTGCACAGTATCGAAAATTTCAAAGCACGCGGGCAGAATAGATGTGCCGGCGCCTGGCGCTGCTGCTGCTGTGCGGCTTAGTGCTCGCCGCGCGCGTGCAGGCCGCGGATCATGCCGCGGTGTTGCTTTATCATCATGTCAGCGATGACACTCCCCCCAGCACCAGTGTGTCGCCGGCGGTTTTCCACCGTCACCTGGATTTTCTCTCCGCGGACGGTTATACTATCCTACCGCTCAGTCGGATCCTGACGACCCTGGCAAAAGGCGGATCACTGCCCGACAAAACCGTGGCGATCACCTTCGATGACGCGTATCAATCGGTACTGAATACCGCCGCGCCTTTATTGAAAAAACACGGCTGGCCCTTTACGGTCTTCGTCAGTACCCAGTCTATCGATGACGGCTATCACGATTACCTGAGCTGGGATGGCTTGCGTAAACTCATCGCCGCCGGTGCGGAGATCGGCAATCACAGCTACAGCCATGCGCATCTCGTCCGCTACCTTGCCGGCGAGTCGTCGCTGCAATGGCAGACGCGAGTAACCGCGGATATCCAGCGCGCCCAGCAGGAGCTGCACGAACAACTGGGCGTCACTCCCGCCATGTTTTCCTATCCCTACGGTGAATATGACGCCGACTTGCAGGAACTCGTCGGCTCATTGGGCTTTTTCGGCATCGCCCAGCAATCCGGCGCGGTGGGCGAGGGTTTCGACAGGCTGGATGTTCCCCGCTATCCGATGGCGACCAACTACGAAGACATGCAGCGCTTTGCGGTCAGCATCAATTCGCGACCACTGCCGGTGAGCAAGGTATCCGCCGGTCCGCGCATACAGGTGGCGGGAGAAGCGAGCCGCTATAGTTTGGCCTTCGACCTTGCGCCTGGTGATTTTCGCGTGACGCAACTGGCCTGTTACAACAGCAGCACCGGTGCGCGCTTGTCGCTGAACAAGCAGACTGCTGCCAGAGCGACGCGGATAAGCATGCAGCTTCCCGATTGGGGCGCGGGGCGCAGAAAGATCAATTGCACCGCGCCGGCGTCGCATGATGCCGGCGTATTCTTCTGGTACTCACATCTGTGGTTGGTGAAGCACGCCGACGGCAGCTGGTATGAGGAATGATTCGTCGCCGACCGTAGCGGGACAATAACGCACTTAGCCCGCACTATCCTCTTGCTCGCCGGGCGATTGATCCGAATGCACTACGAGGCGGTTGCGGCCGGCGTTTTTTGCTGCATACATGGCATCATCGGCAGCCTGCAGAAGTTTTGATGCGCTATCAAAATAGTGCCCCGCATCCATATGAGTGGCCACACCGATGGATAGGGTGACGTACAGGGGTTGATTGGCTAAGCCGGTATGGTCCAGGCTGCGTACCGCCGCGATGATGCGTTCAAATAGCTTGCATGCTCCGGCGGCGTTGGTGCCCGGCAATATGGCGACGAATTCTTCCCCGCCGTAGCGGGCCAGCAAGTCCGATTGACGGGTGTGGCTGCGCATGACATCGGCAATGGATTTCAATATCTCATCACCCACTTTATGCCCGAAGCTGTCATTCACCTGCTTGAAGTTATCCAGGTCGATGAAGGCCACGCTTAAGGGCCAGTCCTGTTCGGTGGCATGTATGAATTCTTTGTGGAGGATCGCATCGAAATGGCCGCGATTGTATAGGCCGGTGAGACTATCCTTGTGCACTTGATCCTCCAAAATTTGCGAGCGCGCGGTCAGTTCCTCGGCGGCGCGCCGCACTTGATTGACTTCCTCATGCATGCGCAGGTGACGGATCATCATGATTTCGTTTGCCTGATCCTGGAGGGCCGCCGCCTGCGCCGGCTCAATCAGCTTGATTTCGAATATCTCCGAAACCTCCGGCAATGATGTGGCTAATAAATCCAGTGCCGAACTATACGCATTGGCATCCATGCCCAACAATTCATCTGCGCCTTTGATCGCTCGAGCGGCGAAGGTGTCGTTATCGGGATGCAGCATGCCATCTGCGATCATGCCGGAAAGCACTACGCAATTTGCCATGGCTGACAGCTCGGGTGGGATGGTGGAGTTGTTCGGCGTATGGCTGGCTGCAATGAGCTGATGCAGATAGGCCGGCAGGTTCCATTGGCGTATCAGCCATGCGCCCACCTCGGCGTGATCCGCGCCAAAGGCCATTCGTTCGGCTTCGATAACGGCGTTATGATTAATCTTGCCC
>Ga0210086_1000427_pt1 | contig 24695 bp, 22 predicted proteins | sample China_Galinas_PW_3_FD_184867 | JGI IMG/M metagenome (GOLD analysis project Ga0210086, IMG submission 184867) | Wetland microbial communities from San Francisco Bay, California, USA, that impact long-term carbon sequestration - China_Galinas_PWB_D2... | ecosystem: Environmental > Aquatic > Marine...
CTGTGTACGAGGCCCCCCAACCGGCCGCCACACCGGCCCCAGGGTGGGGGAATTACGTGACAGCCAGGGTGGGGGAATTACGTGACGGACAACCCCTCAACGTGGCGGAATTACGTGACCGCTGACAACCAGGAGCCGGCATGACGACTAGGCTCGACTATTCGACGTAGCGTGGCTGGCTACGGGGCGGCACGACACCGCGCTAAGTCATCTGCGCGAGAGAAAGATGGATCGGTTCGAGCACAGATGGAGGTTTCGTCGTGATGTTCTGGTACGACCACGATATGGGTTGGTGGGGCTACGCAGGAATGGGAATCGGCATGGTTCTGTTCTGGGCACTGATCATCGTGGGGATCGTCGCACTGCTTCGCTTCGGCACGGCGGATCGGCAATCCCGCCCATCCGCACCCCCACCGTCCGCACCCCCGCCGTCGCCCGAGCAGGTTCTGGCTGAACGCTTCGCGCGGGGAGAGATCAACGAAACCGAGTATCGCGAGCGGGTGGCCGTGCTACGAGACCACCTCCATCGCTGACCACGCCGCAGCGGCGGTCGGCTGGCAGGGAAGCGCGCCGTCGCAAAAACCCTTCCAACGCTCCTGGTCCGCGTCAGGTCGCGGCTGACGCCACGACGGGCGGCTGCAGCCGGCCGCGGCGGTCCAGTCTCGCCAGCGCCAGCGCGGCGATCACACCCACCACCGTGAGTCCTGCCCAGAAGACTTCGCCTAGGCCCACACGCTGGGCGGCACCCATTAGGGAGCCGGTCGCGAGATTGCCGACGAGAATCCCGATTCCGACGATGGTGTTGTAGAACCCGTAATGGGTGGCGACCAGCCTGCCGCCGGACAACGCGACGACAGTGTCCATCTCGAATGGAAAGACGGCTGCCGAGCCGACGGCAAGGAAGCCGGCGCACATCAACAGACCGGTGACTGCGATGGAGGTTCCGAATCGGTTGCCGTCCGGGGCGATGATGAGCGGCACATAGGAGGCCGCCAGCACGATCATGCCGACCACCAGACTGCGGCCAGCACCCCAACGCGCGGCGAACCAGCGAGTGATACGCAACTGGCCGGCCACCGCGACCAGCCCAGACACGACGAAAATCGATGCCACCACAAGTGATTCTGATTGCGGGGTGAGAAAGGAGGCCTGCAGCGGCAAAGCGAGGTAGACCTGGAACGACAGCACATAGCAGCCGATCATCGCGCACGCGAACAGCAAGAAGTGCCTGTTGGCGATGACCGTGCGCCAGTCCTGCAGAACTGACGCTTTCTCGGCCGGACTCTCGGCGCTGTGCTGCGGTAGCGCAAGCAGTTGCGCTGCGGTGAGCACCGCAAAAACCACCGCGGCACCCAGCGCGGTCATGCGAAAATCGAAGGCGATCAACGCCAGCCCGGTCAGTGGGCCGAGCAGGATGCCCGCCTGATAAAAGATGTTGAACATGGCGAAAGCCTCAACACGCCGTGCGCCGGCGTCGGCCGCAAGGTAGGCGCGCACCGCCGGGTTGAACAACGCACCGGCGAAACCGGTTGCCGCCGAGGCTATCAGCACCATTGGAAGCGACTGTGCCACCACCAGCATGCCGAATCCTGCGGTGCGCAACAGGCATCCGGCGACGATGAGCGGTTTGTAGCCGAGACGATCGGCGAGTGTTCCCCCGAGAATGAACATGCCCTGCTGGGAGAAGTTGCGCACACCGAGCACCAGGCCGACCGCCCAGGCGGCCAATCCCAGCGGCCCCGCCAAGTAATTGGCCAGGTACGGCATCAACATGTAGAAGCCGATGTTGATGCCGAACTGGTTGATCATGAGCATTCGGCTAGGTCGGTCGAAGCTACGGAACTGAGCGAGAAAACCCATTACCGATCAACCTTCGATGGATCGACAACCGTGATGCACCTTGTCCAGGATCGCACGACGTGTTCAGACGGGTGTCCGATGACTGCTGGGTCATGTGGCGGAACATGACCCAGCAAATCATGGCGGCGGCAGTAATCATCGTTGTAGACGGTGTCGAAGTAGCGTTGTGGTCCGTCGGGAAAGATGGCTGCGATCGAGGTTGCCGGAGGGCAGTTGCGGGCAGCCCAGCTGGCAACGAGCGCGACCGCGCCGACGCTCCAACCGCCGCTCGCGTAGTGAGTCGCCGCTAGCTTCCGGCACACCCACACGGCTTCGGCCGGCGCCACCCAGTGCACTTCGTCAAACGCGTCATAGTCGACATTGCCGGGGTAGATGCTCGATCCGAGTCCGCGCATCAGCCGGGTGGACGCAGGCTGCCCGAAAATGGTGGAACCGACGGTGTCCACGCCGATCAGCCGCATATCAGGGTTGAACTGTCGCAGTTCACGGGCAACTCCCGCGGAATGGCCACCGGTTCCGACCGAGCACACCAGCACGTCGACATGTTCCAACTGCGCGACGAGTTCCAATGCCAGCGGTTTGTAGGCGTCGACGTTGTCGGGGTTGTTGTACTGGTCGGGATACCAGGCACCGGGATCTGCGTCGAGCAGTTCGGCGACGCGGTCCCGGCGCGCCTGTTGCCAGCCGCCCGTCGGATGAGGTTCGGAGACCACCTCGATCGAGGCGCCGTATGCCGACAACATGCGTTGGAGGATGGGTTCCATCCCGGGATCGGTGACGAGCGTTACCGGATGCCGGTAGACCGTACCGGCCAGTGCCAACCCCAAACCCAATGTTCCGCTGGTGGACTCGACGATGCGGCCGCCGGGTCTAAGATCGCCACGGCTGAGTCCACGTTCGACCATGTGCATGGCCGCGCGGTCTTTCATACCACCGGGGTTGAACCCTTCGAGTTTCGCCCAGAACCCACGATCTCTGGGAGCCAGCGGTTCTGAAATCCAGAGCACAGGTGTCTGGCCCACCATGGTCTCAGGGCGTCGAAAACGGCTTAATGCCTTGTGGCGAAAGGGGTATACATCTGGTGCGTTACCGGAGACGAGTTGATTCATGTGAAGAGTCGTTTCTGCATCGAAGCTGCTTTGGTGCAGCTGTTGACATGGGCAAAAGCCACCAGCCGTCCATGCCGAAAAGACGGATGGCTGGTGCTAGCCCGTCAGCGACGTGCGATGCAGAACCGGGTCAGGATGTGTTGACCCGTTGCCGGCGATGAGATGCCGATAGGGGGACCGCGCACCGGAGCAATGAACGCCCGAAAGCCAAGCGCTGCAACGGCGATGAGCGCGGCGGCTAGGCCGAGCGCTGCAACTCCCGTTCCCGCTCGGGTAGGCAGGACAGCGGTCAGCAGGTCGGGCGGGGAGGGCACCGAGCCGACTCCGAGGTGGGGATGGTCGGATAGCAGGGCGGAGCCGCTGTCATGTGAGCTTGCGAACGCGTGCGGGTGATGCGACACCGCTGTGTCTGCCCACGGCAACGCCGACTGGGCGGTGGTCGCGGCCATCCAAACGGCGGCCAGCACCGCGACGGCCACGCGGAGCCGCGGCGTTGTATGGGCGCCGGGGAAACTCACAGTGTCTCGACTGTAGCAGCGCGGTGGGCCGTGTCCGCCGGCCATATGAGTTGAGGCCGTGTCGTTACGAACGTGCAATCAGCGATGTTTCGGCCGAGGCAGGCACCCTGCTTTGCCTAGTACCCCCTAGGGGTATACATTGGAAGAAGAAGAAGCGGATCTAGCGGGGAGGGCTGACGATGGGTCTGGTGCTCCAGGTCCAGGGCATGGGCTGCCACCATTGCATCGAGGCCATTACCACAGCCGTGAAACAGGTTCCCGGTGCGACAGAGGTCAATGTCGATGTGAGCACCGGCCTGGTCACTGTCGACCGAACTGCACAGCGGGGCGCCGTCGCCGCGGCGATTGTGGACAGCGGCTATGAGGTCGTAGATCTTCCCCAATCGGCGCCGCAATGACTCGGGCCGCGGTGCACCCCGATGGTCGTCGGGCGTTGGCCCTTGATATCGGCGGGATGACGTGCGCGTCGTGCGCTGCCCGCGTCGAGAACAGGCTGAACCGGATTGACGGCGTGAACGCCAGTGTCAACTTCGCCACCGCGACAGCCAAAGTCGACTACCCCGACTCTGTCAGTCCCGCTGAGATCATCAGCGCTGTCGAGGCGGCGGGCTATACCGCTACCCCTCCTGGGCCGTCGCCTTCGTCCGGCGGAAGTGACGCAACCACGACCGAACCCGACGAATCCGCGTCGTGGCGTCAGCGCCTGCTGATATCGGTGGTGCTGACTACGCCGGTGATCCTGCTGTCGATGGTTCCACCGCTGCAGTTTCCCAACTGGCAGTGGCTGGCCTTGGTGCTGGCGTCCCCTGTCGTGGTATGGGGGGCTTGGCCTTTCCACCGTGCCGCGATGATCAATCTTCGGCATCGCGCCGCAACGATGGACACGCTCATCTCTGTGGGCGTCAGTGCCGCGTATCTGTGGTCGTTGTGGGCGCTTTTGTTCACCCATGCCGGCATGCCCGGCATGAAAATGACCTTCGACCTGCTGCCCGATGGAACCGCGGAACCACACATATACCTCGAGGTTGCTGCGGCCGTCACGACGTTCATCCTCGCGGGTCGCTACTTCGAAGCACGGGCAAAGCGGCAGTCCGGGGCGGCACTGCGCGCACTGCTTGACATGGGCGCAAAAGACGTCGTCGTACTGCGTGACGGATCCGTCGAGACACGAATCCCCATCGGGCACCTGACGGTCGGGGATGTTTTCGTCGTGCGGCCAGGCGAGAAAATCGCCACCGACGGCGTCGTCACGTCCGGTACCTCGGCGGTTGACGCCTCGATGCTGACCGGCGAACCCGTACCGGTGGATGTGGCACCCGGCGATGCCGTCGTCGGCGCGACGGTCAACACCGGCGGACGGTTGTACGTGCGGGCCACCCGCGTCGGCTCCGACACCCAACTCGCCCAGATGGCGCGGCTGGTCACCGAGGCGCAGAACGGCAAGGCTCATGTCCAGCGCTTGGCCGACCGCGTGTCGGCGGTGTTCGTGCCGATCGTGATCGGGCTTTCGTTGCTGACCTTAGGCGCATGGTTGCTTGCCGGTGCGACGCCCAACGCGGCCTTTACTGCGGCGGTGGCTGTGCTGATCATTGCCTGCCCGTGCGCGCTGGGTCTGGCGACACCAACCGCCCTGTTGGTCGGTACCGGTCGCGGGGCTCAGCTCGGGATACTCATCAAGGGCCCGCAGGTGCTCGAGTCGACACGGCGCGTCGACACAATCGTTCTCGACAAGACCGGCACGATCACCACCGGCCAGATGTCAGTCGCGGCGTTGCACATCGCGGACGGCGAAGACGCGGGCGAAATGCTGCGGCTCGCGGGTGCCCTGGAAAGCGCGTCGGAACACCCGATCGCACAGGCGATCGCAAGCCACGCTGCCACCTTCGCGGCACTGCCTGCGGTGAGCGATTTCCAAAACCACGGCGGCACAGGGGTGACGGGCATTGTCGAAGGTCGTGCATTGGCCGTCGGCCGATACTCATGGCTGCACGACGAATGGTTATTGCGTGCCCCGGAGAAACTTCTTCGTGCTGCCGCGAAGGCCGAGGGGGAGGGCAAGACACCGGTGTGGTTCGCCGCTGACGGATGCATCCGCGCCATGGTCGTCGTGTCCGACACAATCAAGAACACCTCGAGGGAGGCGGTCGCCGAACTGCGTGCCCTCGGCCTCAAACCGGTCTTGCTTACAGGAGACAACGGCCGATCGGCGCGGGAGGTGGCGCGTCAGGTCGGTATAAACGACGTGATCGCGGAGGTGCTGCCGGCCGACAAGCTCGACGAGATCAAACGCCTCCAAGCCGACGGCAAGGTGGTCGCGATGGTCGGCGACGGCGTCAACGACGCCGCTGCACTTGCACAGGCGGACCTCGGCCTTGCGATAGGCACCGGGACCGATGTGGCGATCGAAGCCTCGGACTTGACGTTGGTAATCGGGGATCTGCGCGCGGCCGCCGATGCGATCCGGTTGGCTAGGGCCACCCTGCGGACCATCAAGGGCAACCTGTTCTGGGCCTTCGGATACAACATTGCCGCTTTGCCGCTGGCGGCGGTGGGATTGCTGAACCCGCTGATCGCGGGCGCTGCAATGGCTTTCAGCTCGGTTTTCGTCGTCAGCAACAGTCTGCGTCTGCGCCGCTTCGCGCCGTCGCGATAGTCACCCCCATGCCGTAGGTCCCCGCTCAGCCCGCGCTTAGCCCGCGAACACGTACACCCACGCCTGCGCGCCCGAGCGCAGCGGCACCCGCACCCGCGCGTAGTCGTCGACCTCGTACTCGTCGGCGGCGGCCAGCTCCGCCTCGCTGATCGCGAACACGGTGCCTTGCACCTCGGCGCCCGGATGGTCGGTTGGGCGCAGGATCGGATGCCGGTCACTGCCGCTGGTGGCGAGCACGTGCGGGTCGGTGATCGTCACATGGTCCAGCTCGTAGCCGACGATCGCGTCGTCACGGCCGTCGAGCTCACGGCCGAACGTCGCCAGTTGAACGTCGCGCTGGCGCAGCGTCCCGTACGAGAACAGCAACTCCACGCCGGAGAGTCTTGCACCGGCCCGGAGCTGGATGTCGCTGGTCTCGCTGCTCCGGACATTCATCGAGATGTCGAACCCGGCACCCCGTAACTGCCGTATCTGACCGACTCGGCCGAACATCTCGACAGGCTGCTCGGATCGATCGCCGCGGCCGGCGCGACCTCGGTCACGGTGTTCGGTCTGCATTTGCGCGGCTCGACGCGCGGCTGGTTCATGTCGTGGCTGGGCCGGTCCCATCCGGAAACTGGTCGGCCGCTACCGCGCGCCGCCCGCCGCTGCCCAGAAGGTCCTGGCGGTGCAGCCCACACTGTTTTAAATGGCTTGGGAGCCAATGTTTTTCTCGATGTATTCGGTGAGCAGCCGGCTGGCCAGGTTTTCGATCGTCGTCTCGATCGAACACGCCAGTGTCGCGGCGACCGATGCCACCGCCTGGGTGCGGAACCGGACGAGCATCGTGATCAGCTCGGCAACCTCGGTGTCCTCCGGAAGCGCCTCCCCAGGCTTGATCGGCCCGATCACGTGTTCGGCGCCGGTCTGCACCAAGATGCCGCTGATCTCGTCGATGAGAGGCGCCACCTGCTCGTGAACGTCGATGAGCTTGTCCAGACTGATTCCGTAGCCGCGGATTTCGGTGAACGCCTCGATCAGCTTGGGCCGCAACACATTGGCGGTTTCCCCGTCGATCTTGACGATGCCCAGCGCGACGAGGCGGTCCAGCGCGGCGTCGTCATCGACCAGTTGCTCGACCTCGGCGCGCGGTCGCGTCTCGGGCTTCTCCGCGGCCCACGTCCCGACGAGAGCGCTCTCCAAACCGAGGACGTCACCGAGGTCTTTGCCCTGCTCCCATGCGCTGAGCATCTCGTGCACGTGGGCCAGCGTGTAGCCGCGGTCGAGCATCGACGTGATGAGCCGAAGCCTCGTCAGGTGGGTGTCGTTGTACAGCGCGATGCGGCCCACCCGCAACGGCGGGGGCAACAATCCGCGATCGCGGTACACCCTGATGTTGCGCGTGGTGGTCCCCGCAAGGCGCGCGAGGCCGTCGATCCGGTATTCGCCGGATGTGCTGGCGCCGTAAGGCTCCCGGGTCGCGGCGTCGAACAGCTGCGCCACCACGCTTCCGACGAGGTCTCGCGAATGGCGTCGGACGCGTCCGGGTGCGCGCCGCAGGTTGGCCAGCACCGCGGTGATCCCGCCGGCAGCCGGGCGCTCCGCGGGCATGTCAGGCCAGCGTCCGCGCCACGTCGCCGGCCGCGGGCTGGCGGGCGCCGATGCGGTAGTGGTCGAGCCGGAAGTCACGCATCTGACGAAGATACTGCGTGGCGAATCCCGGATACATCGCGGCGTTGAACCCGTCTTCGGTCAGGTACCAGCTGCTGCATCCCGACATCCAGGTGGTGGACCTCAGCCGGCGCTGGATGCCCTGGTTGTGCCGGCGTTGGACGTCCTCCCGCACGTCGAGGTACCGCAGGTCGCCGCGCAGGATCGTGGTGATCGCGGTCACCGCGTAGTCCAGCTGGCCCTCGACGTAGGCCAGCAGGGAGTTGTGGCCCGGCCCGGAGTTGGGCCCGGTCATGAAGAACAGGTTCGGATAGCCGGCGGCTTTGATGCTCTTGTAGGCCCGGGCACCGTCGGCCCACTCGGCGGCCAACGACTGGCCGTCCAGCCCGGTCACCGGGAACGGCGGACCCTGCAGGTGTACGTCGTAACCAGTGGCGAACACGATGCAGTCCAGGTGGTGTTCGATGCCGTCGCTGGTGCGCACGCCGACGGGACTGAGCGTGGCGATCGGCCAGTCGACGAGCTTGCAGTTGTCCCGCTGCAGTGCCGGGTAGTAGTCGCTGGAGATCAGCATCCGCTTGCAGCCGGGCGTGAACGTGGGGGTGAGCTGCCGGCGCAGCCACGGGTCCTTGACGGTGCGCCGCAGATGCAGCTTGCCCAACCCGGCCACCACCGAGGTCAGCGGCGAATTCCACACCAGCGCAAGCGCGCTCACCTCGTGGCCCCAGAACAGCGCCTCCCGCGCGACGTGCTGGGCACCAGGCACTTTCACGAACAGCGTCTGCACGGCCGGCGGGGTGGCGGGATTGAAGCGGGGCAGCACCCAGCCCGGAGTGCGCTGGAAAACCTTGACGAACTCGGCCTGTTTGACCAGCTCGGGCACGATCTGCACCGCACTGGCGCCGGTGCCGAGGACGCCGACGCGCTTGCCGCCGAAGTCGTACTCGTGGTCCCACCGTGCGCTGTGGATCTTGTGTCCCCGGTAGCTGTCGAGCCCGCGCAGGCCGGGAAGGCTCGCGTCGGTCAGCGGACCCGAAGCCAGCACGATGGTGCGCGCACGAAATCGTTTGCGCTGCTTGGTGCTCACCGTCCACACGCCGGCGCCCTCGTCGAACGACAATCCGTCGACCTCGGTGCCGAACCGAATGCGCCGGCGCAGGTCGAATTGTGTGGCCATCTCCTCGATGTGCGCACAGATCTCGTCACCCGAGGGGTACGCGCTGGTCCAGTTCGGGTTCTTGGCGAACGAAAACGAGTACAGCAGAGACGGGATGTCGCAAGCAATTCCGGGATAGGTGTTGTCACGCCACGTACCTCCGACGCGGTCGGCGCGTTCGAGGACGACGACGTCGTCGACACCGGCTTGCGCCAGCTTGATCGCCGCTCCGAGCCCGGTGAACCCGGCGCCGATGACGACCGTCGAATACGTGTGGTTGCGCATGAGAACCCCCTCAGGCCGCCGGCTCGTGGGTGAGTTCTTTGAACCAGCTCGGAATCGGCCGCAGCAGTGTCCTCGGATAGCGGTGTGACAGCCACACCATCGAGTTCGCCAGCAGGTGATAGGGGTGGTGAGGGTTGACCACCATCGCGGCGTGGCGCTTGAGCAGCTGGTAGGTGGGAACGCGCCACGCGAAGTCGCTGCGCTCGCCGAGCTGCTTGAACCGCATCATCGCGTTGTAGAGGCGTTCGGGATCCATGCCCATCCCGACGATCTCGTTGCGCACCCGGTTGAGTAGCGGCACGTACATCAGCAAGCCGATGATGAGGCCGGGGGTGGCGGCGTTGCCGACGAGCTGAATCGCGAGCCGTCGGGCCGTGGCGTGACCGATCATGTCGAGGACTTCGAAATCGACGACCAGATGCCGTGATTCGTCGTTGTTGATTTTCTCGAACACCTGGTGACACACCGGATCGTGAACCTGTTCGAGCAGGAACTTCAGTAGTGCCCCGTCGAGGGCGACCTCCAGCATCGGGATCACGGTGCCCAGCACGGACAGCGGCATGTCGTCGGCGTAGCGGTCCAATCACTCGATGGCCAGCCGGATGTTGACATTGGGCTCCGGCATCTCGCCCTCGTCGAGCATTCCCCAGCGCTTCATCAGCGCCAATTCGGCGTTCGCATGGCGCTGCTCTTCGGCATGGAAGTAACGGTAAATCTCCGCGATCGTCGGCGTCGGCGCCTTCTTCGCCAGCGCAGCGAACCCTCGCGCGCCGATGTTCTCGATCCAGCACAGGTCCGCCATGAACGCCTTGAGCCTGGGCCGGAACTCGTCGCTGATGGTCTCGGCGCCCGGTGCCGCCCAGTCGATGTCGGCCAGCGCCCACTGCCTGTCCTTGATCCTCTCGAGCATGGCGTCCATGTCGATGGCCATGGTGACCTCCTAGGATGGTGCGAGATTCCGCGCCGGGGATCCGGTGCGGCCGATCAGCCCGGCAGCGCGGGTGTACGTGCTCGGTGCGAAACGTTTGATGCCCCAGCCGATCCGGGCATAGGGTTGCGGCATGCAGTACAGCCCGCCGCGGTCGTGGGTGTCGAGGCACATCTTCGCGACGCGGTCAGCGGAGAACCCGGTCCATAGCATCAGCGTGGTGGCCAGATCGCTGGACTGGGTTGTGATGCGGCCGGATTCGACGATGTTGGTCTTGACGAACGTGGGGCACAGCACGGTCACAGCGATGCCGGTGCTGCTGAGCTCGGCGGCCAGCGTCTCCGACAGCGACAGCACCCCGGCCTTGCTGACGTTGTAGGCGGCCATGTTCGGCGCCGCACCGAAGGCGGCTGCAGAGGCGACGTTGATGATGCCGCCGTCCCCGGCTTCCCGCAGGATCGGCGTGAACACGTGACAACCGTGGATCGGACCCCACAGGTTGATCCCGAGCACCCACGACCAGTCGTCGAGCGGTAACTCGCTCGGCGACCGTGTCGGCGGTGCGCTGCGCTGACGCTTCGTCTATGTCGCCGCACACCACTCGGCCGCCGCGGCGGCCCAACTCGACCGCGAACGCCGCGCCGATGCCACTGCCTGCGCCGGCGACGACAGCGGCCGCGTTGCGGCTGCGTTTCGAAGCACGTCCGAACATCGCTATCCCGTCTGTTCTGCTGCGGGCGCCGCGCCCCAGAGCCGCGCACCCATTCGCCGGAAACCGGGCGACCGTCGGGCATCTCGGCGTGCACACTGATGACTTCGGCGCCGGCCAGGCTCGGCGCGCACGCCTCCATCACCGCCGCGACGATGCGGCGGGAAAGCCACAGTCCCCAGGCCCGCTCGGGTGGCAGCACCAGACTGATCTGTCGCAGTGTCAACGCGCTGGCGATTGCCGCCCCGCGGGACCGTGCGGAGCCTCGTGTCGGGACCACGCCGTCGTCGGCCACGGATGTATACAACGACTAATGGTGCCATTTGTCAATGGCACCATTAGTCGGTGGCTACCCTAGATCTGACGCGTTGAACGTGTCGCAGCGCTTCGGGTCGCCCAGTTGATAGCCGACGGTGAACCAGTGCTGACGTTGCTCAGACGAGCCGTGCGTCCACGACTCCGGGTTGACCCGTCCGGTGGACTGCTCCTGGATCCAGTCATCGCCCACGGACGACGCCGCCGACAATGCGTCCTGAATGTCCTTGTCGGTCAACGGTTTCAGGAACGACACATCGGTGCTCTGCTGCTTGACGGTTGACGCGTAATGCGCCCAGACCCCGGCGTAGCAGTCGGCTTGCAACTCGGTGCGCACTCCGGCGCCTTCTGCCCCCTGCGCACCCGACTGCTGCGCGCGGCCCAGAACATTGAGCAGGTTCTGCACGTGGTGGCCGTACTCGTGGGCGACGACGTACTCCTGCGCGAGTTTGCCGTTGCTGGAACCGAATTGATTGACGAGAACGTCGAAGAAGCCGGTGTCGAAATACGCAGTCTGGTCGGCAGGGCAGTAGAACGGGCCCACCTCGGTAGTCGCGCCGCCGCATGCCGTCTGAACCTGGCCACTGAACAGCACCACCTGCGGACGGCTGTACTCGCGGCCCATCAACTGGGTCCACACTGCATCGACCGAATTGCCGGTGGCGATGATCCGGCATCCCAGAATCTTGTTCGCGTCCTCTCCCGTCTTGCACTGGCTGACGTCGAAGCCGCCGACCTCTTGCTGCTGACCGGGTTGCGGTGCGGTGGCGATGGTGCCCGGGTCGACGCCGAGCAGGAGCGCGACGACGACGATCACCAATCCGCCCAGACCGCCGCCGATCGCCAGCCCCCGCCCGGGACCCCGGCCACTGCTCGAGGCGGTGCTGGTATCGATCTGTATGCCCTCGTTGAACGTCATCGCGCCGCTCCATCGCTCCGCAGGTCGGGGTCACCACAGCTTCGCACAACTACGATTCGGGCGTGTCGACCATGGATGAGCCGCTTGCGCGAAGACTATCCACCCTCGTGCATCCACCCTGTGGCGCACTACGCGGCGCGACCGAACTCGGGGTGGGTGTCTGGCGCGGCGTGCCCTATGCCGAGCAGCCGGTCGCCGAACGTCGCTTTCAAGCACCCGCACCGCTGCCGCCATGGTCCGGCGTGCGCGACGCCGTCGAACACGGGCCGATCCCGCTGCAGGGCAAGTCATATGTCGGCGGTGGGCGCGACGACCCGAAGGTGCGCGACGAGGCCTGCCTGACGCTGACGGTGTGGGCGCCGCACACCGCGGCGTCGCTGCCGGTGATGGTGTGGATCCCGGGCGGGGCGTTCGTGTATGGCGCCGGCCAGTTCCAGCTCTACAACGGCGCGCGGCTGGCCGCCAACGGCGACGTGGTCGTCGTCAACGTCACCTACCGCATCGGGGTGTTCGGCGGGCTGGAGCTGTCCAGCCTCGGCGCCGGCTTCGACGACAACCTCGCGCTGCGCGACCAGATCGCCGCTCTGGGATGGGTGCGCGACAACATCGCCGCGTTCGGTGGCGACCCGGCCCGCGTGACGGTTTTCGGTGAATCTGCAGGCGCGACGTCGGTACTTGCGTTGCTGGCCAGCCCCGCCGCCGACGGGCTTTTCGGCCGCGCGATCGCACAGAGCCCGGCACTGCCGCTGATCGCCGACCGCGAACACCGGGCCGAGCGCGCCGAAGAGTTCGTCCGCGAACTCGGCGTCCCCGTCACCGACATCAAGTCCCTGCCCCAGCGCCAGTTACGCCGCGCCGCAGGTCAGCTGCAACAGCGCAGCGCCGCCTGCACGCCCACGCTCGCCTATGGGCTCACCTACGGCGTCGAGACGCTGCCCCGCCACCCCACCGACGCCGCCCGCGCGGGCGAGATCACCCCGCTGCCGTCGATCGTCGGCACCAACAGCCACGAGGCGACGATGTTCGCCTGGTCGAGGCCGCCGATGCTGCCCACCACGCCCGCGCTCGTCGAAGACTATTTCGCGCGGGTGGCACCGTCCGAAAGAGACCGCGTGCTGGCCGCCTACCCCGGCTATCCCCGGCGGCGGGCCGTGATCGCGGTGGCTTCCGACGTGATGTTCGGCGGGCCGGCCTGGGCCTTCGCCGACGCCTACAGCGCCGTCGCGCCGACGTACGCGTACCGCTTCGACCACGTCGGCGCCAGTCTGCGGGCGCTGGGTCTCGGAGCCACCCACGGCAGCGAGATCGTGCACATCCATCACACCTACGGCTCGTACCTGGGTCGGATGATCCACCCGTTCGGCCGGCGGATCCAGCCCGCGGTGGGCCGCCGGATGCAGCGGGCGTGGCTGGAATTTGCAGCCTCCGACCCCAGCGACGACTGGCCCCGCTATGAGCTGCCGCGGCGGGCGACGCGGGTGATCAAGTCGACTCGCGACGTCGTCGTCGACGATCCCGACCGCGAAAGGCGACAAGCGTGGGCCGGCCTGTACTAAAGCGTGTCCGCCGGTCGCTAGCCCGGCCCGTCGCTGGCCGCCGCCAGCAGTGGCACGATCACCTCGCTGATCGGCGCGGGCAGTCCGTGCGTGCGCGCCCTGCGCAGGATGACGCCGTTGCGGATGTCCCACTCCAGCGGCCGGTGCGCTTCGCGGTCGAACAGCATCGACGTGCCGACGTCCTCAGGCGTGCGGCCGAACATGTCGGCCATCTCGTCGATCACCTCGTCGCCGAGGTTCGCGCCCTCGGCACGGGCGACCGCAAGACACTCCGCGAGATAGCAGCGCGCCAGCACCGCGACATCGGCTCGCCGGAACATTCCGGACCGGCGGCCGGTCAGCACCATGAACCCGGCGAGCGCGTTGACCAGCAGTTTGCGCCACGCCTCGGTGGTGAAGTCGGTGGCCGCGGTGACGACGCAGCCGGCCTCGCGCAGGACGTCGACGACGGTTGCGGCCGACTCGGGCAGCGTCAGCCGAGGCTCGCCACGAAGGCGCACCCACCCGCCGGGCTGCGTTTCGGCGCCGAACCACACGATCGCCGGCACGACGGTCGACCGCGGGCACAGCGGCTGCACCAGCTCGACCTGTTCGATCCCGTTCTGCAGCACACAGACGGTGGTGTTGTCGTCACACAGCACGGCCAGCCAGCCGCCGGCCTCACCGAGCTGCGTTGCCTTGACGGCCAACACGACGAGCGCCACGGGCCCGCTCACCTTGCCGGGGTCGGTGTGCACCGGGCCGGGAACGACGATCGGCTCGGCGCCATCGGGACGCACGTCGAGTCGGTCGCGGGGGGTCCGGCCGCACAGCACGACGGGATGCCCGGCGTCGTGCAAATACGCGGCGACCGTCGCCCCGACGGCGCCGGGACCAACCACCGCGATGCGCGCGCCCACCCGCGCCACGCTACCGGCGGATTGTCCGCATTTAGACTGGGCTGTCATCCTCCAGATCAGACAGGAGTCTTTGTGCTGCGCACCCACGCCGCAGGTTTGTTGCGGGCCGCCGACGCCGGGCAGAAGGTGACGTTGGCGGGCTGGGTTGCGCGCCGGCGCGACCACGGCGGTGTCATCTTCATCGATTTGCGCGACGCGACCGGGGTGTCTCAGGTGGTGTTCCGTGAGGGGGGGGTGCTCGAGAACGCGCACCGGCTGCGGGCCGAATTCTGCATCGCCGTGTCCGGTGTCGTGGAGGTACGGCCCGAAGGCAATGCGAACCCCGAGATCGCCACCGGTGACGTGGAAGTCAACGCCACATCGCTGACCGTGCTGGGCGAAAGTGCGCCGCTGCCATTCCAGCTCGACGAGCCCGCAGGAGAGGAGGCGCGGCTGAAATACCGCTACCTTGATCTGCGCCGTGACGGCCCTGGCGGGGCAATTCGGTTGCGCTCCAACGTGAATGCGGCTGCCCGGGCGGTGCTCGCCGGCCACGACTTCGTCGAGATAGAGACCCCGACGCTGACGCGGTCTACCCCCGAGGGCGCGCGTGACTTCGTGGTGCCCGCCCGGCTGCAGCCCGGCACGTTCTACGCGCTGCCGCAGAGCCCGCAGCTGTTCAAGCAGCTGCTGATGGTGGCGGGCATGGAGCGCTACTACCAGATCGCCCGCTGCTACCGCGACGAGGACTTCCGCGCCGATCGCCAACCCGAGTTCACCCAGCTCGACATGGAGATGAGCTTCGTCGACGCCGAAGACGTCATCGCGATCTCCGAGGAGATCCTCGCCGGGTTGTGGGGACTGGTCGGCTACCAGCTGCCCAGGCCGTTACCGCGGATCACCTATGCCGAGGCCATGCGCCGGTTCGGTTCCGACAAGCCCGACATGCGGTTCGGCCTTGAGCTGGTGGAGTGTGCAGAGTTTTTCGCCGACACGCCTTTTCGCGTTTTCCAGGCGCCCTACGTCGGCGCCGTCGTGATGCCCGGTGGGGCGTCGCAGCCGCGCCGGACGTTGGACGGCTGGCAGGACTGGGCCAAGCAGCGCGGGCACCGCGGCTTGGCGTACGTGCTCGTCGGCGACGACGGCACGCTGAGCGGGCCGGTGGCCAAGAACCTCTCGGACTCCGAACGCGCCGGGCTGGCCGCACATGTCGGCGCGAACCTTGGCGACTGCGTCTTCTTTTCGGCCGGTGCGCCCAAATCGTCGCGCGCACTGCTGGGCGCCGCGCGCATCGAGATCGGGCGCCGCCTCGACATGATCGACCCCGATGCGTGGGCGTTCGTCTGGGTGGTGGACCCCCCGTTGTTCGAGCCGGCGGACGAGGCGACAGCGCACGGCGACGTCGCGGTGGGTTCGGGTGTGTGGACGGCCGTGCACCACGCGTTCACCGCGCCCAAGCCGGAGTGCGTCGACGCCATCGAGGACGACCCGGGCAGCGTGCTGGCCGATGCGTACGACATCGTCTGTAACGGCCACGAGATCGGTGGTGGCTCAATCCGTATCCATCGCCGAGACATTCAGGAGTGCGTCTTCGCGGTGATGGGCATCGACAAGGCCGAGGCCGAAGAGAAGTTCGGATTTCTCCTGAACGCCTTCACCTTTGGCGCGCCACCGCACGGTGGGATCGCGTTCGGCTGGGACCGCATCACGGCCTTGCTGGCCGGAATGGATTCGATCCGTGAGGTGATTGCGTTCCCGAAGACGGGCGGGGGAGTCGACCCGCTCACCGATGCGCCCGCACCGGTCACGCCTCAGCAACTCACCGAGGCGGGCATTGCGGTAATCCAGCGGAAGGACGAGAAGTGAGCGAAACGCCCAACGCCGATGAGTTGAAAGGCTTCAACGCCAGGATCGTTGAGGAGTTTCGTGCCAACGGTGGCAAGGTCGGCGGTCCGTTCGAAGGTGCGAACCTGTTGTTGTTGACGACGACGGGCGCGAAGTCGGGACAGTCGCGGGTGAGTCCGCTCGCCTACCAACGCGTCGACGGCAAGATGCTGATCATCGGGTCATACCGCGGTGCTGACGTCGACCCGGCATGGGTGCACAACCTGCGGGCCGATCCGCGCGCGCACATCGAGGTGGGCACCGACTCCTACGACGTGCTCGCGCGCGAGCTGCCGGCCGAGGAGCGCGACCCGGCCTGGGAGAAGATCGTCACCGCCGCGCCGGGATTCGGCGAATACCAGGCCAACACCAGCCGCGTCATCCCACTCTTCGAACTGATTTCTGTCTAACTTCGAGCGCCCACCGCTCGAGTCCTCTCGTTGCCTGCGAAGTGACAACCTCGCGCGGTGCGGGCGGCCACTTCGAGCGGAGGGCTTTCTCGAAATCGCAGCGGTGGCGCGGAATTCAGCCAACGATCGGGTGAAGACCCGGCCGCGTGATCTCGCCTTTCGAGAACTGCGGCGGACTTGTCCGCTTTCCCGAACAGCTCTTCCGGCCGGGCTCACAAGCCGGAATTCCGGCGCAACAGCCCACGGCCGCCACGGAAAACGGGATACAGTGGAACGGCCTCGCAATGTGAGCACCTGAACGGGAGACCTGCTGCACACGTGCCGAGACGCGCAAACACAAATAGGAGTGAAACGATGGCTAATTTTCGACTAGCCGCACGCCGATTCGTCACCGCCCTGGCTATCGCGGGCGCGATGGCCGTTCCTCCGGCGGTAGCCGGGCTCGCGGGCACGCCGCCGGTTGCAGGGCCGGTAGCCGAACCTCCCACGTGTACCAACAGCGGGAGCCCGTCCGGTGATTCTCTCAACTGCGCACCAGACGTCCCACCTGCTCCCGGTGCACCGAACCTCGAGACCGGCACTGGATCGGAGTCACAGCAACACAGCGGCCATCACTGAGTGCCGACGCGGGCCTGTGAGCCCTACGGCGACGGCGCCACCTGCACCATCCGGTGCCGCTGCGCTTCACATACGCCGGCTGCGACGTGGCCGTGGCTGTCGAAAGACTGGAAAACTCACAGGAAGTGCAAAGATGCCACTCTTAGATTCACAGCGCGCCGCACCGCATTCGCACTGGTGATTGCAGTCGGGACTATCGCGGCCCCGGCGGCATTCACGGTCGCATTCAATAGTCCGGGAATTGTCGCTGAACCGAACGACTGCGTCACCAACGCCACGCCGGGCAACAATTCACTGGAGTGCGCGCCCGCGGTCGTTCCGCAATTCGGTGCACCGAGTGAAGAGCAACTGACCGACACCAATCCGGGCATCAATTCTCCGGTGCGCGGCGGCCCCCACTGACGGACACCCCCGCAGCACGCACCCTTGTGGCCCGGACAAACTCGGCGACCCGGTCGAGGCCACACGCAGAGGTGCGCAGCGGCTGAATGCGCAGCGCTGCGACGCGTTGACTCGTGTGGTGGGATGCGGTGCGTGGGCATCAAGATGGTGCTGGAGGATCGCACCAGCTACACGTTCGATCGGCTGTCGATCATCGTCGGCTTGATCGCCGACATTCGGGAGAAGCAGTCGCGATTGTCCACCGATATCGGCGCGCCGGGCGTCCTTGACCTGCGACGCGTGCGTACCGTGCTCCGGTAATGGTCCCTACCAGCGGCACGGAATCGGTCGAGGCGAAGCTCCGCCTCCGCCGCGACCCCGACCGCCTGCTCGACGGCTATCGGGCCGCGCGGACCCAACAGGCGCTGTTCGAATCGCGGGCGGGACCACAGGCCGGCTACGACGAGTTCGTCGACGAGGCAGGCAACACCCGGCCCGCCTGGACAGAATTCGCCGACGCGGTCGGCGAGCGCGGGCGGTCCGGACTCGAGAGGCTGCGGTCCGTCGTGAGCGGCCTCGTCGACAACGACGGAATCACTTTCGTCCAGATCGACCACAGTGTCGATCTGGCCGGTGACGCGGTAACCAATGGTCACGGAGCTATGTCGCCGGGGCCGTGGCGGCTAGACGGGCTGCCCTTGCTGATCTCGACCGAGGACTGGGAGGTGGCCGAAGCCGGGCTGGTGCAGCGGTCACGGCTGCTGGACGCCGTGCTGACCGACCTGTACGGGCCGCGGCGGTTGATCACCAGCGGTCTGCTGCCGCCGCAACTGGTATTCGGTCATCCCGGTTACATCCGGGCGGCCCGCGGCATCGACATACCGGGCGGTCACCAGCTGTTCATGCACGGCTGCGATGTCAGCAGGGATGCGGCGGGGGCGTTTCGGGTCAACGCGGACTGGACCCAGGCGCCATCGGGCGCGGGCTATGCGCTGGCCGACCGCCGGGTCGTCGCGCACGCGGTGCCCGACCTGTACGAGCGGATCGGGCCGCGGCCCACATCGCCCTTCGCACAGGCGCTGCGGCTGGCGCTGATCGACGCCGCTCCCGATGCGGCCGACGACCCGGTCGTGGTGGTGCTGAGTCCCGGCATCCACTCCGAGACCGCCTTCGACCAGGCCTACCTGGCCACGGTGCTCGGCTTCCCGCTCGTCGAGAGCGCCGACCTCGTCGTGCGCGACGGCACCCTGTGGATGCGGTCGCTGGGCACCCTCAAACGCGTCGACGTGGTACTGCGCCGCGTCGACGCCGACTACGCCGATCCCCTGGACCTGCGTGCGGATTCACGGCTGGGCGTGGTCGGACTGGTCGAGGTGCAGCGTCGCGGCGCAGTCACGGTGGTCAACACGCTCGGCAGCGGCGTCCTGGAAAGCCCCGGACTCCTTCGGTTCTTGCCACAGGTCGCCGATCGGCTGTTGGGCGAAACGCCGGTTCTGCACACCGCGCCGGTGTTCTGGGGCGGTATCGACGCGGAACGCTCGCACCTTCTGGCGCATCTGCCGTCGCTGCTGATCAAGCCGACCATCGGCGGTGACACGATCGTGGGTCCCGCGCTGTCGGCAGCGCAACGGGCCACCCTCGCCGCGCGCATCGAAGCGACCCCGTGGCAGTGGGTGGGCCAGGAACTGCCTCAGTTCTCCTGTGCGCCAACGGCTTACCGTTCCGGCGCGCTCGCGTCGGCCGCCGTGGGCATGAGGCTTTTCACCGTGTCGCAGCGCGGAGGCTACGCCCCGATGATCGGCGGCCTGGGTTATGTGATGGCGCCGGGCACTGCTGCCTACGGGTTGAATACTGTTGCTGCCAAAGATGTTTGGGTCCGCCCCACCGAACGCGCCCGTGTCGAGACACTGACCGTGCCATCGATGGACCTGCCGACGATGACCGGTGCGGGGACCCAGGGTGTCAGCTCGCCGCGCGTGTTGTCCGACCTGTTCTGGATGGGGCGGTACGGCGAACGTGCCGAGAACCTGGCGCGGCTTCTGATCGTCACGCGTGAGCTCTACCACGAATACCGTCACCGCCAGGACACCGAAGAGAGCGAGTGCGTCCCGGTGCTGCTCACCTCGCTGGGAGAGATCACCGGAACCGACACCGGCGCCGACGGCGACCACCACGAGATGATCGCGGTCGCGCCGTCGACCCTGTGGTCGCTGACCGTAGACCACGAACGGCCTGGTTCGCTGGCGCAGTCGGTGGAACGACTGGGCCTCGCCGCGCGCGGGGTGCGCGACCAGTTGTCCAGCGACACATGGCGAGTCTTGGCCGCGGTGGAGCGGGCGGTGGCTCGCAGGTCCGACTCCCCGCCGGAATCACTCGCCGAAGGCGACGCGCTGCTGGCGGCGGCACAACAGCAGGCGTTGGCCGGGATGCTGGCGTTGTCTGGGGTCGCGGCCGAGTCGATGGTGCACGACGCGGGCTGGACGATGATGGACATCGGTAAGCGGATCGAGCGCGGGCTGGGGCTGACCGCGCTGCTGCACGCCACGGTGACGCTGACCCGCCGCCGGGGTGCGGAGCAGACCATCACCGAATCCACGCTGGTGGCGTGCGAATCGTCCGTCATCTACCGCAGGCGCAATCTGGGCAGGGTTAGTGTGACCGCCGTGGCGGACCTTGTGCTGTTCGACGCTGCCAACCCGCGTTCGCTGGTGTTCCAGCTCGAGCGGATCCGCGCGGATTTGAAGACGCTGCCGGCCGCCTCAGGGTCGTCACGGCCCGAGCGGCTGGTCGACGAGATCAGCGCCCGATTGCGTCGACTGGATCCCGACGATCTCGAAGCCGTCGACCATCACGGCCGACGGGCCGAACTCGCGAGACTCCTCGACGGCATCCACGCGTCGCTGCGTGACCTGTCCGACGTGATCACCGAGACTCAGCTGGCGCTGCCCGGTGAGATGCAGCCGCTGTGGGGACTCGACCCGCGCAGGATGGTGCCTTGATGGCTGCGCGTCGCTACCGGATCGTCCACCACACCGAGTACCGATACTCCGATGAGGTGACGAGCTCGTATGGCCGTGGCTTTCTCACGCCGCGCGACTCGGCACGCCAGTTGTGCCTGGACAACGAGCTGCGCGTCGACCCCGAGCCCGCGGACCGCTCAATCAGCCGCGATGGGTACGGCAACATCAGCACCTACTTTCACGTCACCAGCCCGCACCGGACGCTGTCGGTCACCAGCACGTCTGTCGTCGACGTGGATCCCGTTCCACCACAGCACTATTCGTCTGGGCCGGCCGTCGCGCCGTGGGAGGCCGCCCGCCCGACGGGAATCGCCGGGGCACTCGCCGCCGAGTTCAGCCTCGACCTGCGTCCACCAGAGATCACCGACGCGGTCCGCGATTACGCCGCACCCAGCTTCACGGCGGGTATTCCGCTGATCGACGCGCTGGGCGACCTGTCATCGCGGATCTACGCCGACTTCACCTACCGTTCCGGGTCGACGACGGTGTCGACTCTCGTCGACGAGGTGGTAGCGGCCGCAGAGGGGGTGTGCCAGGACTTCGCGCGCCTAGCCATCGCCTGTCTGCGCGCCAACGGCCTTGCAGCGAGCTATGTTTCGGGATACCTGGCCACCGATCCGCCGCCCGGCAAGCAGCGTATGGTGGGCATCGATGCAACGCACGCGTGGGCCGCGGTGTGGACTCCCGGTGATCGGTGGCTGGCGTTCGACCCGACCAACGGCCAGATGGTCGACGAGCGCTACATCCTGGTGGGCTGGGGCCGCGACTACGGTGATATCCCGCCGCTGCGCGGCATCATCTACACCGATTCGGAGCACAGTGCGATCGATGTGTCGGTAGACGTGGCACCGGTCGAGGGGGACGCGGTTCATGCGTGATTTCGTCTGTCCGAACTGCGGCCAGCACCTGGCTTTCGAGAACTCGCTGTGCTTGTCGTGCGACAATCCGGTGGCGTTCTCTCCCGACGACATGGCTCTGCTGGTGATCGCGGAGGGGTCCCAAGCCGCCAAACCCGGGTTCGTGGATGCGGCGAACTATGAGTTGTGTGCGAATCTGCATCTGGCGAAATGCAATTGGCTGGTGGAAAAGGAACCGGTGCGGCGACTGTGCACGTCCTGCCGCCTCACCCGCACCCGGCCGAACGACGCGGACACCACGGCGCTGGCTGCCTTCGCCGACGCCGAGAAGGCCAAACGCCGGATGATCGCCGAGTTGCACGAGCTTAGGCTGCCGATCGTCGGCCGCGACGACGACCCGGAGTTCGGGCTGGCCTTCGACCTGTTGTCCAGCGACCAGCAGAACGTGTCCACCGGCCACCACAACGGGGTGATCTCGCTGGACCTCGCCGAAGGTGACGACGTGCACCGCGAGCAGTTGCGCATCGAGATGGACGAGCCGTATCGCACGCTGCTGGGCCATTTTCGCCACGAGATCGGCCACTACTACTTCTACCGGCTCGTCGAGCCGTCACACGACTATGCCGAGCGATTCCGTGAGCTGTTCGGCGACCCCGACGCCGACTACCAGGAGGCGCTGGACCGCCACTACCGCGACGGTGCACCTGCAGGTTGGGGTCAAACGTACGTATCGTCCTACGCAACGATGCATGCGGCCGAGGATTGGGCGGAGACGTTCGCGCACTATCTGCACATCCGCGACACCCTCGACACCGCCGCCGCGTTCGGCTTTGCGCCGGCTAACGCCACCTATGAGCGGAAGATACTGGGGCCCAGCGGCTTTGACACGATCATCAACATGTGGCTGCCACTGTCGTGGGGGCTGAACATGGTGAACCGGTCGATGGGCCGCGGCGACCTGTACCCGTTCGTGCTGCCGGTGCCCGTCCTCGACAAGATGCGATTCATCCACACGGTCGTCGACGAGGTGACTGCCGATCCTGAGAAACGTGCCGTGGCCAGCGGCACCCCCAGTTAGCATGTCGCCGCATGACGCAACGACTGGATGTTCGCCTCGGCGCAGCCGTGTTCGGCGGTGTGCTGGTTCTGCAGCTGGCCGGTTGCGGCAAGACGATCAAGCCCGAGGGCGCCGCACAGTCTGTCACTGACATCGTGTCTGCGCAGACGGGCTTCAAGCCCACCGACGTGAAGTGCCCCGACGGCGTGGACGCGAAAGTGGGACAGGAATTCGACTGCCAATTCACCGGTCCCGAAGGCGTTGCCTACACCGCGAACATGAGGGTTACGAAGGTCGACGGCGCCGACGTCGAGTTCTACATCAAGACCCGCCCCAGCTAGCCACGGCCGCGCTGACAGTGCGCCGCACCGCGACGGAGAGCTGTGCGGCTGTCGTGGTATGCCTGAAACGTGGCCGACGGCCTGTTCGACCTATCCGACACCGGTGACTCCGCCGAATGGCAGGGCCGAGGCCAAGGCATGCCCGCGCCCCTGGCGGTCCGGATGCGTCCCGCCACGCTTGACGAGGTGGTCGGGCAGTCGCATCTGCTCACGCCGCGGTCGCCGCTGCGCCGGCTGATCGAGGGCTCGGGTGCGGCGTCGGTGATCCTCTACGGGCCGCCCGGCACCGGGAAGACCACGTTGGCGTCGCTGATCTCGCAGGCCACCGGCCGGCGGTTCGAGGCGCTCTCGGCGGTGTCCGCGGGCGTCAAGGAAGTGCGCGCAGTGATCGAAACCGCGCGCCGCGCCGCCGCGCAGGGCGAGCAGACCGTGCTGTTCATCGACGAGGTGCACCGGTTCTCCAAGACCCAGCAGGACGCGCTGCTTGCCGCCGTGGAGAACCGGGTCGTGCTGCTTGTGGCGGCCACCACCGAGAACCCGTCGTTCTCCGTCGTCGCGCCGTTGCTGTCGCGGTCGCTGATCCTGCAGTTGCAGCCGCTGACCGCCGACGACATCCGCACTCTCATTGCCCGTGCCGTCGACGACCCGCGCGGCCTCGGCGGCCGGGTGCCGGTGGAACCCGACGCCGTCGACCTGCTGGTGCGACTGTCCGCCGGCGACGCCCGCCGGGCGCTGACCGCACTGGAGATCGCGGCCGAAACGGTGGCCGACGCCGGCGGCCCGGTGACCGTCGCCAGCATTGAGGAGTCCCTCGACCAGGCCGCCGTGCGCTATGACCGCGACGGCGACCAGCACTACGACGTGATCAGCGCCTTCATCAAGTCGGTCCGAGGCTCCGACGTCGACGCCGCGCTGCACTACCTGGCGCGCATGCTCGTCGCCGGGGAGGACCCCCGGTTCGTCGCCCGGCGCCTGATGATTCTGGCCAGCGAGGACATCGGCATGGCCGATCCCACCGCGCTGCAGACCGCGGTGGCCGCCGCACAGACCGTCCAGCTGATCGGCATGCCCGAGTCCCAGCTCACGTTGGCGCACGCCACAATTCACCTGGCGACGGCACCGAAGTCAAACGCGGTGGTGGCCGCCATCGGCGCCGCGATGAACGACATCAAGGCCGGCAAGGCCGGGCTCTTGCCGTCCCATCTGCGCGACGGCCACTACCCGGGTGCGGTGGCGCTGGGCCACGCGCAGGGCTATGTGTACTCGCACGACGATACGGATGGTGTTGTCCCGCAGCAATATCCGCCCGACGAGCTGGTCGGCGTGGACTACTACCGGCCCACCGGGCACGGCCACGAACGTGAGATCGCCAAGCGGCTCGACCGGCTGCGTGCCATCATCCGGCGAAAGCGCTGAGCGGGCTTCGGCGGTTTCGCCCAACGTGCGGGCACGGCGAAAAACGGGCCGATTTTTCGCCATGACCGCACGCTCGACGCAGAACTGCGCTACCAGCGTCGGGTGCGGCGGGAGCGAATAGATGCCGCGTCGATCGTCGCGCCGCGGGTGGTGCGCGGCGTCACCGCCGACGCCA
>Ga0210086_1000429_pt1 | contig 24565 bp, 19 predicted proteins | sample China_Galinas_PW_3_FD_184867 | JGI IMG/M metagenome (GOLD analysis project Ga0210086, IMG submission 184867) | Wetland microbial communities from San Francisco Bay, California, USA, that impact long-term carbon sequestration - China_Galinas_PWB_D2... | ecosystem: Environmental > Aquatic > Marine...
GCGTTGGCCGCGCCTGACGGGACGATCGTGGCGCGGGGTCACAACCTGCGGGTCCAGTCGGGCGACCCGACGGCCCACGCCGAGACGGTGTGCATCCGCAACGCGGGTCGTCGGCGCGACTGGCACACGCTGACGCTGGCCTCGACGCTGAGCCCGTGCGCGATGTGCACGGGGACGGCCGTGCTGCACCGCATCCCGCGCGTGGTCATCGGCGAGCACGAGACGTTTATGGGGCGCGAGGACTGGCTGCGCGGCGAGGATGTCGAGATCGTGCTGGGCGAAGACGAGCGGTGCAAGGAGTTGATGCGCGCGTTCATCGCCGAGCGACCCGAGCTGTGGGACGAGGACATCGGCGTGCCGGGGGAATAGGCGGGGCTCAGAACTCAGAGATCTGACATCTGAGATTTGAGATTTCAGACTGATGATCTCGGGGCAGTGCTGGCGCCACGACTCGTTTGCCCATTGCCTACTTCGCTCTGCTCCGATCCAGACGTTTGCGCACCTTCCTGGCGATCGTTCGGTCGCGGAACTCCGGCAGGGCGACCGAGAGCGCAAGGGCGTAGCGCAGCGGCGAGGTCCAGACCTCGGAGCGCGGGCGTCGGAGGCAGCGAACGACGGCGTCGGCGACGCGTTCGGGGGGCTGGACGCCGCGCGAGTTGCGGGCGTCGTGCACGCGGGTGCCGCCGCTGAGGCGCCGGTTGGTCTCGTCGAACTCGGTGCGGGTGGCGACGGGGTGGACGGTGGAGACCTCGATGCCGTCGCCGGCGAGCTCGAAGCGGAGCGCGCGTCCGTACATGTCCTGGGCCGACTTGGTCGCGCAGTACGCGGCGTAGTACGGCACGCCGATCTTCGACAGACAGCTCGAGCAGATGAGCACGTGCCCGCGTTTAGATTCGCGCATGCGCTCGACGGCGGAGCGTACGGTGTTGAGCGTGCCCCAGAAGTTGGTCTCGAACATCGCGCGGTGCTCGGGCTCGGGCACGTCGAAGACGGCGCCCTCGCGCCCATACCCTGCGTTGGCGAAGACCGCGTGGATCGAGCCGAACTCGCTCACCGTGCGCTCGATGAGCAACTCGCAGTCGGTGGGCTTGGTCACGTCGCACGCGACAGCGATCGCCTTGCCGCCGGCGTCGGTGATGTCGTGTGCGAGCGTTTCGAGGCGGTCAAGGCGTCGTGCGCCGAGGGCGACGGGCATGCCGGCGGCGGCGCAGGCCCGGGCGGTGGCCGCGCCGATGCCGCTGGAGGCGCCGGTGATGGCGATGGGGAGCCCGTCGAGGTCGGCGGGCATCAGTTGACGTCGCCGGTCATCGCCTTGTCGGTGTAGTCGGCGACGGCCTTGACGTCGTCGGCCATGCCCCGGACGGTGTTGCACCCGCCGAGCAGCAGGGCCAAGGCGAGAGCGAGACACAGGCCCGGGACGAGCAGACGACGGTTCATGACGGGCTCCTTGGGGCGCAACCGGGTTTATCGGCTCGGTCGGGTCAGGAGCCATCGACTTTCGGGCGCGGTGGCGGTCAGGGCGGCGTAGACGGCGATGCCGAGCCCGCAGGAGGCGCCCAGACGCCCGGCACGGGCTCCCCAACTCCCCGGTTCGGGCCAGAGGAACAGCAGGAGGGCGACCGCGCCGCCCATCCCGAGCGTCGCCGCGATCGTCCGGACGAGAGCGCGGGCGGCGGTGCGGTCAAGGACGGGCCCGCCCAGGCGTCGCCGGAGCAGGAACGCGAGGGCCAGGCACTGGGTGATCGCGCAGATCGCGGTGGACCAGGCGAGCCCCGCCTCGGCGAGCGGCCAGATCAGCACCACGTTGAGCACGAGGTTGAGCGCGACGGCGGCGACGGCGACCTTGGTCGGCGTGCGTGTGTCGCCGCGGGCGTAGAACGCGCGTGTCAGCACGTGGTTGAGCGAGTAGGCCCAGACGGCGGCCGAGTACCCGAGGAGGACGGCCGCGGCGCGGGCGTCGCCGGAGCTGTCAAATCCGCTCGACCCGCCGCCGAACAGCACGCGCACGAGGTCACCGTGGACGAGGGCGAGCCCGGCGCTGGCGGGCAGCCCGATGAACAGCGAGAGGCGGACGCCGCGCCGCAGCGTGCCGAGGAACGCGTCCGCCTGCCGCGCGGTCTTCGCGAGCAGGGGGAAGACGGCGGTCGCGACGGCGATGCCGAACACGCCGAGCGGGAACTGGTAGAGGCGCTGGCTGAAGAAGAGGACGGCGTTGGAGTCGGTGGCGAGGGGGTAGTCGAAGCCGGCGACGGTGGGGCCGACCCAGTTGGGCCACATCGCGATGAGCATGTCGAACAGGGAGTTGAGCTGGAGTGTGCCGAGCCCGATGACGACGGGCCCGAAGCGTCGGAGCATGCGCCGGAGTCGGGCGCCCGAGCCGGCGAACGTGCGCGTGAGGTGCGCGTCGCGCGGGAGGGCGAAAAACGACCAAGCGACCTGGGCGATACCGGCGGCGACGGCGGCGACGGCGAGGACGTACGACGTGGTGACGCTCTGCGCGCCGGCGGCGAAGTGCCACAGCCCGCCGGCGATGAGGAAGGCGTTGAGGATGAGCGGTGCGGAGGCGGTGGGGGCGAAGCTCCCGTGCGTCTGGAGCATCCCGCCGAACAGCGCCGCGACGCACACCAGCGGCATGAACGGCAGGGTGACCATGATCAGGTGCAGCGAGAGCGCCCGCGTCCCGTCGCCGTGCGCGAACACGAGGACGCCGAGTAGACCGAGCTCGATGAGCACGGTCAGGGCCGCGGTGGCGCCGGTGAGCAGGGCGAGGGTTGCCGAGGCGAAGCGGGCTGCCTCTGTTGGGTGGTGACGCGACTCCGTCGCGTCTGCGTCGTCATTGTGCAGCGCGTCGGCGTACTCCGGCAGGAACGCCGCCGAGAGCGCGCCCTCGCCGAACAACCGGCGGAAGAGGTTGGGGATGGTGAAGGCGGCGGCGAAGGCCGAGCCGACCGCGGTGTTGCCGAAGATGCGGACGAGGATCAGGTCGCGCGCCAGCCCGGCGACACGCGAGAGGAGCGTGAGCCCGGAGACGGTGCGGACGGCCGAGCCGAGGGTGTCGGGTGAGTTCGGCAAACCGGCAGATTATGCGATTGTGCGCCGGGGGATCGGCGTTGATGGGTGTCGGGCGTCCGCGTCCGTGCGTGCTCTCTCGACTACCACTCGTGGATGAAGATCGCCCAGACGGTAACGAGGGTGGGCAGGAGGATGAGGATCGAGCGGAGCAGGTAGCCGAAGAAGGAGGGCATGCGGAGCCCGCCGGCCTCGGCGATCGCCTTGACCATGAAATTGGGCCCGTTGCCGATGTAGGTCATCGCGCCGAAGAAGACAGCGCCGAGCGAGATGGCGCGGAGCATGGCGAGCCCCTCGTGGGTGGCGATGAAGGCGTGGACGTTCTCGGGGATGATGGGCGTCTCGCCGAACGCGACCTGGAGGAAGTTGAGGTAGGTAGGGGCGTTGTCGAGCACGCCGGAGAGCGAGCCGGTGCCGAAGTAGAAGGCGGTGGGGGTGTCGAGCCCGATCGAGTGCCCGTGTGCGGCGAGGTAGCCGAGCGCCGGCGTCATGGTGGCGAAGATGCCGATGAACAGCAGCCCGACCTCCTTGACGGGGAAGAAGGTGAACTCGTTGGCCTCGAGGTACTCGGGCTTGGCGAAGTGGTGGGTGGCGAGCGCGACGATGACCTGGAAGGTCGGGCCGATCGGGACGCCCTCGAACGCGGGGGTGAACTTCTTCAGCAGCGGGTCGATGAAGACGCCGGCGATGATGAGGGCGAGCCCGATCATGCCGCTGACGCCTCGGATGTGGACGGAGAGGGGCTCGTCGTCGGGCGGGGTGTCGGTCTCGCCGAGGGCGGCGAGCTTGGCGCGTCGGTCTGCGATGAGGCTGTCGTAGGCGAGGAAGACGAGGAGGAGCAGCCCGACGCAGGCAGCCCACTCGACCCAGAGGTGTTCAAGGGTCCAGAGGAAGGGGACGCCCTTGAGGAAGCCGAGGTAGAGCGGTGGGTCGCCGATGGGGGTGAGGCACCCGCCGCAGTTGGCGATGATGAAGATGAAGAAGACGACGTGCATGGGCCTGAGTCGCCCCTTGTTGACGCGCATGAAGGGGCGGATGAGCAGCACCGAGGCGCCGGTGGTGCCGACGATGTTGGCGATAACGGCGCCGAAGGCGAGCATGGCGGTGTTGACGACCGGGCGGCCGCGTCCGCGCACATCGATGAGGATGCCACCCGAGGCGACGAAGAGCCCGCCGATGAGCGCGATGAAGGCGTAGTACTCGCGTCCGGTGTGGATCATCTGGTGGACGCCGTACGTGCCGCCGTGGTAGGGGATGTCGAAGGCGAGCAGGTAGTACGCCGTGACGATGCCGCCGAGGAGGAACGCGAAGTCGGGGAAGTGGTGGTGCCAGAACTCCTCGTTGATGAAGGGCATTACGGCGATCGAGCCCAGCAGCGCGGCGAAGGGGACGACCAGCCAGAGCGGGATGAGCGGCGGCGCGTCGTTGTGGTGGGCGTCTTCTGCGTGCGATTCGTCGGTGTGCGCCTCGCCGGCGTCGGGGACGATGACGCCGTCCTGCACAGCACCGCCGTCGGCGATCTCGACAGAGGAGTTCTGGTCGTGGGTGTCCTCGGCGTGGTGCGGGGGCGCGAGCTTCGCTGGGGCGATGAACGAGATGATCGCGCCGATGACGAGCCCGATGAGCGCGGTCAGGAGCCAGCTCTTGGGTCCGTGGAAACCGCTGTGATGGTGCTGGTCTTCAGTCATGATTGGGAACCCACCGTAGGCGTGAACTCGGGTGCATCATCGGCCGGCGGGGGCCGCGGGCTGATCAGGATCGTCGGGCGGGAGCGCGTCGGCGGGGTCCGATGGGGGGTTATCCGATCGGGCGAATCGCCGGAGGAGCGCGACCAGGGCGACCGCGAGCCACACCCCGAGCAGGTCGGCGGCCAGGTCGTCCCAACCCGCGGTGCGGTGGAGGATGGGGATGGCCTGGGTGCCCTCGTCGAGTGCGGCGTAGCACGACGCGATCAACCCGACCGCGAGCGGTGAACGCACGAGTCCGGCGAGCAGGAGCGTCCAGAGCCCGAAGGCGCCGAGGTGGATCAGCAGGTCGGGGCGTTCGATCGGGGCTTCCACCCTCAGCGCCGGCCAGTGGGTGAGCGTGGCAAGGGTGATCGCGTAGAGCCAGAAGCCCGCGGCACGGCGTGGTCGGCTCATCGCTGGACGGGCGCGGGCGAGGTGATGTGGACCTCGGGGGCGGGGTGCTCGGTGGGCTCGGCGACTTTGGGCACGTCAGTGTCGGCCGCGATGTGCTCGGCGAGCTTCTGGTAGTCGAGCGCGCCGGGCGCCCAAGGCGCATAGTCGAAGATCGTCTGCCCGAAGCTCGGGCACTCGGCGAGCTTGATGTTGCGGCGGACGGGCGGGTGGAGCACCCGGGCGTCTCGCCACGGCACGTCGTGGTCGCGGTGCTGCTCGAAGAACGCGTCGAGGTCGGCGACGACCTCCTGCGCATGCGTGGTGTTGGCGTCGTGAGCGCAGAGGACCACGCCGGTGACGGTCAGCTGTGGGTTGACCGAGTGGCGCACGAGGCGGACGGTCTCGAGAAGCTTGCCGACGCCCTGGAGGGCGAGGAAGTGCGCCTGCATCGGGATGATGACCTCGCGGGCCGCGGCGAGCCCGTTGACGGTGAGCAGCCCGAGCGCCGGCGGGCAGTCGATGAAGACGAACTCGTGCCGGGTGGGCAGGGCGCGCAGGGCGAAGTCGAGCCGGCGCTGCCGGTCGGGCTGGGCGGCCAACTCGCTCTCGACGCCGGCGAGGTTGGTTTCGGCGGGGAGAAGGTCGAGGTTGTCGGCGATCGTTCGCAGCGCGTCGCGGGACGAGGTCGGGTCGAGCAGGGCGTCGTGGACCGTGTGGTCGAGCGCGCCGGGGTCGAGCCCGAGGTGCAGCGTGGCATGGGCCTGCGGGTCGAGATCGACCACGAGGGTGGGGTGCCCGAGGCGGGCAAGGGCGGCGGCGAGGTTGACCGCGGTGGTGGTCTTGCCGACGCCGCCCTTCTGGTTCATCAGCGCGATCCGGCGCGCCCGGTCGATTCCGTCCATGGCGAGGGCAGTATACAGGGTCAGGGGGAGCCTTCGCGTTTGGCGGCGGCGGTGGCGGCGGCCCCCTCGATGTGACGGATGCGTGCGACCTTGATCGCCGTCACACCCACGTACGAGGCGAAGAGCAACGCCAGGGCGTAGGAGACGCGGGCCCGCCCCAGGCTCATGGCGACGCCGAGCGCGGCGAAACCGACCCCGAGGGCGTACAGCGTGAGCACCGCGCCCTTGACCCCCAGGGCGCGCTTGAGCATGTGGTGCAGGTGCTGGTCGTCGGCCGAGGAGATGCTCTGCCCCGAGAGCTTGCGCCGGACGATGGCGAGGACGGTGTCGATGATGGGGATGGCGTAGATGAACAGCCCGGCGAAGACGAGGTGGGTCTTCCCGGTGTCGCCGAGGGTGAGGATGATCACGATGGTGGTGAAGCCGAGCAGCATCGACCCGCAGTCGCCGAGGAAGATCGAGGCGGGGTTGAAGTTGTGTGGGAGGAAGCCGAGGCAGGCGCCGAGCAGCGCCATGCAGAGGATGATGCGTTGCGCATCGCGGGGCCCGTCGTCGGCCAGGGCGAGCGAGAGGGCGAGGAAGAGCAGCCCGACGGCAGCGATGGAGGTCACGCCGGTGAGCAGTCCGTCGAGCCCGTCCACGAGGTTCGAGGCGTTGCACCCGCCAAGGACGAACAGGGCGATGACGATGGCGCCGGCCCAGTAGACGACGTCGATGAAGAAGCTGCCGACGAGCGGGATGGGGAGAGTGAACCCGAGGGTGTCGAGCCCGGTGCCGGGGTGGGCGATGGTGTCGATGCCGAGGAAGGCGGCGACGGGAATGAGCACGCCGGCGGCGACCTTGGTGCCGACGTCCTCGTAGGCGAGGAGCCCGGCGGCGAAGAGCTGCCCGCCGATCTTGGTCCACGGCGGGATGCCGACGACATCGTCCCAGAGCCCGACGACGGTGATGATGATGATGCCGACGACGATGGAGAGGGGGACGCCGTAGGGCTCGAAGGCGTCGTTGAGGTGTTCGGGGGAGATGGTGTGGAACTTCATGAGCCCCTGGCGGCCGATGGCGAGGTAGCTGAAGAGGATGCCGGCGAGCAGCCCGAGGAACACCGCCGCGCCGCCGAGGTAGGCGATGGGCATGCGGTGGACTTTCCGCTGGTCGATGGGGTGGTCGATGATGCCGCTGGCGATGGCGATGCGGCGCATGATCGGCGTGGCGCAGAGGGTGACGACGAAGGCGACGAGCATCACCCAGATGTAGCTGTGGAAGATGGTGAGGCGGGTGGCGGTCTGATCGGTGAGCCCGGCGGCCTGGGCGAGTTCGGCCTGGCGCTGCGCCAGCGTGTCGATCTCGTGGCCGAGCGACTCGATCGCGTCGATCACCCGAGACGGGATTTCGGGGTTCGGGCTCACGTTCCATTCTCGCGGATGAAGGCCGCGACGTCACGGATTGTCGCGTCGAGCGTGATCCGGGGATCGAAGCCGACGGCCCGTCGCAGGCGGGTCAGATCGGGGCGGCGCCGGTGGAGGTCCTCAAAGCCCGCGTCGTAGGCCTCAGCGTAGGGGATAAGGCGGATGCGTGACGGCGAGCCGGTGAGGGTGATGATCCGCTCGGCCAGCTCGCGGATGGTGACGGGCGTGTCGGAGCCGACGTTGAAGATCCGACCGCGGCAGTCGGTCCGGGCGAGCAGCACCGGGAGCACGCGTGCGACGTCGCGTGCGTCGCAGAAGCAGCGTGACTGCGTGCCGTCGCCGTGGACTTCGAGGTCGTCGCCGCACAGGGCGGCACCGACGAAGCGGGGCAGGACCATGCCGTAGGCACCGACCTGGCGGGGTCCGACGGTGTTGAAGAGGCGGACGATGACGGCGGGCATGTCGCCGCGCCGGTGGTGGGCCAGCGCGAGGTGCTCGTCGAGCGCCTTGGTCTGGGCGTAGGCCCAGCGTGCGACGGTGGTGGGCCCGTACACCGCGTCGTCGTCCTCGGCGAAGCGTTCGGCGTCGGGCTTGCCGTAGACCTCGGAGCTGGAAGCGATGAGGGTGGGTGCGCCGCGCCCGGCGGGCCCGCGCTCGGTGGCGAAGCGGAGCAACGCCGCGGTCTGCCCGACGTTGTTCTCGATCGACCCGATCGGGTCGTCCATGACGAGCTTGACGCCGACGGTCGCGGCGAGGTGGTAGATCGAGTCGAAGCGCTCGCCGGGTCCGAAGGCGTCGAGCGCGTGGGCGAGGTCGGCCTCGATGAAGCGGAGGCGTGGGTGCTCATCGGGGAGGTTGGCGCGCCTGCCGGTGGAGAGGTTGTCGACAACGGTGACGGCACACCCGGCGTCGAGGAGGTGGTCGGTGAGGTGCGAACCGATGAACCCGGCACCGCCGGTGACCAGGACACGCGGGGTGTCTGGCAGCGCGGGTGGCACGGTCTAGGCGGCGGGCTGGGCGGCGTCGCGCGAGCCGGTCTCGTACTCGTGCGTGGCGCGGATGTTGCGTCGGAGGTACCCGCCGGCGGCGGACTTGACGCCGTTGATGATCACGCCGAGGAACTCGCTGCGTGCGTCGGCGAGTTCGCCGCCGATGCGCCCGACCATCCCGCGCTTCTCGCGCAGGGCACGGGCGACGAGGACCGTCGCGTCGCACTTGCTGGCGAGGATGCCGGCGTCGCCCGAGACCACCGCGGGGGACACGTCGATCAGGACCACGTCGTACCTTGCCTTGGCCTCGGCGAGCAACTCGGACATGCTGTCGGCACCGAGACGCTCGTAGAGGCGCAGCTCGGGCGCGCCGGCGGGGAGCACGTCCACCGTGCCGCTGTGCGAGACGACCTCGTCGAGCCTGGCCTGCCCGGCGAGCACCTCGCCCAGCCCGGGGCGGTCTTGGAGCCCGAGCACGCGGTGCACGGCGGGGCGCCGGAGGTTTGCGTCGATGATGAGCACGCGCCGCTCGCCCGCGGCCAGCGAGTGGGCGAGGTTGACCACCACCGAGGTCACCCCCGACTCGGGCATCGAGGAGACGACGAGCAGGGTCTTGTGCCCGGCGTGGTTCATCATCTTGAGCAGCGGGACGCGGAGCTGGCGGAAACTCTCGGCCAGCACCCCGCGCGGGCTGTCGCGGAAGACCGTCTCGACCTGCTCGGGCTCGGAGGGGTCTTCGGAGGCGTCGGGGATGACGCCGACGAGCCTCGCGCGGGGGATCAGGGTCAGGTCGCTGGCGCCGCGGACTCGCTGGTCGAGCAACTCGCGGAGGAAGACGGCGGCGGTGACGAGCCCGGAGATCAGCACAACGCCAGCCGGTCCGATGATATAGATCTTGGGGAAGGCGAGGTCCTTGGGCTTGCGCTCCGGCTGGAGGATGTCCACGCGGGCGGCGGTCTCGATGGAGCGCTGGGTATCGATCATGGCAAGCGAGGACTCGTACTGCTCGATGCGCTGGAGGAGCTGCTCGATCTCGCGGTTGATGTCGTTGATGGTGACCTTCGTGCGGGTGAGCTCGTTGTTGCGCGACTCCGCCTTCTCGCGCCGGTCGAGCAGGTCGGCCTCCTGGGCCCGGAGCTGGCTGAGCGAGCGGCGCGTGGAATCGACTTTGGCGTCGAACAGGCTGCGCAGGGTGCGCTCGGTCTTCTCGGTGAGGTGCTGGCGGAGCGAGTCGAGTTGGTGCCGGAGCCGCTTCACCTCGCGGTGATCGGGCCCGTAGCCCGCGTTGCGTTTGCGGGTGATCTCGGCCTCGGTGGAGGCGATCTGCTGGCGCAGCCCGGCGATGAGGCGATCCTGATCGGCCTGGGCGCGGAGTTCGTCGGGGTAGACGATCCCGCCGGGCGCTTCGAGCTGCTGCTCGAGCCCGGCGAGCGCGACCTGGACCGCCTCGATGTCCATGCGGACGTTGGTGAGTTCCTGGGTGGTCTGCTGGAGTTCGAGGGTGGACTGCTGGAGGTTGGTGTCGAGTGAGTCGACGCCCTCATCCACGAGGATGCGGTCGCGGCGTGCCTGGGTCTGCTGGACCTGCGTCTTCTGGGCGTTGATCATCGAGGCGAGCTTGTCGCGCTGGTCGAGGATGTTGCGGTTATACCCGCGTTCGAGCTCGGTTATGTAGCGGGTCTTCACGAGCCCCGCGATGGCCGTGACATCGACTGGATCGCTCCAGGAAACCGCGAGCTCGATCACCGTCGTGCCGCGGACAACGTGGGCACTGACGATCTCCTCGAGGTCGAGCAGGGCCGCGTTCTCGTCGAACCTCGCGCCCCTGCCGAACTGTGCGCACCACTTGGCCGCCTCGGTCCGCAGCTTCGGGTCGTTGATCACGCCGTCGAGGATCTCATCGCTGGTCATGAGACGGACCTGGGTCTCCATGAACCGATCCATCTCGTCCTCGTGGCTCGGCTGGGCTTCGTGCGCCTTGTCCGGGTTCACGAGCGGCGGGTAGCACTGGAAGAACACGCTCGAGCGGTAACGGGGCGCGAACTTGAGGAGGACGAAGTAGCCGGCCACGCCGATGACCGCACCCACAACGACCGACGCGGCGAGCAGCCACATGTACTTCTTGATGACCTTGATGGGGTCGATCGCGGCGGTGGCTGCGGGTGTGGGGCGGGGCCCGGGCCTGGGCGCTGCGGTCGGTCTGGTGGGCTGGCTGCTCATAGCGGTGTTCGTCCGGTATCGGCTTTCTGTCTCACTGCCGTGACTCGATCAGGTCATTCAGTCGATCGAGGTCGGGCTTATAGGACTCGGCGTTGGGGTTGGTCTCCACGATCTTGCGGAGTTCGGCGACCTGCTCGGTGGCGGCCGCGGTGTCGTCGCGTTCGAGGTCCATCTCGGCGAGAGCCACGCGGAACGCCGCCGCTCGCGGGCTGCCGGGCGCGACCCCCGACAGGGCGGTCTCGAACGCCTGTGCGGCGTCGTCGAGACGCCCGAGGGCGCGGTAGACCTGTCCGAGGGTGTCGTACGCGTCTGCGTTGCGCGGGTTGAGCGTGACGGTCCGCTCGGCGTACGGCAGTGCCTCCTCGGGTCTGCCCAGATCCACGCCGAGGACGAACGCGAGGTTGTTGGTCATCTCCCAGTCGTCGGGGTTGATATCGAGCCCGGCGGTCCAGGCGTCGGCGGCGTCCTGCTTGCGGCCCTGCCCGTAGTACAGCGTGGCGAGCGCCTTGAACGCCGCGGTCTTCGCGAGCGAGTCGGTCGCGTCCTCGGTGAGGGTGCGGAGGCGGCTCTCGGCCTGGTCTCGGGTCTCGGGGTGGCGTGCCTCGATCTGGGCGCGGAACAGGCGGATCCAGTCGGGGCGGTCGGTCTTCTCCTGGAGCAGTTGGAGGTACTTGAGGACGCGGTCGTCGTCGCCGCCGAGAGCGCGGGAGGTTGAAGTGAACCAGGCCGGTGAGCGCTCGGGCGCGGCCGCGAGCAGCCCGTAGGCGGCGGTGCAGTCACGAGCGGCGGCGGCGTAATCGCCGCGTGCGCCGTAAATGCGTGCCCGCGTGACGAGCAGCCCGGCGTCGGACTCGACCTTGTCCTTGAACTCGGCGACGACCTGATCGGCGCGTCGCAGAGCGGGGGGGGTGGTGTTGACCAGCGCCTCGACGTACCACTGGCACAACGCGGGGAATTTCTCGATATCCCACGCGCGAGCGTAGTAGTCCACGGCGTGGTCCCACAGCCCTTGGCTCTCGAATATGCGAGCCATCTCCAGCACGATGTTGATGTCGTTCGGCTTGTGCTCGATGAGCTCGTCGGCGACGGCGGCGGCGTCGTCGGTCCGCCCCATCTGGCACAGGCTCAGGATCAGACGCTGACGCAACGTCGGGTAGTCCGGGTGGATCCGCAGCACCTGCCTGAAGTCGCGGATGGCGTCGTCCTGCCGCCCGCGGCGCGCGTTGATCGACGCCCGTAGCTCGTACGCCTGCCAGCGGGTCGGGTCGAGTTCGATGACGTGCTCGAGGTCGGCGATCGCGTCCTCCTCACGCCCGGGCATGGTGCTGAGAACGGCGGCGCGGTTGAAGAACACGCCGGACTCGTTGGGGAAGTCGGCGGCCGCCGCGTTGAGCAGCTCCAACGCCTTGTCCGAGTCGCCCCGACTGATCCAGCCCTGGATCTCGAGCAGACGCAGAGGCAGCTTGTTCTTGCGTTCGTCGGCGCTGAACGCGCTGAGCACCTCGTCGGCCTCGTCGAAGCGCCGCTCGCGCTGGAGCGCCTCTGCGAGCATCATCCTGTAGGAGTGGTCGGCGGTGTCCGCCCCGCCGTCGACGACGCGTCGCAGCGGGTCGATCGCCTGCTCCGAAAGCCCGTGCCGGTACAGGGCCTCGCCCAGCATCCGGTCGGCCTCCATGCGGTCCTTGCTCTGGTACTGTCTCGCCTCATCGAGCGTCTGTGCGCCGGTGGCGATGTCACCCTTGTCGAACATGAACGCCGCGAACGCCAGGTACGGCTCCACGCTCGGCTCGTCGAGGTCGAGGATGTACTCGACGAAGGCGAGCCTGGCGTCGTCGAGCTTGTCCTGCGCCGCGTACCACTCGGCGCGGAGCTGCACGGCGCGGAGCGGGGGCACGTCGTCTCTGGCGGCCAGGGTCTTGATGATCGCGTCGGCATCGTCGAAGTGACGCTCACGGATGTCCATCAGGGCCAGCGAGTACGCGTTGACGGCGTCGTCCGGGGAATCATTGTACTTCTGGGTGCGGCGTTGGAGGGCGAGGTCGCGGTCGCCGGCGTCGGCTTCCAGGTTCATCCACATGTCGAAGAACTGCGGGTTGCCGCGCCCGTAGGGCTCGGAGGTGCGGGCCAGGGCCAGCGCGTCGTCGTCGCGCCCCAGGCGTCGCAGTGCGTCGAGGTACGGGATGATGGTGTTGATGTCGTTGGGCCTCATCTTGAGCGAATGGGCGTAGGCATCGACCGCGTCCTGCCCGCGCCCCGCCTCGAGGTAGATCCGTCCGAGCCGGCGCCACATGATGGGGTCGGTCGAGTAGAGTTCGACGGCTTGGGTCATGGCGGTGACGGCGCCGCGCAGGTCGCCGCGGGCGCGGAGCAACTCGGCGCGGTAGCTCAGCCCGTTTGCCATGTCCATGTTCTTCGCCGCGGCGATACCCGCGAGGCGTTCGGCCTCGTCGAGGTCGCCCTTGTCGATCGCCTCGATGAACGACAGCTCGACCACGTGCGGGTTCTCGGGTTCGAGCGCGCGCGCCTCGGCGAGTGCGTCGGCGGCCTCCTCGTTGCGCCCGTACGCCTTGTACACACGCGACTCCTGCGTCAGCCGGTCGATCTCCGAGAGGTCGGTGCGGGAACGGATCGATGCGATCAGCCCCTCGACGGGGTCCGATGCTCCGAGCATGCGGCGCTGGTTCTTGAGGTTCTCGTCGTCGGGGTGCAGCGCCAGCGCGTCCACGACGACCTGCAGCGCCTGGTCGCGCTGCCCACGCATTCCGAGCAGGCGGGCGAGCTGCGCCACGACCCGGGGCTCGTGGTTGTTCTGGTCCGCCGCCTGGGTGAGGCGTTCGATCGCCTCGTCGGTCTTTCCGCTCTGTTCGAGGTTGCGTGCGTCGATCAGGGCGGCGATGACCGGGTCGGTCGCTTCGACCCGGTTGGCGACGACCTCGAAGGTGCGGAGTTTCTCCTTCAGACGGTCGTCGCCGGGCTTGATCTCGAGCGCGAGCGTGCAGGCGTTGATCGCGGCGTCGTAGTCCTCGAGTTTGGCGTTGATTTCGGCGAGCCGCTCGTAGGCCTGGGCGTTTCGGGGCTGCAGCGCCACGACCTTGAGGAACGAGTCGCGGGCGACGCCGAGCTGCCCGCGCTGGATCGCGATCTGCGCCTGCATCCACAGGCCCTTGGGATCGACGTTACCGACGGTGAGGTTGTACTCGGTGATGAGGTTCTGGGCTTTGGGGACGTCCCCGTCGGCCAGGGCGAGCCGCGCGTCAACGAGCTTGAGGATCGGCGTGTCCTCCGGGACCTCCTCGGCCAGGAGGTCGCGGTAGTGCTTGGCGCGTGCGAGCGCTTCGGTGGCGGCGGGGTCGTCGCCGAGTTCGGCCCATCGCAGCACCGCGGTCTCGCACTGCTGCACCCGCGCCCGCGCCTTGTACTCGAAGAGCATGATCCCCTCGACACCCACCGGCTGGTGGGGGAGGTCGATGATGGTGTCGAGCTCGTCGAGCGCGGCCTCGTACTCGCCGCGGTCGGAGAGCATGATCGCCTTGAACAGCCTCAGGTCGGCCGCTTCGGGCCGCTTCGAGATCGCCGAATCGAGCACGCGCGTGGCGCCCTCCCCGCCGGAGCTGCCCAGCAAGCCCTCGAGACCAGTGAAGCGGCCGACCAGCACCGTGTCGATCTTCTCCGGGTCGGCCGCGATCAGCGTCTCGGTGAGCTTGTCCACCCGGTCGGCGAACTCGGCGTGCATCAGCTCGGCGGCGGCGATCCGGTCGGCCCCGGTGGACGCGTCCTGGAGCAGATCGCGGGACCGACGGACCGCGTCGAGTTGGAGCAGGGCGACCGAGACGAGCGGGTTGTCGGGGTTGGCGTCGAGGAAGCCGGTGAGGACGCCCCGCGCCTCGTCGATGGTCTGCTCGGACTGGTCGGTCGCGCCCTCGTTGCGCTCGGCATCAGCGCGCGAGAGCAGCAGGGTCGCCAGACCGTCGGCCGATTCGTCGTCCGCGGGGTCGGCCGCCAGCGCGGCGCGGAGGTCGCCCTCGGCCTGGGCCTGCTCTTCGTCGCTCAGCTGCAGATGCTCCTGCGCCATGCGGGCCCGCGCAAGCCCGCGGTAGCGACGCAGTGAATCCCCGGCGTCCGAGCCGGAGAAGTGCGCCAGCGCGTCCTCGGTCCGCGAGATCAGGTCCTCGAACCGGCTGCGGTTGAAGGTCATCGACCGCATGGGCGCGTACAGCTCGTTCAGCAGCTGATGGTTGGCTTCCACGTCCGTCGGCTCGTTGGTCACGGTCTGCATGAGGATCATCATCAACTCGTTGTACGCGGCGCGGTACTCGACCTGTGTCTCGGGGATGTCGTGGAGCAACGCGTCGCGCCACTTGGCCAGCCACGTCTCGTTGGAGTTGTCGTGGGCGACGGCCGTCGAGTAATAGTGTCGTGCGTTGCGGTAGTCGTCCCGCGCCATCGCCGCGTCACCGAGCCGCTCGTAGTCCGAGCCGGACTTGAACGCGATGGTGGAGGCGACCCAGGCGACCCCGGCGGCGAGAACAACGAGCACCGCTCCCAGGATGACGACGAATCTCTTGTTGACGCGCGATGCCATTTCGGTTCCCTATTCAGGCCGGGTGTTTGCCGGCGTCCTTCGGGTATGTGCCGCGCCGGACCTCGGTCCAGTCGGGAACACAGCGCATGATCTCGGGGAGCAACTCGTCGAGCAGGCTCGACGCCGACGAGACGTACTCCTCGCGAGAGCGTGCCGTCTGGCTCGAACACTGCACCTTCATGTAGTACGCGTAGTCGTCCGTGAGCTTGAACGCGAGCAGGCGGACACCCTCGGCCCGCGCCACCCACCCCCCGTTGGCCAGGAAACAGTACCCCGCGTAGAGCGGCCCGCCATGCTCGCCCTGGAAACCCGTGACGTAGAGCGAGATGTTCTCGGCGTCGCGGGGCAGACGCACGCGCATTCCCGGTCTGTCTGAGTAGCGGTTGGACGTGCGGGCGGTCTTGACGTCCCCGTCCGAGGGGTCCGGGAGCCAGCCCGAGGTGTCCAGGTTCAGCGGCACCTCGACCGAGTCCTCGCCGACCAGCATCCCGCCGGCGACGAAGCACCGCTCCGGGACGTGCGGCACCATCTCGATCGTCCCCGTGTAGTACGCGAGGTGCAGCCCGATGACCTGGGGGTGATCGGGGTCGGCGGGGTTCTTCTCACGGTACGTCCGGCTCAGGTAGTTCTTGGTGCCCAGCTCCTCGACGATCTCGGCCGACATGATCTCGTCCGAGCCGACCCTGATCCACGACTCGGTCTCGGCGGGGACCGCGGAAACCTGACGGTTGCCCGGCGCGTTGATCGGCTCCTTGTGGAGGTGGACCTTGTAGGCGTCGAGACCCGCGGTGAACCCCACCGCCGAACCGAACAGGATCAGCGTGAGGACGACGACGGGCGGTCGGGTCAGGGCGCGGATCATCCGGATGGCTCCGCGACGATGCGGTTGAGCGCCCACACGACGAGCATGAACAGCCCGAGCGCCGGGAGCAGCAGCACGGTCCCGATGAACATGTGGGCGTCGCCGCCCGCGAGGTCGGCGTCGCCGAGCGAGGCCAGCCCCAGCACGGTCACCCTCACGATGTTCATGAGCAGCGCGACGGGCACAGCCAGCAGGAGCAGGGCGACGCGCTGCCACCACTCGCGGCAGGCGATCAGGGCCACGGCGCCTCCCAAGGCCGCGAACGCGATGACCATCCGCATCCCGCTGCACGCCTCGGCGACATTGAGGAGGTGCGCGTTGCCAGACGGCGTGACAACGGTGAGGTGGTTGCCCTCGATGGTGACGCCGAACCCGCCGATCATGCTCATGGCGCTGAGCATCATGTACGAGCCCTTGCTGGCGAGGATCTTGAGCTGCCAGGTGAGCTCGTTCATGATCATCTGGCTGAGCGTGATGCCGAACGCGAGATAGGCGATGGGGAGGAACAGGTAGCGCATGTAGGCGGGCCCGAGCAGCGTGAGCGTGACCCCGAAGATGACGAGGAGCAGCCCGAGCCCCTGGAGCATGTGGTTGCCCATCGTCCCGACGCTCCAGGTGAAGTAGCAGACCACACCGAAGAGCACCGGGATGACCCCGGGCCAGAAGGTGCTCGGGGTGAGCTTGGCGAGGCGGTCGCGTGAGAGCCAGATGAGGTAGGCGCTAATGAGGGGGATCACGTAAGAGTGCCCCCAGTCCTCGATGCGCCGGCTCGACCACGCGTTCTGGGTGCGGAACCAGCGGAAGAACAGAGTGAAGATCGCGACGCCGAGCAGCGTGATGACGGCGATCCCGCCCGGCGGGATCAGCGAACGGGGCTGGTCGCCCGTCGGGGATGTCTGCACGTCTGGCATCGGCACCTCAGCGAGCGCGTACTACGCCGGCCCCGCCCCCGTGTTCGGATTCCATCCGTGGATAGGCGGCGGCCCGACGCGGGGCGCCTGATCAGGAGGATCGGCAGGTGCCGGGCACGGCTCCAGCCGACCGAGAACCCGATTCTTGCCCGGGAGGGGCGGCCGGGCCACTCACCGGAGGTTGTTGGTCGGCGGGGCCCCGAACACGTCGTTGCCGAAGTTCCGGTCCAGCAAAAACCCGAACCCGTAGCTGGTCCGGAACCCGCTGCGGATGACCGCCAGCGGCGTAGCCCACGCGTCGGTCCCGATCACGATCCGGTCGTTGGACTTGATGAATATGTCGGGCTGGGTCCCCTCGGCGATCGCCCCGAGGTTGAGGCGGATGGTGGCCTGCCGGTTGGAGCCGACCATGCGGGTGAGGTCCACGCGGGCCGTCCGGGCGAGGGGTGTGAGCCCACCCGCCGAGGTGATCAGACGCAGGAGTGTGAGTTGTGGGGCGACGTTGTACACGCCGGGGCGTGAGACCTCGCCCCCGATGTACACATTGCCGGAGGACGGGGAGGGGATGCGGATGATGTCGCCGGGGCGGATGACGGGGTTGTAGCGTGCGTCGCCGGCGAACATCGGGCGTGTCCGCACCCGGATCACCCGCTGGGTGACGAGTTGCTCGGCGGCCAGCCCGGGCTTGTTCTCGGCGGGCTGCTCGGGCTGCTGCTGGGCGCCACCCTCGACCTGTACCCACTGCCCGTTGAGGAAAACCCAGCTCGACCCGGGGGTCGGCGGCTCGTCGGGTGGGGTGTCGGGGCTGGCGGGGGGTTCGTCGATCAGATCGACCTCCGGCTCGGGCTGGTCGGGCTGGTCGGGCTGGTCGGGCTGGCTCATGGCGGCCATGCCCCCGCCACCGCTCTTGTCCTCGACGCTGCTCTTGTCCTCGTCGCCGGAGAGGTCCTCGATGATGTTGAGCAGTTCCTCGCCGGTTTCGGCGGGTTCGGTGGGCTTGGTAGGGGGCGTGGCGCGCTGCTCGGCGGTCTGCCCGGCGGCCGCCCCGGTCAGCGGCTGCTGCCGGATGATGTAGACCTCGGCGGTGGTCTCGCTCAGCCCGCCGGCGACCGTCAGGGCCTCCAGAAGCCTGAAGTCGGCCTTGGGGATGAAGAACGACCCGCCGCCCTGCAACCCGCCGATGACGTTGTACGTCTGCTGACGCGGGTTCTGGACGTTGACCGAGACGAGCGGCTCGGCGACGAGGTCGGACATGGCGGCCTTGACCACGTCCTCGATCTCCGGCGCGGACATCCCGTCCACGTAGAGCCGCCCGAGGATGGGCAGGTCGATATGCCCCTGCGGGTCGATGACGCGGTCGTACTGCTCGGGGACGTCCTCGCGGATGAGGTCGTAGATGACGAGGTGGATGCCGTCGCCCGGCGCGACGCGGTACTCGGTCAGCTCGGGGATGAGGTCCTGGGGCTGCACGCCGGTGACCTCGACGTAGTCGTCCTCGGCGTCCTCGATGATCGAGAGGCGGTCGAGCACGGGGACGATGACCGGCGTGTTCTCCCAGCGTCCGAGCGCCGACGGGTCTGCCATCCACGAATCGACGTTGCAGCCGGAGAGGACGGCGGCGGCCGAGATCGCCAGGATCACGCGGCGAACGGGGGAGGTCGCGAAGGTCTGGTTGCTCACGGCCGCGCTCCTGTCTCGACGGGCTGCGCGACACGCGCGTCCCCTCGGAACCCAGTCTACGTCGCGAGGACAACGCCGGTGCGGATCACGGGCGCTCCTCGCCCCGCTCCATCGACCGAACGCGCCGGTCCGGTTGAACCACGGGGGGTGCCACGACGCGCGCCGATTCGGCGCGTCTTCCCCGCCGGGTCGGTGCCGCCGCCCGAATAGCATCTACCGATGCCCGCACCGAACCCGTCGAGCGTTGCGCGAACCCTCGCCCGGCACCCCCGCCCGGCGGGCGGCGATCCGATGCGCCGACGCGAGACCCTGCTCAGCCTCGACGTGCTCAACAACGGGCCGCAACGCCTCGAGCCCAAACGAAAACCAAACTGGCTCCGGGCCAAGATCCCCGGCGGCGAGGGGTACCAACGCCTCCGCGGCATCATGGACCGGCACGCCCTCAACACCGTCTGCGAGGAGGCCGGCTGCCCCAACATGGGCGAGTGCTGGGCCCGAGGCGTCGCGACCATCATGATCCTCGGCGAGGTCTGCACCCGCGCCTGCGGGTTCTGCAACGTCAAGACGGGGCGCCCGGGCACGGTCGATGCCGACGAGCCGCGCCGCGTGGCCGAGAGCCTCGCGCTGATGGGGCTCAAGCACGTCGTCATCACCAGCGTCAACCGCGACGAGCTGCCCGACGGCGGGGCCGGCATCTGGGCCGAGACGATCGTGCGCACACGCGAGGCGTGCCCCGAGATGTCGATCGAGGTGCTCATCCCCGACTTCGAGGGCGACCCGGACGCGTTGCAGCAGGTGATCGACGCCGAGCCGCACATCATCAACCACAACATCGAGTGCGTGAAGCGGATGTACCCGGCCGTGCGCCCGAGTGCCAAGTACGACCGCTCGATCGAGCTGCTCCGGCGCGTCAAAGAGCAGGGGCGGGTCGCCAAGACCGGCATCATGGTCGGCATCGGCGAGCGCGACGAGGAAGTGCTGGAGCTGATCGACGAGGTGGTCGCGGGCTCCCGCGCGGGCGGCACGGGCGACGCCTGCGACATCCTGACGATCGGGCAGTACCTCAAGCCGACGCGGAACCACCTGCCGATCGACCGGTGGGTCGATCCCGAGACGTTCGCGATGTACAAGCGCGAGGGCGAGGCCCGCGGGTTCAAGGTGGTCGAGTCGGGCCCGCTGGTGCGGTCAAGCTACCACGCCGACCAGCAGGCGGATGTGCTGACGCAGGTGTGGCGCTGAGCAGGCCCAGTCGAGTGGACGATCCGCCACGCCCGTGCGACAAGCCCATACTGACGGTGCCAAATAGGCTTATTGCCACATTATGACCATGTAAAAAAGGCTTGTTGATGCAATAACCCCAGTGTGCTATGATGCAGCATGCCTAGTGCGAGACGTGGCTGGCGGTTATCGGTCGATGACGCAGTCGATGCCCTGCTTGGTCAGAACCCCTGGCACGGGAGCGGTTCGGTTCCTGTGGCCTATGCGAAGCCGGTCGAGCGATTCATGGGCCGACAGTTGTGGGAGCGTCTGATTTCGGAACGGCTGCTGAGGTACCAGTTGATCTTGGGGCCGCGCCGAGTGGGCAAGACGACCGTGATGTATCAAACCGTGAAGCACCTGCTGGCTTACGGGATTGATGCGAACCGGTTGTGGTGGCTACGGCTGGACCACCCCGCGCTCATGCGTCAAGAGCTGGGAGCACTCGTTGACGGTGTGTGCGAGGTGTCGAACGCTTCGGAAGACGCACCGGTCTTTTTGTTCTTGGATGAATTGACGTACGCAAGAGACTGGGATCTCTGGCTCAAGACCTTCTACGACGAGAAGCGTCCGGTTCGGATCGTTGGCACATCCAGTGCGACATCGGTTATACGTGAACAACTCCAAGAGAGTGGTGTGGGTCGGTGGGAGGAGCAGTATCTTGGGCCGTATACCCTGAACGAATACCTGGAGCTAGAACAACGCGGATTCCGGCCGGAAGTAAAGAAATCGCTCTCAGAGACGCTCGCAGCCGCGGCTGTTTCAAACCCTGTGGTCAAGGGGATCGATGTCGATCGTCGACGGTTCCTATTCACGGGCGGATTCCCCGAGTTGCTGCTCGCGAGCAGCAAAGTCGATGACGAAGAGGAGACCGCTCTGCTTGAGTCGCAACGGACGCTTCGAACGGACGCGATCGAAAGAGCGATCTACAAGGACATCCCGCAGGCTTATGGTGTCGACCGTCCCATGCTCCTCGAGCGGATGCTGTACGTACTGGCCGAGCAGATCGGTGGTGTGCTGTCGCCGACCAACATCTGCTCCGAGCTCGACGAGGTGAGCGCGGCAACGTTCGAGAAGTACCTGAGTTACTTGGAGCGATCGTTTGTCGTCTTCACGCTTCAGAACTACTCAGGTTCCGAACGTTCGAAACAGAAGCGGGGTCGGAAGCTCTATTTCACCGACGGTGCGGCCAGGAACGCCGCGTTGCAGCGGGGATTGGCGCCGCTCTCAGACCCGGGAGAGATGGGCGTCCTGAACGAGAACCTCGCGGCCACTCACCTCCATCTGGCCGCGAGGCAGTCTGGCGCCCAACTCTATCACTGGCGGCACGGGAAGCACGAGGTCGACCTCGTCTTCGCTGAGCGCGATCGTCTTGTTGCCATCGAGATCGCGTCATCCAAGAACCATCACTCCAAAGGGATTCGCGCCTTCCAGGAGCGGTACGGAAAGGCCATCGACGCGTGTTATCTGGTCGCGCCCGAGTCGACTGCCCGACCCGCGAACGGTGAGATGATTGGCCGACTATCTCTCGACCTGCTCGTGCTCACGGCCGGTGCCTACGCGGAACACCACCTCCGTAGACGCCTCGCCTCCTAGTCAGGGAGGGTGGGAGCACCGCCCTGAAGTCGGGTCGGTGCACGTGTGATCGATCGAGCAGAACCTAGACTCCCATCGTGCGGTCCGACTTGGTCCAAAGTGTCGTCACGCTGCTTGCGATCATGAACCCGGTCGGGACGGCGCCGATCTTTCAGAACATGGTCTCGCCGCTGGCGCGTCCGCGGCAGCGGGTGGCGGCGCTGTGGGCGTGCGTGTTCATCGCGGCGGTGCTGACCGGGTCGGCCCTGTTCGGCAAGCTCGCGCTCGACGTGTTCGGGATCTCGATCGACGCGTTCCGTTCGGCCGGGGGGATCGTGCTCGGGCTGATGGGGCTGAACATGCTCCAGGGCAAACACTCGGACGAGCACGAGCGGCTGGCCGACGAGGAGTCGATCCGCGAGCACCTGCTGGTCCCGTTCGCGATGCCGATCGTGGCCGGGCCGGGTTCGATCACGGCGGTGATCGTGCTGGCATCGACGCACCGCAGCGGGGCGGTGCCGTGGATGGCGTTGTGGGCGGTCGGCGTCGGCACGGTCGCGACGGGGCTGTGCCTGTTCCTGGTGCTCGAGGTCGGGCGGTTCATCACGCGCGACGCGCAGCGGATCTTCACCCGCTTCATGGGGCTCATCCTCGTCGCGATGGGGATGCAGTTCCTGCTCACGGGCGCGGGCGGCGTGCTCGGGCTCGTTCAGACACAGACGCCGTGACGCCGTGCCATTGGCCTGTCTTCGGGTCAGTGTCTGAGGGAGGATCGGTAGGAGAAAGAGCACTGACCCGAAGACGGAGTCAGTGGCACGGAGGGTCTACAGACCCGCCAGCTTCCGCAGGATCGCGTCGAGCTTGGCGGGCACGGGCATGACGCTGAGGCGCGGCTCGCGGACGAGGGCGTACCCGTCGAAACGCTTGTCAAGCTTGATCGCGGCGAGCGTCGCTCCGTCGGACGCGGCAGGTTTGACGGGGGTGATGTCGAAGAGCACGCGCTTGGGTTCGCCGCTGGCGAGCGTGCCGGGGTGCTCGGGGTCGGGGTAGGAGCCCTTGACGACCTTGGCGAGCCCGGCGATGCGTTTCTCGTTGCCTGTGTGGTAGACGAGGATCTCGTCACCCTTCTTGATCGAGCGCATGTGCTTCTGGGCGGCCGGGTTCGAGACGCCGGTCCACTCGGTGCGCTTGTCGCGGACGAGGTCGTCGAAGGAGTAGTCACCGGGCTCGGTCTTGACGAGGAAGGTGGGCATCAGTCGGTCTCGACGGTGAGGATCATCTGGGCGACGAGCGCGTCGCCGGGGGCGAGGACGACGGTGCCGGAGTGAGGCCCGCCGCGGGCAAGGATGTTGAACCCGTCGTTGGCGTGGGTGACAGGCTCGAAGCAGAAGAAGGGCTCGTCGGGTGTGTAGACGACGGCGTGGGTGAGCGTCGGCGAGCAGCGGAGCTGCGCGCGCACGGCGCTGCCCGGCCAGGTGATGGTTGCCCTGCCCGCAAACCCGGCGAAGCAGTCGTCGAGGGCGAGTTCGGAGACGGCGACGGTGTCGCGGAGTTGTGCGCACACGGGCCCGTCGGCGGGCGGCGCGGTGGGGACGCATCCGTCGGCGGGGTAGCGCCCGGAGACCGGCGCCTGCAGCGTCACCGACTCGTCCGGATCGAACAGGGTCCGCATGAAGAAGGGGTGGAAGCCGCACCCGGCGGGCATCGGCGTGTGGCCCGCGTTGTGGACGCTTAGTTCGCACTCGAGGCGCGGGCCGTCGAGCTCGTACCGAGCGACCGCCTGGAACGCGAACGGGAAGTTGGGGTTCTTGACGCGGCGGGAATCGAAGCCGAGGCGTGCGGAGATCGGCGTGCGGTCGAGGATCTCGAACGGGTGGTCCTTGACGATGCCGTGGATCGCGGTGCCGTCGAAGAAGTCGGGGTGCAGGGCGTAGCGCCTGCCCTCGAACTCGAATGCGGCCCCGGCGATGCGGTTGGACCAGGGGGCGAGCAAGTACATCGCCGAGCCTGCCCACCAGGGGGTCTCGGCGGTGGCGGGGCGGAGCAGTGGGGCCGACCGCCCGTCGGAGACGGCCAGGTCGAGGGCGGACAGCGCGGCACCGTGCTGCGGCTCGATCGCGACGCGGAGTGGCCCATCTTCGAGCGTGATCGTCATGGTCTGATTCTCGCCGATTCGCGCCCGTCGTGCGCGCACGAAAACGCCCCCGTGTCGGGGGCGCTTGATGGTCTGGTCAACCGGTTGGCTCAGCCGTTACCGGACTCGGCGGGCTCGGCGGCGTTGCCGGCGTCGGCCTCCTTCTCGCACCTCTCCTTGCACTCGGCGGGGCATTCCCCTGCCGCGCACGCGGCCTTCTCGGCTTCGGTGCAGTTCGCGTCGCACTCTTCGAGGCACCCCTCGTGGGCCGCGGCCTTTTCGGCGCAGGCGGCCTTCTCGCCCTCGGTGCAGGTCCCGGTGTGCTGCTCACGGGTGCACCCCGAGGCGGTGACGCTCTGGGTCTGCCCGGTGCAGCCCGAGGCGGTCACGCTCTGGGTCTGTCCGGTGCAGCCAGAAGCGGCGACACTCTGGGTCTGCCCGGTGCAGCCGGACATCGCCGTCATACCCGGGCAGGCGTCGGCGCCGTGTGCCGAGCATTCCAAATCGCTCATCGCGGCGGCCTGGACGTTGGCGCCCTTGCTGCAGCACTCGCCGGACGCTTCGCCCTCGCAATCGCCGGTCTTCTCACCCGAGCATCCGAGGGGGCAGTCGTCGCCGGTGGCGGCGACGGCTTGGGTCTGGGTGCTGTCCCCGCAGCTGCCGAGGGGACAGCCGGTGGACATGAGGTTGTAACCGCCGACGGCGAAGAGGCCGAAGCCTGCCACCCCGAGGGCCGCTTTGACGAGCAGGATGCCGCGAGCCATGTGTTCTGTCCTTTCCGTGGTTGAGGCAGGGAGTGTACAGCGGGCGGTGCCCCGAGTGGAAGCCGGTCGGTGAGATATCGCCCCAAGGGGCGGG
>Ga0210086_1000430_pt1 | contig 24544 bp, 25 predicted proteins | sample China_Galinas_PW_3_FD_184867 | JGI IMG/M metagenome (GOLD analysis project Ga0210086, IMG submission 184867) | Wetland microbial communities from San Francisco Bay, California, USA, that impact long-term carbon sequestration - China_Galinas_PWB_D2... | ecosystem: Environmental > Aquatic > Marine...
AACAGCCGGTGCGTCGGCATGCTCCCGGCGTGACTCGTCCACCTCCCCGCCGTCCATCCCGACCCACACAAGCGAGTCGTCTGTGATGGTGAGGGATCCGCCCGCCCCGATCAGCGTCGCCGACCGTGCCCACATACCGGTGCGGTCGCTGGCGCGCACACAGGCGGTCCTGCCGTCGGCGAAGCGGAGCACGGCGGTGAGGTCGCCACTCAGCCCACGCAGGCTTTCGCCCGCCAGCGCGTGCACACCGGTGCCCTGCGCCGGCGAGGCGTAGGCGGCGTCGATCGAGTCGGGCTCGCCGAACAGCGTGCCGATCAGCTCGAGCGCGTTGAACACGAGCGCCCCGAGCGGCACCGTCCCCGGCGCGGCGAACGCATCGACCAGCAGCGTGCGCGCGTGCCCAAACTGCTCGATTGCGTCCTCACCCTCGCGCAGCACGGGCGAGCGGCGCAGCAGCGGGACCAGCGTGACCAGCTCGTGCACGGGACGCCCGCCGTGCACCTCGCCCCAGCGCCCCGCGCGGAGGTCGAGCGGGCCGGCGGGGACCGGTTCGAGCGTCGCGACGCGCACGCCCCGCTCGTGGGCGGCGACGATCGCCGAGGCGTCGGCGCGGTCGCCGGTGCCGAACGCGCCGGGGTCGCCCAGCAGGATGACGTCGCAGTCGCCCTCGTGCAGGTCGGAGCGGAGGTCGTCGCGGGGCTCGACGCCGAGGGCGCTCGCCGCGCCCGAGGAGCGCCCTTCGCCGGGGGTGCCGGCGCCGGCGATACCGAGCCCGGCCAGATCGGCCGCGGCACGGACGAACGCCGCCTGATCCTCCCGAAGCCAGGCGATGAGCGAAGGCACGGGCACATGCTACCTCGCTCCGGCCCGACAGGCCCCTCCGTGCCCACCGGGTGTGCACCGGAGTGGACCCGCCCCCCGGGTACACTGTTTCGATGCTCGTCAGGCACCGCGGCGTGACCCCGAGCGTGCACGAATCGGCTTGGGTCGCGCCCAACGCCGTCGTGTGCGGCGACGTCTCGCTCGGCCCCAACGCACGCGTCATGTTCGGCGCCGTCGTCAACGCCGAGCATGGATCGATCGCGATCGGGACGAACTCGCTGGTGATGGAGAACGCGGTTGTTCGGGCGGGGCGGGGGCACCCCGTCACGGTCGGCGACTGCTGCCTGATCGGACCGCACGCGCACGTCACCGGCGCAACACTGCACGACGGCGTGTTCATCGCGACCGGCGCCAGCGTGTTCAACGGCGCAACGGTGGAACGCGGGGGTGAGGTACGCATCAACGCGGTCGTGCACGTCAACAGCCGCGTGGGCGTCGGCGTGTGTGTGCCGATCGGATGGGTCGCGGTGGGTGACCCGGCGGCACTGCTGCCCCCGAACGAACACGACGCGATATGGGAGGTCCAGAAACGGCTGGACTTCCCGGGCACGGTGTTCGGGCGCGAGCGAGCGCCCGGCGAGACGATGATGCCCGATGTGATGCCGGGGTACTGCCGCTCGCTGGGGCGACACCGGGACGATGAGGTCTCGGGCTGAGCGGGCGCACGGCGCGATTCCGCCGCCGCGAGCACGCGCGCAACGGATGATTGCATATGTAATACACAGCGCGTGTTTGACATCGGCGCTTGCGTGAGCGCGCATGTCGTCCGTAGGCTGACGGTTTCTTCGGCTCAGGGAACAAGACACAAAGGAGAGATTATGAGCAAGCGCATCACCATCGTGGCGGCCTGCGCGGCCGCGTTCGCCCTCAACGCCTCGGGCGCCGTCCTCACCGGCAGCGGGTCCAACCTGCCGATCCCCGGCTCGAACCCGGGCGCGCCGAACGGGATCGGGAACACGCTGACCCCGGGCTCGGGCACGTTCACCGGCTCGTGGAGTTCGCCGGTTCTTGCCGACTGGATCGGGACGTACAACGCGCAGGGCCCGATCCCGTCGAGCAACACCAACCCGCCCGGCATCACCCGCTACGACTTCACGACGCTGCCGACCGGCGTGCTGCCCGCCGGTACGTGGTTCTGGATCGGTGATGTCGATACCGGTGCGGGCAACGACGAGTCGTACACGATCACGGCGTTTGACGGCGCGGGCGCCGCGATCACGACGCCGTGGCTCGACGAACCGGTGGGGGTGACGCCGATCGGCACGAGCGCGCTGCAGATGCCGGGGTGGAACTGGGACGGCGCGGGTACGTACTTCTTTGACGGGACGACGGTCGCGGGCAACCCGTCGGTGGGCATCTTCATGCCGTCGAACATCGGCATCGCGACGATGATCCTCGACCGCCCGTACAACACGTGCAACTTCAACCTGTGGGCGCCGGTGCCCGCGCCGGGCGCACTGACGCTGCTGGGTGCCGCGGGGCTCGTCGCGCGCCGACGCCGCTGAACAGAACCGGCGCACAGTGTCCGCAATCGAATGGCGGGCCGCCCCTGCACGGGGCGGCTCGCCTTTGTGCGCGCATCGCACGAGATCGGCAGGTCCGATTAGAGAACGCGATGCGCGTCTTTTCGCTCACTGGAAGGGTGTTGGTTCGAACAATCGCGCTGGGAGCCGACGTACTGATGATGTACACTGATTCCGGCGGCGGCCCATGGACAGGGCCCGCCGAGAGGGAGGACAACATGCGACGCGCCGACGTCAACCCCAACCGTCTGACGGATTGGGGACACGGCCTGATGAGCAAGCTGTCATCGGGAAGCCGCAGACGCATCAAGAGGCAAGCGAGCAAGAAGCGTCGCGTCCTGCTCAGACAGCAGACACAGGTGGCGCAGATCCAGTAAGGTCGCCGGGGTCACGCCGCGTCGGGCGCGCGCCGCACGGCCGCTCCGCAATCCTCCCTCCGCGCCTGCTCGCGCCGCGATCTGCGCCCGATCTCGAGGTCGGGAGCTACCATCGTCGATCCCGGCATGGAGGACGCGATGGCACAGATTCACGGGCACGAGGTGATGCGGATGATGCTCGAGTCGGGCGGTGGGTACACGCGTGGATCGTTGCGAACGGCGATCATCGAGCGGTTCGGCCCCGACGCCCGCTTCCACACCTGCTCGGCGCAGGGCATGGACGCCGACGGGATCATCGAGTTCCTCGCGGCCCGCGGGAAGTTCGTCGAGGGCGAGGGCGGGTTCACGACCGATCCCGGCAGGATCTGCGATCACTGAGGGCCCGATGCCGGAGTTGCCCGAGCGTGTGACACGTCTGGAGGAGCACGCCGACTTCACGTCGCGCGAGGTCGAGGCGTTGTCGCGCGAGCTGTTCGAGACGAACAAGCGGATGGAGTCGGCGCTGGCGCGGCTCGCGCGTCTGGAGGCGCGGCTGGGTGAGGTGCGCGAGCGGATCGGGGCCGACGGCATCCCGAGCGCCGACAAGGACGAGCGTCCACCGCACTCGGCGGGCCCTCCGCCGGGGCGTTAGCTCTCCCTCACCAGGTGTATCGCACGGTGTAGGTGATCGTCCGCTCCTCGCCCGGTTCGAGCGTGACGGGGATGTGGATGTTGCGTGCGTCGACCTTCTCGTAGTCTTCGCTGCACTGCTTGATGGTCCACTGCGCCCAGCGGAACATGGTCTCCTTGACGATCACGTCCACCCGTTCGTCCTTGCGGTTGCGCAGCTCGATCTCGAAGCTCTCCTCCATCCAGCGGGCCTTGGAGTCGAGGCGGAAGTCGGTCTGCTTGCGTTCGCCGACCACGTCGAAGGCGCTGCCGAGCTTGATGAGGACGGTCTCGTCCTTCGGCGTGTGGTCGATAACGTCCTCGCCGATGAACTCAAGCGAGTCATCGGCGGTGTCGAGCTGGGAGACGCGGATGCGTCCGGAGGGGAGCGGGATGCCGAGACCGTTCTCCTTGGTGTTCTTGAAGCGGAGGTAGACGTCGACCTTGGTGTTGGTGGGGTAGCCGAGGTCGCGGTTGGTGTTGATCGAGCCGCCGTAGGTCCAGTAGGCGAGCTGGGGGGCGCCGTAGTAGACGAGCACCTTGTCGGCCGGGACGCCGACCGCCGGCTCGAACAGCTCGGTCTGCTTGGTCGAGTTCTCGGCGATGGTGATGGGGCGTCCGAGCGTGTAGAGGTGGTACTCGAAGAAGGACTTCTCCTCGAAGCCGGCGGAGGAGTCCATCTCCATCCGTGCCATTCGAGGGTCCATCATCCCTTTCGCCCCGCCGCGCCCGCCCTGCGGCGCACGCTGCACGTCGCCAGCGATCAGCTTGAGCTTCGCGTCCTCGTACCCCGCGCCCGACTGGTTGAGGATGCTCACCCACGCGCCCACGTCGAGCGTGCCCGAGTTGGCGTTCTTGCCGGGCGTGAAGGTGAGGTTGTAGTCGGCCCACCAGGTGATACCGGTGGTCTGGTAGGTGACGCGGGTGTCCTGCTGGCCGCCTGTGTCGCTGACGACGTCCCACGCGAGGGTGGGGACGGTGATGAGCCCCTCGGCCATCTCCTCGCTCATGCGAACGCCGCCGAACCCGTTGACGAAGTAGATCTCCTTGCTCGCGTCCTTGACGAGCATGCCGGTGGGGTTGACGCTGAGGAGTGTGACCATCTCGCCGTTGACCTTGACCTCGTTGCCGACGTGGCGCTGGAGCATCTTGGAGAGGTCGATCAGGTCGTAGCGGTAGTCCTGTTCAAGCACGCGGGTGTGCTCGGGGTCGGTCAGCGACTTGAAGCTGACGGTGGTCGGATCGATGAACGCGGCCACGTCGGTGAACTGGATCTCCGAGCGCCCGGTCGGGATCTCGATCGAGCGCTGCTGCTTGACCACCGCGTACCCGGGGATCTGCTGCTGGTACGGGTTGTACCCGTTGCGGTTCTGCCCCGGCGTCGGGCGGTACCACTCCGGCGGGATCGCGCCGGGCGTGGCCGACGAGTAGATGGTCAGCGCGGTCTCATCAGCGCCGGCGATGCCGGCGACAACAGCGAGTGTCAACATCGCGAGTGTTCGACGCATGATGCCCTCCGGGTTTATTCCGAGACCCGTCGCTCACGCTCCGGGCGCTTCCATGAACAGTCTACTTGTCCTCGTCCTCTTCCGCCGGCGTGTCCGCTTCGGGCTCCTCGGGCTTGTCGGATTCGGAAGGCCCGATGATGCCGCGCTCGGCCGCCTGACGTCGGTACGACTCCAGCACGCGCTGGTCGAACCCGTCCTGACCCGCCTCTTCCAGCTTCTCCTTGAGGAACGCCTGACGCTGCTCGTTGAGGCTCTGGATGCGCTTCGTTGCCTCGGCACGACGCGTCGCCTGCTCGGCGACATACGCCTCGCGCTCGGGCTGGCTCATCGGCTGCATGACCGCGGGCAGCTCCTTCTCGTCGAGGTCTTCGAGAGCGACTCTGCCCTCCTCGAGGTCCTTGACGAGTTCCTGCCCGATCATGCCGAGCCCGGCCGCGGTGCTCTTGTACGCCGCGCGGTCGGCGGCGGCCTCGGGTTCGGCCGCGTCGACCAACTCCGCGCCACGTTCGAGCTTTTCGCCCAGCGCCGCCTGCTGCTCGGGCGTCCCGTACGCCACCATCGTCGCGTCCAGCTCGCGCGACAGCTCGGCCAACTCGGCGTCGAACGGCGTCGCCACCGCCATCATCCCGCCCGACTGGTCGATCGCGAAGTACTCGCCCTCGCTCAGGCGGGCGATCTCCTGCCAGATCGGCGTCGTCGAGCCCATCGTCCCGCACTGGATCGTGTTGATGATGATGCCCGCGCGGGCCGCCGCCTCGCACGTCGCCGGGTACAGCACGTCCTGCTCGTAGTCCATGTGCGGCGGGGCGTCGCCGACGAGGTAGATGATCTTCAGGACCGCGTCGTCGTCCGACCAGTCGAGGTCGTTGACCGCCTCGCGCAGCGCCTGGTTGACGCTCTCCGGGCTGTCGCCGCCGCCGTTGGCGGCGTACCCCATCAGATCGGCGTAGATCGCGTCGAGATCGCTGGTCAGGTCGGTGCGCTTGGTGACGTACTCGTCGTGTCGGTCGCGGTACCCGACCAGCGCCATGCGGATCTCCGGCGCCGGCTCGGACGTGGCGATCGCGTTGGCGATCGACCAGATCTTCGCCTTGGCCCCCTCGATCAGCCCGCCCATGCTCCCCGTTGTGTCGAGGACGAACGCGACCTCGACGCGCGGTCGTGCCGCTTCGGGTTGCGGCGTGATCTCGACCGGTGTCGGGGAGCCCGACGGGGTGCCGCAGCGCGTCGGCAGCGGTTCAAACCGGGGCGTCTCGGTGTCCTGCGCGGTCGCGGCGGTCGCGAGCCCGGCGGCCGCGATCAGTGTCCAGAGCGTGGTCGTCCTCATCGCGTTCTCCTTGAGGTTGGGTGCGGGCTTTCCGCCGCACCCCGAACGTACGGGATGAACGCCGCCGGGGCTGTCACGGCAACGTAACGCGGGGCTAGGATCGAGACCTTTCTGAGGGGGGATGCGATGGCGCGGCTTCACGAGTACCAGGCCAAGGCGCTGCTCCGAGAACACGGATTCGAGACGCCGGCGGGTCGTGCGGTGGGCACACCCGCCGAGGCCGAGGCGGCCGCGCGAGACATCGCCGGGCCGGTCGTTGTCAAGATCCAGGCGTGGACGACGGGGCGCAAGGCGATGGGCGGCGTGGTCTTCTGCGACACGCCGGAACAGACGCGCGACGCGGCCGAGAATCTGCTCGCGATGCGCGTCGGCGCGTTCCCGGTCGAGATGGTGCTCGTCGAGCAGCAGCTCGATATCGCGCTCGAGCTGTTCGTCTCACTGGCGATCGACGACGCGGCACGGGCGCCCGTGCTGCTCCTCGGGCTCAGCGGCGGGTCGGGTGTCGAGGAGCGCGCAAAGCAGGTGCACCGCCTCGCGTGCGACGTCGAGATCGGCCCGGACGACGCCGAGCTGTCGCGCGTGCTCGCCGGGTCGCCGATCGACGCGTCGCTGAACGGTGAGCTGTCGCGGTCGGTCCGCGCCGTGTTCGAGACGGCCAAGGCGTTCGAGGCCCGCTCGCTCGAGATCAACCCGCTGGTGACGACCAAGGACGGCAGGGTGCTCGCGGCCGACTGCCGCATGACCATCGACGACTACGCTGTCTTCCGGCACCCCGAGCTGGGCATCGACATCGCCCGCGAGCTGGACCACCCGCCGACCCACCTCGAGCGTGTCGCGTACGACGCCGAGCAGGCCGACCATCGCGGCACGTTCTACTTCGCACAGCTCAACGTCGCGTCTGATCCGAAAGAGGCCCAAGCGCCAGCGCGGGCTCCGCAAGCGCGGGATCATCCCCTCGTCGGCTTCCACGGCGCCGGCGGCGGCGGCTCGATGATGTCCATGGACGCCATCACCCACGAGGGGTTCACCATCGCCAACTTCACCGACACGTCGGGCAATCCGTCGGCCGCGAAGGTCTACCGCGCCGCGCGCATCATCCTCGAGCAGCCCGGGCTGGTCGGGTACTTCGGCTCGGGCTCGGGAGTGGCGAGCCAGGAGCAGTTCTGGTCGGCGTACGGGCTGGCCAAGGCGTTCTGGGAGTTGGAGTTGAACATTCCAGCGCTGATCCGGCTCGGCGGCAACGCCGAAGACCGCGCGGTGGAGATCCTCGAGTCGTCGTGCAAGGAGTTGCCCGCGACGGTGGAGGGGTACCGCAAGGACGACACGCCGAAGCAGATCGCGGCGCGGTTCGCGGAACTGGTTGCGCAGTCGAAGGGCGGAGCGTGGACGCCGCGCACGCCGACGCTGCCCGGCTTTGTGGGTTCGGACGCGGCGTTCAGCTTCCCGATCACCGGCGGGCGCGTGTGGATCGACACACAGCAGTGGGACGGCATCGCGCCGATAGCGGCCGAGTTTGCGCCGGGGCTGCTCGAAGACAAGGGCGGTGCGCCGGCGCTCGCGGTCGGCGAGGAGGACGTCGCCGGCAAGGACTCCGAGCTGATCGCCTGCGAGGTCGAGTGCCGCCGGGCCGGCGTGCCCGGGCTGTTCGTGCAACTCGATATCCCCGGCCTGAACGCGGAGGGAGCACGCTGATGGCCATCCTCATCGACGACAAGAAGAAGGTCCTCGTCCAGGGCATCACCGGGCGCGAGGGACAGGCCCGCGCCAGGCTCATGCTCGGGTACGGCACCAACGTCGTCGCCGGGTGCACGCCCGGCAAGGGCGGGCAGGAGGTGCTCGGCGTCCCGGTCTACGACAAGGTCAGCGAAGCCGTCGAAGCCCACGACGGCATCGACGTCTCCGTCGTCCTTGTCCCCGCGCGCTTCGTCAAGGGCGCGGCCGTCGAAGCCATCGAGGCCGGCGTCAAGCTCCTCGTCCTCGTCCCCGACCGCGTCCCCGTCTGGGACGCGATGGCGATCGCCAAGGCCGCCAAACAGCACGGCGCCCAATTCGTCGGCCCCAACACGCTCGGCGTCATCTCCGCCGGCAAGGGCGTCGTCGGCATGATCGGCGGACGCGCCGAGTCCGCCAAGGCCTGGTTCAAGCCCGGCAACGTCGGCGTCATCTCCCGCTCCGGCGGCATGTCCAGCTCCACCGCCTACTACCTCGGCAAGGCAGGCATCGGCACCTCCACCGTCTGCCACATCGGCGGCGACTCGGTGCTCGGCGTGCGCATCCCCGATGCCGCACTCATGTTCCAGGACGACGCCGACACCGACGCGATCGTGCTGTTCGGCGAGATCGGCGGTTCGATGGAGGAGGATCTGGCCGCGCTGATGCGCGCCGGGCGCGTCACCAAGCCGGTCGTCGCCTACATCGGCGGCAAGGCGGCCAAGGAGGGCACGCGCTTCAGCCACGCCGGCGCGATCATCGAGGGCGGCAAGGGCACCCACGAGGGCAAGGTCAAGGCGCTGACCGAGGCCGGGGCGACCGTCGTGCCGAGCTTCGGCGACCTGCCGGAGGCGACGAAGGCTGTGCTAGGGTGAGAGCTGAGGAGATGTCCGATGGTTGACGCATGGCCCACCGCGATCACAAGCATCAAGCCCAACGAGGTCCGCGTCCGCGGGTACGACATCGCCGAGTTGATGGGGTCGGCCTCGGTCGGCTCGGCGGTCTACCTGATCCTGATGGGCGAGCTGCCGACGCCGGCGGTCGGGAAGTTGATGGACGCGATCCTGGTCTCGTCGATTGACCACGGCGCGACGCCGCCGAGCGCCCTGGCCGCACGCACCGTCGCGAGCACGGGGCAGAGCCTCAGCGCCTCGGTGGCGGCCGGGATCATGTCGATCAACCGGCACCACGGCGGGGCGATCGAGAACTGCGCCCGCCAGCTCGGCGCGATCATCGCCCGGAGCGAGTCCGACAAGACCGACCTGCCCGCGGCCGCGGCGGCTGAACTCGCCGACATGAAGGCCCGCAAGCAGCGCATGAGCGGGTTCGGGCACCGCATCCACACGAACGACCCTCGGACGGGGGCGCTGTTGAAACTCGCCGATGAGGCGGGCGCGTCCGGTCGGCACATCGAAGCCGCCCGCGCGGTCGAAGCGGTCTTCCGCGAGCAGGGCAAGGCGCTGCCGATCAACGTGGACGGCGCGATCGGCGCTGTCCTCGCCGACCTCGGCTTCCCGTACGAGGTGATGAACGGGCTGTTCATGATCGCCCGCGTGTCGGGGCTGGTGGCGCACGTGGTCGAGGAGCAGTCGCGGATGAAGCCGATGCGGAAGATCGACCCGGTCAACCACACCTACGACGGGCCGGGGCCGCGGTCGGCGTAGCCGTGCCACTGACCGGTCTTCCGGTCAGTGTCTTCGGTAGACAGCGGAGAAGAGGGAGCACTGACCCGAAGACGGGTCAGTGGCACGGAGAGCACCGACTTCATCTGAGCCGAAGTCGGTGGCACGATCAGCCGCCCAGCGCGTCGTCGATCGCGTCGCGGATGAGCTGCTCGACGTGGGGGGCCCACCCCGAATCGCGGTAGACGATCCGACCGTCCGGTGCGACGACGATAAGCGTGGGGATGCCCTTGACGCCGTAGTCTCGCGCGACCTGCTCGCCGTGGACGAGCGTGGGGTAGCTAAGCCCCATGTCGGCCATGAACTGCCCCGGGTCGCGGTTGTCGCTGATGTTGACGCCCAGCACGACCACGCCGCGCGACGCGTAGTCGAGGTAGATGCGGTCGATCGCGGGCATGGCGGCCCGGCACGGCGGGCACCAGCTCGCCCAGAAATCGAGCACCACGACGCTGCCCGAGTAGTCGCTCAGCGACACCGAGTTGCCGTAGGTGTCGCGCAGCGTGAAATCGCTCGACATCTTGTCTCGGGTGGCGACGAAATACACGAGCACACCGATCAGCACGACTGCCGCGGCGGCGATCCACTTGCCCATGACCATCCCCTTCCGTCCGGCAGATCGGCGCGAACGCCCCGCCGCGTCCAGCCGGGGCTCGCGCCCCGCGTCCAATGCCCCCGCACACCCCGCCCGTGCCTGCCGATAACCGGCGTATCGTTGCCCCACGCGATGGCGAAGCACAAGCCCAACCAGCCGAAGACGATCGAGAACCGGCGTGCCCGGCACGACTACACCATCCTCGACACGCTCGAGGTCGGCATCGTGCTCGCCGGGACCGAGGTCAAGAGCGTGCGCGCCGGCAATGTCTCGCTCGCCGAGGGGTACGTCAGCGCACGCGAGGTTCCGCTCGAGCTGACGCTGCACAACGTCTCGATCGGCGAGTACGGGCCGGCCGGTCAGTACCAGCACGCGCTCTCGCGCCCGCGCCGGTTGCTCGCCCACAAGCGTGAGATCACCAAGCTCGCCCGCCAGATGGACCAGAAGGGGCTCACCATCGTCCCGCTCAAGCTCTACTTCAAGGACGGGTGGGCCAAGCTGCTCATCGGCGTCGGGCAGGGGCGGGCCCACCACGACAAACGCCGCGCCATCGCCGACCGCGAGCACCAGCGCGACATGGACAGGGCGATGTCGAAACGGGTGCCGTAGTCCGCGGAGCACGAATCCGAAATCTCAGATCTCAGATTCGAGCGAGAGATTGGTGTCGGAACCCCGATCCGATCTGGCCATCTGACACTCTGCGAATCAGGCTCTCTACTCGGTCGGCTCCGTCATCGCCCGCGGATCCAGCAGCTCGTTGAGGCGCTCGGGCGGCAGCAGCTTCTGCTCGAGCGCCAGCTCGCGCACCGTCTTGCCCTCGCGGAACGCCTCGTACGCCAACGCCGCGGCCTTGTCGTACCCGATCTCCGGCACCAGGCTCGTGCACATCGCCAGCGAGCCCTCGATCAGCGCCGCGCACCGCTCGGCGTCCGGCTCGAGCCCGGCCAGCAGCTTCTCGCGGAACATGTCGCACGCGTTGGCCAGGAGCGAGATCGAGTCGAGCATGTTGGCCGCCATCATCGGCATCGCCACGTTCAGCTCGAGCAGCGAGCCGATGCCCCCGAGCCCGCCCAACGCGATCGCGTGGTCGTTGCCCAGCACCTGGCAGCAGGTCATGATCACCGCCTCGCAGATCACCGGGTTGACCTTGCCCGGCATGATCGACGAGCCCGGCTGGACGGCCGGCAGCTTCAGCTCCCCGATCCCGCAGCGGGGCCCCGACCCGAGCCAGCGGATGTCGTTGGCGATCTTGGTCAGGCTCACCGCGATCGTGCGCACCACTCCGGACGCCTCGACGAACCCGTCCTTCGCGGCCTGGGCCTCGCAGTGGTTCACCGCCTCGCGGAAATGGATCCCGGTCGCGTGCATGAGTTCGGCCGCGACGCGCGACCCGAACTCGCGGTGCGTGTTGATGCCGGTGCCGACCGCCGTCCCCCCGATCGCCAGCCGCCCGAGCACGTGCAGCGCCCTGTGCAGGCGGTTCTGCGCGTGCCGGAGCTGCTGGGCGTACCCGCCGAAGACCTGCCCCAGCCGGATCGGCGTCGCGTCCTGCAGGTGCGTGCGACCGATCTTGACGATCGAGTCCCACGCGTCGCCCTTCGCCTGCAGCTCGTCGGTGATCCGTTCGAGCGCCGGCAGAAGCTGCTCGGTGATCGCCAGGCACGCGGCCACGTGCATCGCCGTCGGGAAGGTGTCGTTGGACGACTGCCCCATGTTGACGTGGTCGTTGGGGTGCACGCCGCCCTCGCCGAGGTACTGCGGGTCCTTGCTCGACCCGATCGGTTTGCCGCGAGCGAGGCAGACGAGGTTGGCGACAACCTCGTTGGCGTTCATGTTGGTGGATGTGCCCGAGCCGGTCTGGTAGATGTCGATGGGAAAGTGCCGCGCGATCCCGCCGTGCTCGCCCAGCCCGCTCTCGATCAGCCCGCAGGCCCCGACGATCGCGTTGGCGCGGTCCTCATCGAGCGAGCCGAGGGCAAGGTTGACGCGGGCGCAGGCGGCCTTGAGCATCGCGAACGCCCGGATCACGCCCGCGGGCACGGGGCGCCCCGAGATCGGGAAATTCAGCACCGCGCGCTGCGTGGACGCGCCGTACAGCACGTCGCCCGGGACCTCCATCTGCCCCATCGAGTCCTTCTCGATCCGTGTATCGCCCACATCAGCCCCCTTCGAAACGAGCGGTTTCCCTTGCGGGAACGTGCGTGGATCCTATCCGTCCGACCGGATGCCGACCCCGTTCGCCTGTACCCTGAAGACCAAGGAGTGTTCCATGCTCAAGCCCGCGCTCGCCGTGACCCTCGCCGCCCCCGTGGCCCTCGGGCAGGTGCAGTTCGGTGCCAACCCGAGCCCCTACCTCGAAAAGACCAAGCCCCAGGACTGGACGCTGGTGGCCGACCTGACCGCCCAGTCGTACCGCCCCAATCTCCCCTCGACCGTGGCGCAGACGCAGGAGTTGTGGGCGTTCAACCAGGTCGCGGTGGTCTTCCCGCTGCTGCTCGAGACCGGGTCGAGCATGGTGCCGGCGACCGACGGCGCCGCCGGGCCCACGCCGGAGCTCAGCGGGTACCTCGAGATCGACGATCAACGGGTGGACGTCACCCCCGAGATCACGAAGCAGACCTACCACTCAGGGTCGAAGCTCGTCTTCTGGCGCCCGGAGCGCGCCGAGTACCGCGCCAAGCAGATCGAGATGCACTTCGAGGAGCAGACCGAGTGCTGGGGCGTGCGCTTCGACGAGGACAAGGCGAGCAAGCTCGTGGACTGGCCGACCGGCCCCTGGCCCGACGCCGCCGCCAGCACCCTCAACCAGCCCCAGCTCTACGTCGAGCACGGGCCGGACGCCAACGGGCGCGTCGGCGCGTACGACATGACGTCCGTGGACGAGCTGGTCAAGAAGTGGACCGGCGGGGAAGACCCGAAGTCGATCAAGCCGGTGCCGCTGGCCAAGTGGCTCGCGGGCAGCCTCGCCCAGGAGTTCCAACCGACGGGCACCGAGCTGGTCGCCGGGCCGATCGGGTTCGAGGGGTTCCTGCTCAAGGGCGCTCCGGGCGCGGCCCTTGACATGAAGGGGAGCGAGTTCGACATGGTGTGCCTGCTCGCCGCGGTCTACCGGCGGGCGGGGCTCCCGGCGCGGATCGTCATCGGCTACGACGCCGAGGCCGCAAAGGGAAAACGCGACTACCTCAACAAGAAGTCGGGCGAGTCGGCGATCCGTGCGTGGGTCGAGTTCTGCCTCTACGACGAATCGACCGACTCGTGCGGGTGGGTGCCCGTTGACATCGTCCAGATGCGCAAGCGTCACTCCCGCCTGCCGAGCAACTGGATGAACCGTCCGCTCTCGTATTTCGGTACCAACGACGAACTCGACGGCATCGTCCCCATCGCGTTCGGGTTCCACCCCGAGACGAGCGTCGTGGCGTACAACTACCCGGCGCTGTGGGGTATGACGATGTCGCCCGCACCGCCCTCCGCCGCCGAGCAGGGGCTCCGCCTCCAGGCGTCACGCACCGCCAAACGCGGGAACGGCAAGGGCAGCCGGAACCGGTGAACCCTGCTCGATCCGTGTCCGCCGTGCCACTGACCGGTCTTCCGGTCAGTGTCTTGCTGGAGGATCGGTAGAAGCAGGAGCACCGACCCGAGGACGGAGTCGGTGGCACAGAGACCAGTCTGAACAGGATCTGACCCTTCGCGCCCTTCGCGTTCAGTTCTTCCTCAGAGTGCGATCTTCGCCCCGCGCTCGATGCGCTCGGGCAGATCGGCCGCCGAGAGGTGCGCCCGCTCGCTGGCGGTGCGTGGGCTCAGCTCGATCGTGCAGTCGGGCTGCCCGTCGCCGTCGCGCGGGATCTCGACGCCCGCGGCGTTCAGCCACGCCGCCGCACGCTCGGTCTGGATCCGCCGGCTCGACTCGGCGCTGTCCACACCCTCGGCGTTCTTGATCGGCGCGAAGTCCACCACGCGCGAGGTCTCGTACACGATCGACCGCTCGGCCAGCGGCAGCGCGTCGAATACGAACCGCTCGAGCTTCACCCCGTTGGGCGCATCCGGCTCGACGCTCCGCCCGCGGTCGGGGTCGAAGTACGGCACCTTCTTGACCGCGCGGTGCCACGGCAGCGCGAACCCCGGGTCGTCGTTGAGCCGCCCGAGGAAACCGACACCGAAGATGTGGATCGCCGGGCTCCCGGCGACGAACCGCAACTCGCCGGTCTCGGTCCGCTCGCGCTGGAGCTCGAGCGGCAGGTCGGAGTACTCGACGACGCGCACCCGCCCCCCCGAGACGCAGAACACACCGACCTTCTCCTCGGGGTACGCCTTGGCCAGCATCTTGCTCGACGCCTCGCCCGATGAGTCTGTGGAGGTGGCGTGCAGCCCGATGAACACCGGGTCGAGCACGTTGACGATCGGGTTGTCCACCTGGAAGTAGCTGACGTGCTCGACCCCGCGCCGGCGCATGTCACCCAGCGCCCCCGACACCGACAGCGCGCGGACCGACCCGCCGTGCCCGTCGGGGTTGGTCGCCAGCCGGTCGGGACCGCTCAGCAGGATCCGCCCGCTCTGCGCGTCGAAGCTCGGCATCGTCCCCTGCTGGAAGAACGTCACGTCACCCGCGTCGAGCCCGAAGTGGTCCTGCTCGCGGAAGTACGCGACCGTCGCGTCGTGGTTGAGCGGGCTGGTCATCACGTACAGCGGCACACGCACCCCGAAGCGGTCGTGCGCACCGAGCAGGTTGTCGGCGAAGAAGGCGAACAACGGCTTGCCGGTCACCGCGCCGGCCGGGTAGCACCCCTTCGGCCCGTCGAACCCGAGGCGGGTGCCCTGCCCGCCGGCGACGACGAACGCCGCGACCTTGCCCGCGCGGATCAGTTCCTCGCCCGCTTCGTGCGCCGTCGCGCGGTCCCACGGACGCTGCGCCGACCCGGGGTCGTTGGGGTAGTACGGCGCCGGCTCGAGGTCATCGAGCCCGTCGTGCTCGGGCTCGCCGAGCACGTACCGCTCGATCAGCTCCGGCACCGACTCCCAGTCCACCGCCCCGAGCTGCGCTCCCAGCCGCGCCGCCCCGTCCTTGTCCAGACGGTCGAGCTGGGCGAGCAGGTGCCCCTGTCCGGCGGCCTCCACACGCTCGGCGAGTGTCTCTGTCATCGTCTGTTCACCCTCCCCTGGGCCGATGGTAAGCCCCGCGCCCGCCGGTGTCGGCACCCCCGGATCCGCCGCCCCGCACACCGGCCACGGGTCTCATACTCTTGTCGGCGTGCCGAACCTCTTCACCGCACCCAACCGCCTGCCGCTCGTTGCGCCGTCGATCCTCGCGGCCGATTTCGCCGACCTCGCCGACGACGCCCGCGACGCCCTCGACGCCGGCGGCGACCTGCTCCACCTCGACGTGATGGACGGGCACTTCGTGCCCAACCTGACCATCGGCCCTCCTCTCTGCCGCTCGCTGCGTCGAGCGCTGCCCGACGCGTTCCTCGACGTCCATCTGATGGTCGAGAATCCGGAGATGTTCTTCGAACCGTTCGCGCGGGCCGGCGCCGACCACCTGACCTTCCACGTCGAGGCCGCCGGTGAGCGAACGCCGGACTTGTGCGCACGCATCCGCGACCTCGGGCTCACCGCGGGCGTCTCGCTCAACCCGCCGACACCCGCGGGGGCGCTGCTGCCCTACGTCGAGCACGCCGACCTCGTGCTGGTCATGAGCGTCAACCCCGGCTTCGGGGGGCAGAGCTTCATACCCGAGGTCCTCGACAAGACGCGCACCTTCGACGCGAGGCTCCGCCCCGATCAGCGGCTGGAGATGGACGGGGGGGTCGGGTCCGACACCGCGGCTGCCTGCCGCGAGGCAGGCTGCGACGTCCTTGTTGCCGGTTCGGCGGTCTTCGGGCACCCCCGCGGGGATCGTTCGGGCGAGATCGTGGCGATCCGGGGTTCCGGATAACGCCCGGATCCCCGGAATCGGTGGGCTGTGAGCCCCAAATACCTCCCGACCCTGACGTAGGATTGCCCTTTGTGCTGGCCGCACCTGCCGGGGCCGGGCCGATGCTAGACTTGCGGCCAGTCGGCCGAGCACGCGGGAGACCCCACGGACGCGGAGTCCGGCACTTCGGGGCGCCGGAACCAACACCCCACAGGACGGGCGGATGGCCAAGCCGAACCAGATCCACGTGATCCTGATCCGCGCCGGTCGGACCGAATGGGACTCGGCCGGTCGCGTGGTCGGCAACGCCGACGTTCCGCCGTGCGGCGAGACGCGCGCCGGGCTGCGCGACGGGCTCGACGAACTCGACGGGATGAAGCTCACGATCGTCCTCGCCGGCACCGGCGAGGCGAGCCAGTGTGTGGCCGAGGTGGCGGCCCGGCTCACCGACGCCAAGGTGCGCACGCTCGATGACCTTTCCGAGATCGACCTCGGTCTGTGGCAGGGGCTGCTGACCACCCAGGTCGTCGAACGCTACCCGCGTGTCTGGAAGCAGTGGCGTCAGGACGCGACCAGCGTCACCGCCCCCGAGGGCGAGAGCCTCTCCGACGCCGAGGACCGCATCATCTCCTGCCTCGCCCGCGCGTTGGACAAGATCAAGTCGGACGGCGAGCCGGTGGTGGGGGTAGTGCTGCGTCCGATCGCGTTCGGCGTGGCGCGGTGCTGGCTGAGGAACCGCCCACTCCCCGAGCTCTGGAACGAGCTCGACTCGTGCGGCGATATCGAGCGGCACACGGTGTCGCGTGAGACGGTGAGGCAGGCCCGGGAGCGCGTGCGCGCGGCCCTGTGAGACCCGACCCATGACGCAGACCGCTCAGCGAACATGGACCGAGACGCGCCCGCAGCGACGCAGCGCGATCCCCGAGGGGCTCTGGCTGCGCTGCCCGAAGTGCGCCCAGATGATCTACCGCCGGCAGATGGAGGCCAACCAGTCCGTCTGCCCCGAGTGCTCGCACCACTACCGCATCTCGGCCACCGAGCGCGTCGAGCAGCTCACCGACACCGGCACGTTCGTCGCGATGTTCACCGAGCTGGCGCCCGACGACCCGCTCGGCTTCCGCGACCTCAAGGGGTACCCCGAGCGGCTGCTGGCCGAGCAGATCCGCACTGGGCAGAAGGACGCCATCCGCGCCGGCGAGGGGTTCATCAAGGGTCGCCCCGCGATGCTCTGCTGCCTCGACCTTACGTTCATGATGGGGTCGATGGGGTCGGTCGCCGGCGAGACCATCACCCGCTCGATCGAGCACGCGACCGACCGCAACCTCCCGCTGATCGTCGTGAGCTGCTCGGGCGGCGCACGCATGCAGGAGGCCGGGCTCAGCCTGATGCAGATGGCCAAGACCTCGGCCGCGCTGGCGCGTTTCGACGACGCCGGCGGGCTGTTCGTCAGCGTCCTCACCGACCCGACGACCGGCGGCGTCACCGCGTCGTTCGCCATGCTCGGCGACGTCATTCTCGCCGAGCCGGGCGCCCTCGTCGGCTTCGCCGGCCCGCGCGTGATCCAGCAGACCATCCGCCAGGAGCTGCCCGAGGGCTTCCAACGCTCCGAGTTCCTGCTCGCGAAGGGGCTGGTCGATCGCGTCGTGCACCGGCACGACCTGCGGAACGAGCTCGCCCGCCTGATCGACTACGCGGGCAAGTGACCGGCAACCATCCCAACCGCCCGAAATGGTGGCACGCACTGGCGGGCGGGCTGACGCACGCTGCGCTGCTCATCATCGCCTTCCCTCCTTTCTCGCTGTGGGGATTCGCGTTGATCGCGCCGGCGCCGCTGGTGTGGATCGGGCTGCGTGCAGGGAGTGCACCGAAGCGGGCCGCCTTGTTCGCCGCGCTCGGCGTCGTCCCGTTCTGGGCGTTCGAGCAGCGCTGGGCGTTCGTCAGCACCAGCGTGGGGTTCTTTCCGATGCTCGCGATGCTGGCGACCTACTCGGGTTTGTTTGTGTGGACGCTCGCGCGTCTGACGCGGCGTTGGCCCCGTCTGCCGCGCTGGATCAGCGTGCCGGTCGTGTGGGGCGGGATCGAGCTGTTCCGCGGGGCGGTGCTGTGGGGCGGGTACCCGTGGTTTCTGGCGGCCCACCCGCTGATCGACGCACCGGTCCTGCCACAAGCGGCATCGGTGGTGGGGGCGTACGGCGTCTCGGTGCTGCTGGCCGGGCTCATCGGCGCGGGTTTCGAGCTGCCACGCTGCCGTGTCCGCGCGTGCGCGTCGTTCGCTGTGATCGCGGTCGTCTGGCTCGGGCTGGCTTGGGTCGGCACGATCGCACCGGCGACGGGAGGGGAGCTGCGCGTCGCGGTCGTGCAGACCAACGTGCCGCAGTCGAACCGCACGGGGTGGGACGCGGTCGAGCGTCTCGAAGCGCTCGACGTGCTGACCCGCCTGAGCCGCGCCGCCGCCGCCGACTCGCCCAACGTGATCGTCTGGCCCGAGACGATGTTCCCGGGGTTGGCGATCGAGCCGGACGCGGTCGAGGCGTTGCGTGCGTACGACATCGCCGGTTTCAGCCGCTTCCCCCCCGCCGAGGCCGCGGCCAGGGTGGAAGCGCTCGAGACGGTTGACGAGCTGCCGGTGGGCTTCGGGGTCGGCGCCGACGGCGCCCGCACGCTGGCCCTGCCCTACGCCGAGGTCGCCGACTATGTCTTCGAGCTTCAGCGCATGCTCGGCGTGCCGATCCTGCTCGGTGCGCAGGGCTTCGACGGGCTGCGCGTCGTCCCGCACGACGACGGCTCGGTCGAGATCGACCGGGACGGGTCGTTCAACAGCGTGTTCCTGCTCCGCAACGGGCGCCTCGACGCCGAGCGGTACGACAAGATCCACCTCACCCCCTTCGGCGAGGTGATGCCGTACATCTCGAACTGGGCGTGGCTCGAGCAGACGCTGCTGCGCATCGGGCTCGGGGCCTCGGGCATGCACTTCGAGCTCGACGCGGGCACGCGCCCGGTGGTGTTCGGCGTGGGCGGCACGCGCATCGCCACGCCGATCTGCTTCGAAGCGACGATGCCCGGCGTGGTCCGGCACCTGGTGTTCAACCACGGCGCACGCCGCGCCGGCGCGGTTGTGCAGCTCACCAACGACGGCTGGTTCTACGGCACCGACGCGGGGCGCGAGCAGCACCTCCAGGCGGTCCGCTGGCGGGCGGTCGAGCTGGCGACACCGGTCGTGCGGGCTGCCAACACCGGGATCTCGTGCTCGATCGACGCGGCGGGGCGCGTCCGTGAGCGATTGCCGGCACGTACCGAGGGGGTCCTGCTCGCCGCGATCGCGCCGGCGGACGGCACGACGCTCTACGCCCGGACCGGCGACGCTGTCGGGTGGGCGTGCCTTGGCGTCTGCGTGCTGCTGCTCGTCGCCTCGTTCGTGCCCACCCGCCAACAATCGACCGACGAGGATCCACCCGCCCCGCCCCCGCAGGCGCCCGATCAGGAGACCAGATCATGACGACCTTCGTGCGCTCCACCGTGCTCCTGGCGTGCTCGATGCTGCTCGGGTGCGCGACGGGCTCGTCCGCCCACGCCCCCCGCGGCAAGTACGACGACCCCGTCGCACGCTCCGAGCTCCGCGAGCGGGCGATCGAGCTGCTCAGCGACACCGCGGTCAACAGCCCTGCGCCGGAGCTGCGGGCCAACGCGGTCGAGGCCCTGAGCATGGCCCCCGCGCGGTTCGAGACCGTCGCCCCCTCGACGCTGCTCGACGAGAACCTGGGTGTGCGCGCGGTGACGGCCCTGGCGGCCGGACGGATCCGCCAGCGCACCCTGATGCCCGCCGTCGAGCCGCTGCTCAACGACGAGTCGCCCATCGTGCGGTCGTCGGCGATCTTCGCGATGCGCCGGTTCGGCGCGCCGACCGATCCCACGCCGCTGGCGACCATGCTCATGACCGACCCCTCGCCGCGGAACCGAGCCCACGCCGCGATGCTGCTCGGCGATTTGGGGGATCCGTCGGCGCGGACGATGCTCCGCGAGGCGGCCGGGGCCAAGCTCCACCGCGCCCCCATCCCCGAGGTCCGCCTGTTCCAGCTCCAGGTCGCCGAGGCGTTGGTCAAGCTCGGCGACGAGGAGCAGGTGCAGACGATCCGTGCCGCCCTCTATCCCGCCGCCCCCGACGAATTCGAGGCCGCCGCCCTGGGCGTCCAGATCCTCGGGGAGGTCCGCGATTTCGGCGCCATCGGGCAGCTCGTCCACCTCGCCGAGTACCGCACACCCGACGGGGAGGAGATGCCCCCCGAGATCCGCCTCGGCGTCGCGATCGCCCTGGCGAAGATGGGGCATCGCGAGGGCTCGTTCGTCGCCGGCAACTACGATCAGAGCCCGAACCCCATCGTCCGCGCCCAGGCCGCGCTCGCCTACGGGTACACCGACGGACCCAAAGAACTCGAACGGCTCGAAGCGCTGCTCGGCGACCCGGAGCCGGCCGTGCGAGTCTCGGCCGCCGGCGCAGTGATCCGCTACCTCGCCCGTCACGGTGTGGATCCGGCGGCACAATCGCCCCGTAACGGGGGCTGACGCCCGCGCAGGGGTGCAGCGCGGGCGGAAGGCGGGTAGGATAGCCCCCGGCCGGGCGAGCCCGGCGCGTGGGCGCGTCGCCCGCTCCACGGATGGGCGGGGCACACACGCCGGGGGTCTCTCCGGAGACGCAGGTATACCAGCACGCGCGGGGCGGGCCCGCGGTGATCAGGAGCGGACCGTGCACGTACTCACCAAACTGTTCGTCGTTGTCGCGGCGTTGCTGAGCGTGGGGCTCGCGGCGCTGACGATGGCCTACGCCACCAGCGCCGACCGCATCGTTGCCGAGTACCGCTCGGAGCAGGCGCGTCGGGTGGGCGCCGAAGCGGCCCTCTCCGCCGCCGAGGCCCAGCACGCCGAGTTCCGCGAGCTCACCACCGCGCGGATCAGCTCGCTGCAGGCCGAGGTCACCGCCCAGAAGGGCAAGAACAACGACCTGACCAACGAGGTCGCGGTGCTCCGCAAGGAGAAGCGCGAGGCTCAGGACCGCTCGGCGACGATCGAGGCGCGCATCGCCGCCCTTGGCGAGGCGACCAAGACACAGGCCGCGCTCATCGACTCGTACCGCGGCGAGGTGACCACGCTGCGCGACAACGAGCTCAAGTACCGCAACGAGGCGCTCGACTACGAGGACCGAATCAACGACCTCGTCAGCGCCAAGGAAGTGCTCGAACAGCAGTTCCGGGCCCTGCAGGAGCAGTTCCAGGAGTTCCAGCAGCGCTACGCCGGCAGCGAGACCTTCACCCCCGAAGAGGGCGCCCGCGTCGGCGCACGCGGTGCCGTTCAGGAGGTCATGGACGACGTCAGCGGATCGACCATGGCCCGCATCGACATGGGCACCAACGACGGCATCAGCGAGGGCAAGCAGCTCTACGTCGTCCGCGGCAACGAGTTCCTCGGGCACCTCAAGGTCGTCCGCACCGACCGGCGCTGGAGCATCGGCACCTTCGACTCGCTCGGGCAGTCCACCAAGATCCGCAAGGGCGACAGCGTCCTCACCCAGCTTAAGTAGGGGGCAGCGATGAGCCAGTTCGGCATGCAGATGCCCGGGGGCAAGCCCTCACGATCGTCCGCGCCCGACGTCTACACCGCCATGATGGTCGTCGCGACCATCGCCCTGGCCGCGGCCTGCGCCGTCGTCGGGCTCGCAGGAAGCAAGGTCGGCAAGGACGGCAACGTCTTCCAGGTCCAGGACGCCGGGCACATCCGGCTCCCGCAGAAGTGAGAGCCGCGCCCGCCCCGACGGGATCTTGACACGGAGGGCTTCAGGGCTACATTTCACCCGTCCCGTATGGGACACGACAACCCGGGGCGGTAGCTCAATTGGTTAGAGTACCGGACTGTCGATCCGGTGGTTGCGGGTTCGAGTCCCGTCCGCCTCGCTTGATGACCTCCGCTCGCGCGGGGGTTCGTCTTTCGATCGGGCGGGAGCCCCGCTGTTTCGTGGCCCCGCTCGTGCCGCCGCATGCCGCGGCTGTTACCGCAACACGATGTCGGGGGCGCCGGCGTCGTGGGAGACGGTGAGTCGGCTTCCCGCGAGGTTACGACGAAGACGCGGGTTGACAGCGAGCACGGCGGTGTCGTCGATTGAGTAGAGCTCGTCGTTGGCGCGGGCTTGCCCGGTGATCAGGCGGACGGCGCCATCATCGGAAACCCGGAGACGCACGATGCTCCCGGGTGGAGCCGAGGATTCCGAGAGCTTCGACCGAATCCTCTCGAGCGCCGATCTGGTGATCCGAAGCTCGGCAGGCATCGGAACGGTCTCTGCCTACCGAAGCCAGGCACCCGGGATGGTGCCCCGCTTGCGCCCAATGAACGCCTCGTAGATGAGGTTCTCGCCGTCCGTCGAGACACGGTGCACGTACGACTCGCGCGCCACGAGTTCGAGGACGTCCTCGCCCATCATGCGGCGGATCAGGGTCGAGAACCCGGACGTGTCGTCCGGGTTCATGAAGTCCTCCTTGATCGTGAACGCCACCCAGCCGTCCTCGACGATCTCATTGAACGCGGCCGCGAAGACCTCGGTGGGGATGTCACCGAACCCGAGCGCGGCGACGCAGGTCAGGCAGTTGAGTTCGTGCCGATCGAGCACCGCCCGACCCTTGTCGTGCAGATTCGTCAGGTCACCGACGATATACCCGGAGTAGAGACCGGGACGGTCCCGCTCGGCGGCCTCGGCTGCCTCGTCGTAGATATCAACGCCAACGAACTCCTCGACGCCGAGCTTGTTCAGCTCTTCGGCGACGCACCCGTTGCCGGCGCCGAGGTCCAGAACGCGCAGTGAGCGGGCCTGTGTCTCTGAGTCCCGGAGCGCACCGGCCAGCAGGTCACGGATCTTCGCCGGCGATGAACATCCGAAGATGTCATAGATCCACCGCTCGTACAGCCCGGGCACCGCGTAGACATCCCCGTAGTCGTGCAGCCTGATCTTGCGCCAGCCGTCGGACGTGTGCACGAGCACCCATTCCTCGTCCTGTTCCAGAGCGTTGCCTGGTGCGGGCAGCGCGATCTCAAGGGAACAGTCGATGGCGAGTGGCTTCCGGTCACTGGTGCGCGTCGTCGAACGCAAGAGTTCACTCCTTACGCGGCACGCTCGGGCTCCGTTCGGGTCCGCCCCACCGCATGCGTCACCTCCGCGACGCCTGAAAATAGTTTGAGTTGAAAGGGTATGCGTCCCGGCGGCAGCTCTCAATGCGCTCAGAAAGACGAATGTCGTGGACAAACGACGAATCTAGTATTTTCGACAGGAATGAGAATTCGGAGACGACCCTTTGATCAGCCTCACCAACATCTCGAAGCGGTACGCCGCAGCCGGGCCCGACGTGGTGCGAGAGGTGTCGTTCTCCGTGGCGGAGGGGGAGACCGTGGTTCTTCTCGGCTCGTCCGGGTGCGGCAAGACCACCACCCTGAAGATGATCAACCGGCTTGTCGAGCCGACCGCGGGGAAGATCGAGGTGGACGGGCGGGACGTTTCCGCGGTGGATGTGCTGAGCCTGCGACGGTCGATCGGGTATGTCTTCCAGGACATCGGGCTGTTCCCCCACCTGACCGTTGAGCAGAATGTCGAGATCGTGCCGCGTCTGCTCGGGCGCCCGGCGTCCCAGCGACGCCGTCGCGCCGCCGAACTCCTCGACCAGGTCGGGCTGGACGCGGGCGAGTTCGCCGATCGGCGCCCTGCCCAGCTCTCGGGGGGGCAGCAGCAGCGAGTCGGGATCGCGCGTGCACTCGCGAGCGACCCATCGTACCTGCTCATGGACGAGCCCTTCGGCGCCCTTGATGCCGTGACCCGCGACCAGCTTCAAACGGAGCTTGTCCGGATCAAAAAGACGTTGGACAAGACAGTTGTGTTCGTCACGCACGACCTGTTCGAAGCGCTCCGTCTCGGCGACCGCATCGGGGTCATGAAGGAGGGGCGGCTCGAGCAGATCGGGACGCGCGATGAGCTGCTGCACAACCCCGGGACGCCGTTCGTCGCCGAGTTGTTCGGGCACGCGAGGCGACAAGCCGAACTGCTCGACGGAGCGGGCTCATGAGGGCTGTATCGCTCTGCCTGGTGCTGGGTCTCTTGTTCGCCGCGCCCGCGTTTGCCCGGCAGGGCGTGGTCCGTGTCGGGTCGAAGAACTTCACCGAGCAGGAGATCCTCGGCGAGATCGTCGCACAGCTGATCGAGCGGACGACGGGTCTGGAGGTCGAACGGCGCTTCGGACTCGGCGGGACCGACATCTGCCACGCCGCGATGCTCAACGGAGAGCTCGACATCTACGTCGAGTACACGGGCACCGGGCTGCTCACCGTCCTCAAGCGTTCCGTGATCGCCAACCCGCCCG
>Ga0210086_1000431_pt1 | contig 24539 bp, 23 predicted proteins | sample China_Galinas_PW_3_FD_184867 | JGI IMG/M metagenome (GOLD analysis project Ga0210086, IMG submission 184867) | Wetland microbial communities from San Francisco Bay, California, USA, that impact long-term carbon sequestration - China_Galinas_PWB_D2... | ecosystem: Environmental > Aquatic > Marine...
CTGTGCACCAGCACCTCACCGCCCACGGCGGCCGCGCAGTCGTCGAGCAGGCTGGTCGCCAGCGCCTCGTCCACAGGGTGCACCGGGGTCAGCGCGGTCACCCCGGTCAGCCGACCCGCCAGCGCCGCGCCCAGCATGGGCTCGTCGTACTGAACCACCACCCTCGTCGACAGCCGTCGCGCCAGCTCGGAACGATGCAGGGCCACCCCCTCGGCCAGCGAAGCGGCGAGATCGCGTACTGCACCCGCGTCGGTGATCGCTCGATGCCCATTGGCCAGTTCGAGCTGCGCGGCCAGCGTGACCGGTCCCGGCGCCTGCACCTTCACCGGCGGTCGACCGCGGGCCGCGCCGGCCTTCTCCCAGGCCTCCTCGAATGCGTCGACATCCTCGTCGAGCAGGCTGGCCGCGCGCCGGCTGACCGCGCCCGGCCGGGCCGCGATCCGATAGCCGTGTGGAACGGTGTCGATGGCGATGTCGACCAGCAGTGCGCCGGCCCGGCCGATCATGTCGGCGCCCACCCCTCGGGCCGGCAACTCGACGAGATGCGGCAGCCGGTGCAGCTCGCCGACCACTATCTCGGCCGCCTCGCGTGGGGTCGAACCCGGCCAGGAGCCGATGCCGGTGGCCGTGGCGAAAGCATTCACCGGCCAACAGTATTGGACACCCCGCCCACTGCAGTCGCGCGGGGGCCTACCGTGGTGGCCATGACGTTGCGGGGGGCGCTGGTCTGCTGTGCGGCGGCGGCACTCGCCACCGGCTGCACGCAGTGGGTCGGCGGCCTGCCGCTGCAGGCTGCCGGCCCGCCCGCGCCCGGCACGCGGGGCGGTGTCGAGGTGGACCAGATTCTGCTGACCCAGGCACAGATGCGCGCGATCACCGGTGGCGGTGAGGACCTGACCATCATCCCGGGCATGGACGGCGGGCACCCGGCCGACGTCGACCAGCTCGCCCAATCGGTGCCGACGGACTGCCAGTTCGTCTTCGCCGAGACGGCGACATTCGGGCCCGACATCGAAGACTTCCACAAGACGAGCTTTCAGAATCCGTCTCGTGGCGCCTTGATCTCGGAAGGTGCGGCCGCCTACCACGACCCCGCCACGGCGCGGAGGGCGTTCGATGCGTTGTCGGCAGCGGTGAGCGCGTGTGGCAACGGGTCCTACGGCCAGCTACTGATCGGGCAGTGGGACACCGGCGCGGATACGCTGCACACCCGGCCGGGCACGTGCGGCCGGGACTACCGGCTGAAGGGCTCGGTGCTGGTCGAGGTGACGTTCTGCGCCCTCCCGGACTCGGTGCCCGGGATCGTGATGACGAACATCGTCAACAACATTCCCGGCGGGTGAGGCAATGGGTGCCGAGTGTGAAAACCTGGGCGAGAAATCGGGTGCGAACCTCGCCCAGGGTTCACCCTCGCGCGGTGGCGATCGTCGCCCCGCCGATGACTTCGTCGCCGGCGGGGTCGGGCCGGTAGAGCACCATAGTCTGCCCGGGCGCGACTCCACGCAGCGGCGTGCGCAGCGTCATCTGCAGCTCCCCGCCGATGAATTCGGCGACGCCGCCGGCAACACCGCCATGGGCGCGCACCTGGACCTCGCATTCGACCGGTCCGTCCAGTGCGGCACCGGAGGTGAACACGGGACGCTCACCGCGTAGCGACCACACGTCCAGATCGGCGGCGCCGCCCACCCGGACCGTCTGGGAGTCGGCGTCGATCTCGGTGACATAGCGCGGCAGGCCGTCGGCGCCGGGGCCGGCGATGCCGAGCCCCTTGCGCTGGCCGATGGTGAACCCGTGCACGCCATCGTGTTCGGCCAGCACGGTACCGCCGGCGTCGACCACCGCGCCCCGGCGGACACCGATGCGTGCGCCGAGAAATGCCCTGGTGTCACCGGACGGGATGAAGCAGATGTCGTGGCTGTCAGGCTTGTCGGCCACCGCCAGGCCACGACGGCAGGCCTCCTCGCGTATCCGCGACTTGGGGCTATCGCCGACCGGGAACACCGCGTGGCGCAGCTGCTCGGCGGTGAGCACCCCCAGCACGTAGGACTGGTCCTTGTCAGGGTCGACGGCCCTGCGCAGCCTGCCCCCGGTCAGGCGGGCGTAGTGGCCGGTGGCCACCGCGTCGAAGCCCAGTGCCAAAGCCCTGGCGGCCAGCGCCGAGAATTTGATCTTCTCGTTGCACCGCACGCATGGGTTGGGGGTCTGCCCCCGCTCATAGGCCGACACGAAATCGTCGACGACATCCTCTTTGAACTTGTCCGCGAAATCCCAGACGTAGAAGGGGATCCCGAGCACGTCGGCAACGCGACGCGCATCGCCGGCATCCTCCTTGGAGCAGCAGCCGCGCGAGCCGGTGCGCAGCGTGCCCGGAGCACTGGACAGGGCGAGGTGCACGCCGATCACCTCGTGGCCGGCATCGAGCATCCGCGCGGCGGCCACCGACGAGTCGACACCGCCGCTCATCGCGGCCAGCACCCTCATCGCAGTCCCCCCACCGACGAACTGGCCAGGGCGGCCTGGCGGGCCCGCTCGACCGCACCGGGCAACACCCGCAGGGCGGCGTCGACATCCGACCCGGTGCTGGTGTGCCCCAGCGACAGCCGCAGCGAACCGCGGGCACTGGCCGGGTCGGCACCCATCGCAAGCAGCACGTGTGACGGCTGCGCGATCCCGGCCGTACAGGCCGAACCGGTCGAACATTCAATTCCGTTGGCGTCCAGCAACATCAGCAACGAATCACCTTCACAGCCGCGGAAGGTGAAGTGGGTGTTGCCGGGCAGGCGCAACTCGCCGCGAGCGCCGTTCAGGTGGGCGTCGTCGATGGAACCGAGCACACCGTCGATGAGGCGCTCCCGCAGAGCCTGCAACCGAACGGCGGTGGCCCCCATCGATTCCACGGCGATATCGGCCGCAGTGGCCATCGCGACCACACTGGCGACGTCCGGAGTGCCGGAACGGACATCGCGTTCCTGGCCACCCCCGTGCAACAGCGGAACGCATGCGGCGTCACGGCGCAGCAGCAGCGCGCCGACGCCGGCGGGTCCGCCGAACTTGTGCGCGGCCACGCTCATCGCCGCGCAATCGGAGGCGGCGAAGTCGACCGGGATGTGGCCGACGGCCTGGATGGCGTCGGTGTGCATCGGCACGTCGAACTCCGCGGCGATCGCGGCCATCTCGGCGATCGGCATGATGGTGCCGACCTCGTTGTTGGCCCACATCACCGACACCAGGGCAACATCATCGTGGTCGTGCAGGGCCTTACGCAGGGCGCCCGGCCTCACCGAACCGTCGGCCTCGGTGGGCAGCAAGGTGAGCTCGGCGCCCTCGTGTTCGACCAGCCAGGTGACCGCGTCGAGCACGGCGTGGTGTTCGACGGCGGTGGTGAGGATCCTGCGCCTGCTGGGCTCGGCGTCGCGGCGCGCCCAGTAGATGCCCTTGACCGCGAGGTTGTCGCTCTCGGTGCCGCCGGCGGTGAACACCACCTCCGACGGGCGCGCCCCCAGCCGCGCGGCGATGCTCTCCCGCGCCTCCTCCATCCGGCGGCGGGCATGCCGGCCCGCGGTGTGCAGCGAAGACGGATTGCCGACGGTACCCAGCGCAGCCGTCATCGCCTCGATGGCAGCGGGAAGCATCGGGGTCGTGGCAGCGTGATCGAGATATACCGGACCAGTCGGACTCATGGCCTGTCCAGGATACCGGCAGGCCCGGCCTTCCCCGCCTGTGCCAGCGCAGTGACGATGCGGGCCGCCTACGGCCCGAGGAGGAGCTGCGCCGTCCGACCCACGCAGTGACGATGCGGGCCACCTGCGGCCCGGGCTAGCCGGCCAGCGCGTGCGAGTGCTCGACGCGCCGCACGTTGGGCCCGCGCACCGCCAGCTCACATCGCGCCGCCAGATCGCGCCGCTGGGCGCCGGGCAGCTCCAGCGAGGCCACCTCGACGTGCACGACGGTCAGCCGCGCCCGTACCGTGCGCTTCATCGACTGCCACAGGGTGTCGTCGCCGATGAAGGCTGCCACCGTCGAGGGCCGCCCGTCGCGATGGTGATAGGTCAGCCGCAACGGCTGAACCGGTCTGGCGGCATCGACCGCGGCCTGGAACATGGCCGGGCGGAACGGTCCGTAGCCCAGCCCGCACCAGGTCGTGCCCTCGGGGAAGGCGACCACCGTCTGCCCGGCGCGCAGCCGCTCCGCGATGGTCTCGACCACCCCGGGCAGACGGCGCAAGCTGGCGCGTTCGATGGGAATGACCTTCATGATGCGTGCCGCAATTCCGAGGGCGGGCCAGTCGACGAGGTCGGCCCGTGCGACGAACGCGCCGGGTAGCACCGCGCCGATGGCGAAGATGTCGACCCATGACACGTGGCCGCTGACCACCAGCACGCCGCTGAGGTTGCGGATCGGGCCGCCGGACACGGTGATTCGCACACCCAGGCAACGCAACACGGCCCGGCAGTACACGCGCTGGGCCCGGGAGCGCCCGGGCAACGGTATGGCCAGCAGGGGCAGCGCGGGCAGGAGGAGCAACGCCAGCGTGATGCGCACCACCGACCGCAGCGTCGCGAGCACCGGGCGTTCGGGCCGGCCGCTGCCGGCCCGAACGCAGCTGTCGTCACATGATGCCCGCGGCAGCCAGGCGTGTTCGATAGTGCTCATCGGCCCAGCCCCTCGACCATCTGGCTGGCCGCCGACACCGAGCGCAGCCGTTTGAGGTAGCGGGTGTCGGCCCGCCGTTTGTCCAGCAGGGCCGGAAAGTCGCCAACCCCGAAATCCGGGTCGTGCGCGGGCTCGCCGCAAACCTGCGCCCCGAGCCGCAGGTAGCCCCGCATCAGCGGCGGGATCGTCGGCCGGGCGGGCGGTTCGATGTCGTTCAGGGTCATGCCGTCGAGAACCACTGGGCGATAGGGGTGGACGGTGTGCTCGGGGGCGGCAGCGTGGCGGCGGAGCACGAAATCGCGCACCCCACGAATCTGGCTGCCCGGCGCACCTTCACCATGGGTGGGCACCGAGACGCAGCCGGTGACGTAGTCGTACCCACAGCGGTCCAGATAGGCCAGGATGCCGGCCCACATCAGCAGCACCACCGCGCCGTTGCGGTGGTCGGTGCGCACAACCGCGCGCCCCATCTCGACCAACGACGGCCGCAACGCGTCCAGTGCGCGCACCTCGAACTCGGTCGCGGTGTAGAGGCCGCGGGCCGCGATGGCCCCCGGCGGGGGCAGCATGCGGTAGCAGCCGACGAGCTCGCCTGTGGTGTCCTCACGCACCAGCAGGTGATCGCAGAATTCGTCGAATCGGTCAGCGTCCAGTCCGTCGCTGCCGTCGGTGGGAAGGGCGAAGCCCGGCTCGGTGATGAACACCTGGTGACGCAGCCGTTGGGCGGCCTCGATGAGCGCAGGGTCGGTGGACAGCAGCAGGGTGTAGGTCGGGCCGCTCTGCCCGGCGGTCTCGTTGCGTTCGGGTGCTATGAGTACAGAGGCAGTGCTCATAGCTGCACGGTTGCCGAGGCGATGGGCGGGATACCAACGCCCGCGTGACGTGTTCGTGGACGCTCAATGACGAATAGACGCAAAAGCCCCCGACACGCCGTGCGTGCGGGGGCCTCTACGTCTACTGGGCCGGACTGGCTGACTAGCCCTTGCGAGCCTTGACGGCCTCGGTCAGCTGCGGTGTGACGTTGAACAGGTCGCCGACCACGCCGAAGTCGGAGACCTCGAAGATCGGTGCCTCTTCGTCCTTGTTCACCGCGACGATCGTCTTGGATGTCTGCATGCCGGCGCGGTGCTGGATCGCCCCGGAAATGCCCAGCGCGATGTACAGCTGCGGCGACACGGTCTTGCCGGTCTGGCCCACCTGGAACTGGCCCGGGTAGTAGCCGGAGTCGACCGCGGCGCGCGATGCGCCGACGGCGCCGCCCAGCGAGTCGGCGAGTTGCTCCACGACCGAGAACTTCTCGGCGCTGCCGACACCGCGTCCGCCGGACACCACGACGCTGGCCTCGGTGAGTTCCGGGCGGTCGCCGGCGACCGCGGGCTGGCGGGCGGTGATCTTGGTTGCGTTCTCTGCCGGGGCGGGCACCTCGACGGTGACCTGCTCACCGGCCCCCGCGGCGGGCTCGGCCTCGACCGCACCCGCGCGCACGGTCATGACCGGCACGTCGGCGTTGACCTGAGCCTCGACGGTGAAAGCGCCACCGAAGATGGAGTGGACGCCCTTTCCGCCCTCTTTGACCTCCACGACGTCGGAGAGCACGCCAGAGCCGATTCGGGCCGCCAGCCGCCCGGCGATCTCCTTGCCGTCGGCGCTGGCGGCCATCAGCACACCGGCCGGGCCGGCCGACTCGACCAGCGACGACAGCACGTCGACATAGGGGGTGATGAGGTAGTTCGCCACATCGTCAGACTCGGCGACGTAGATCTTTGCGGCCCCGGCGGCCTTGAGACCGTCCACCAGCGGGCCGGCGGTACCGGGGGCACCGACCACGACGGCGGCCGGCTCGCCCAGTGCGCGGGCGGCAGTGAGGAGTTCGGCGGTGACCTTCTTCAGTTCACCTTCGGAGTGCTCGACGAGCACAAGTACTTCAGCCATAGCGGTTTGTTCGCCTCTTGTTCTCGAATGGTTCTGGTTAACGGAATGATCTGCTCTAGATGATTTTCTGAGCGACGAGGTACTCGGCGATCTTCGTGCCGCCCTCACCCTCGTCGGTGATCTTCTCGCCAGCGGTCTTCGGAGGCTTCGGCGTCGACGACAGGACCGCCGAGCCGGCGTTGGCCAGGCCGACCTCGTCCGCCTCGACGCCGAGCTCGGCGAGCGTCAGGGTGGTTACTTCCTTCTTCTTGGCGGCCATGATGCCCTTGAAGGAGGGGAAGCGCGGCTCGTTGATCTTCTCGGTCACGCTGATGACGGCGGGGAGCGTCGCCTCGACGGTGAAGACACCCTCGTCGGTCTCACGCTCGCCGGTGATCTTGCCACCCTCGACCGACACCTTGCGCAGGTGGGTCAGCTGGGGCAGGCCGAGGTACTCCGCGATGATCGCGGGGATGGCTCCGCCGGTGCCGTCGGTGGCCTCGTTTCCGGCGATGACCAATTCGGTTCCCTCGATCGCGCCCAGCGCGCGGGCCAGCGCCCAGCCGGTCTGCACCATGTCCGAGCCGTGCATGCCCAGGTCGAGCAGGTGCACGGCCTTGTCGGCACCCATCGACAGCGCCTTGCGGATCGCCTCGGTGGCACGCCCGGGACCGGCGGTCAGCACGGTCACGGTGCTAGTGGAAGCGTCAGCACCATCGGCAACCTCTTTCTCCTTGATCAGCAGCGCCTCCTCAACGGCACGCTCGTTGATCTCGTCCAGCACGGCATCTGCGGCGTCACGGTCGAGGGTGAAGTCACCATCGGTCAACTTGCGCTCCGACCACGTGTCTGGGACCTGTTTGATCAGGACCACGATGTTCGTCATGAGTCTTGTACGTCCTCCTGGCAGGCGTCCTGCGGCCGCTTGAGTCGCAGAACTTGGGTCACATACGCAACGCACACCATGTTACTCATCGGTAACTTTGCGTGGCTCGCAGGAACACCATAGCTGGTCGAAGTTTGTGTTCTAGCAGCCCATGGCGCCGAGCTGTCCACGAACCGTCCGCCAGCCTTGCCGCTGAGTTAGCCTGCCTTCCAATGAACGCATTCGTGACGGATGCAGGCGACGGCAGCCTGCCACTGACCGGCGAACGGACCATCCCGGATGTGGCGGTCGAGAACTACTGGTTTCGCCGCCACGAGGTGGTGTACCAGCGGATGGCAGCACTTTGTGCAGGTCGTGACGTGCTCGAGGCGGGCTGCGGCGAGGGCTACGGCGCCGACCTGATCGCTGCAGTGGCACAACAGGTCGTGGCCGTGGACTACGACGCCGCCACGGTGGCCCACGTGCGGGCTCGCTACCCGCGCGTCCGGGTCATTGCAGGCAACCTGGCGTCGCTGCCACTGCCCGATTCCTCAGTCGACGTTGTGGTCAACTTCCAGGTCATCGAGCATTTGTGGGATCAACCACAGTTCGTCGCCGAATGCCGGCGGGTACTGCGACCCGGAGGGCTGCTGTTGATGTCGACCCCCAACCGCATCACCTTCACTCCTGGTAGCGACACCCCGGTCAACCCGTTTCACACCCGCGAACTCAACGCAGCCGAACTGCGGGACCTGCTAGTGAACGGCGGGTTCCTGATCGACGGGGTGTACGGCGTCTTTCACGGCCCGCGGCTCGTCGAGATGGACACCCGCCACGGCGGCTCGCTCATCGAGGCGCAGGTCGCCCGAGCGCTGGCCGACGCGCCATGGCCCGACGATCTGTTGGCCGATGTCGCCGCCGTGCGCTGCGAAGACTTCGATATCGTCGACGCCGCCCACCGCGATATCGACGACAGCCTGGATCTGGTGGCCGTCGCGGAGCGCCTGTGAGCGCCGCCAGCCCTCCGCAACCCATTCCCGGGTCGCTGCGCTCCTGCCCTCCGGAACCCATTCCCGGGTCGCTGCGCTCCTGCCCTCCGGAACCCATTCCCGGACAGTTCACCCTCGTCCTGCACACCCACCTCCCCTGGCTGGCCCACCACGGCCGCTGGCCGGTCGGCGAGGAGTGGCTCTATCAGTCGTGGTCGGCGGCCTATCTGCCGTTGATGCGGGTGTTGCGCACGCTGGCCGGCGAGGGCCGGCGCGGGTTGATCACCCTCGGCATGACGCCGGTGGTCACCGCGCAGCTCGACGATCCGTACTGCCTCGACGGAATGTACCGCTGGCTGGCCAACTGGCAACTGCGCGCGCTGGAGGCCGCCACCCTGACCACCGCGACCGGCGCACCAGACGGTACCGCGACGGCACCGGAAGCGTTGCGCCAGTTCGGTATCCGCGAGTACGACGAAGCCACCCGCGCGCTGGAGGACTTCTCCACGCTGTGGCGCCACGGGGCCAGCCCGCTGCTGCGTGAGCTCATCGACGCCGGTACGGTCGAGCTCCTCGGCGGGCCGCTGGCACACCCGTTCCAGCCGCTGCTGAACCCGCGATTGCGCGAGTTCGCACTGCGCGAGGGCTTGGCCGACGCCGGACAGCGGTTCGCTCACACACCGGAGGGCATTTGGGCGCCGGAGTGCGCCTACGCCCCGGGGATGGAACACGACTACGCCGCCGCCGGAGTCGGGCACTTCATGGTCGACGGGCCGTCGCTGCGCGGCGACACCTCACTGGGCCGACCCGTCGGGGACACCCAAGTGGTGGCGTTCGGGCGTGACCTGCAGGTCAGCTACCGAGTGTGGTCGCCGAAGTCGGGCTATCCCGGGCACGCCGCCTACCGCGACTTCCACACCTACGACCACCTGACCGGGCTCAAGCCGGCGCGGGTCACCGGCCGCAACGTGGCTTCCGACGCCAAAGCGCCCTACGACCCGGAACGCGCCCAGCGCGCGATCGACAGGCACGTCGCCGACTTCGTCGGTGTCGTGCGCCAACGACTGCTCGACGAGTCGGCACGCATCGGACGTCCGGCCCACGTGGTGGCCGCCTTCGACACCGAACTGTTCGGGCATTGGTGGCACGAAGGCCCGGTATGGCTCGAGCGGCTGCTGCGTGCATTGCCGGAAGCGGGTGTGCGGGTCGGCACGTTACGTGATGCCCGCGACGGCGGATTCGTCGGCGCACCAGTCCATCTGCCGCCGAGTTCCTGGGGCTCCGGCAAGGACTGGCAGGTGTGGGCCGGTGAGAAGGTCGCCGACCTGGTGCAGCTCAACACGGAGGTGGTCGACGCCGCGCTGACCACCGTGGACAAGGCGCTCGCCCAAACCAACACCGCCCCGACCCGCGACTTCGTCGCCGACCAGATCCTGCGCGAGACCCTGTTGACGGTGTCGAGTGACTGGCCGTTCATGGTCAGCAAGGATTCCGCGGCCGACTACGCCCGCTACCGGGCCCACCTGCATGCGCACGCCACCCGCGAAATCGCCGAGGCGCTGGCCTCCGGCCGCCGGGAGACCGCCGAGCGGCTCGCGGCGGGCTGGAACCGCGCCGATGGCCTGTTCGGCGCGTTGGATGCCAGGCGGCTGCCCCGATGAGAGTTGCGGTGCCGGACCTTTCCCGCTGGACGGAGAGGGTTCCCCGGTGAAAGTCCTGATGGTGTCGTGGGAGTACCCGCCGGTGGTGATCGGCGGGCTGGGCCGGCACGTCCATCAGCTGGCCAAGGCGCTGGCCGCCGAGGGCCACGACGTGGTGGTGGTCTCGCGACGGCCGTCGGGCACCGATCCCAGCACACACCCGACCACCGAGGCCTTCAGCGAAGGCGTGCGAGTGATCGCCGCCGCGCAGGACCCGCACGAGTTCGACTTCGGCCGCGACATGATGGCCTGGACACTGGCTATGGGGCACGCCATGATTCGGGCCGGGCTGAGGCTGCACGGCGAGGACTGGCAACCCGACGTGGTACACGCTCACGACTGGCTGGTTGCCCATCCGGCCGTCGCGCTGGCTGAATTCTTCGATGTTCCAATGGTTTCCACCATGCACGCGACCGAGGCCGGGCGCCACTCGGGCTGGGTGTCGGGACAGATCAGCCGCCAGGTGCACGCCGTTGAGTCCTGGCTGGCGCGGGAGTCGGACTCGCTGATCACATGTTCGGCCTCGATGGCCGACGAGATCACCGAACTGTTCGGCCCGGGCTTGGTCGAGATCAGCGTCATCCGCAACGGAATCGACTCCACCCGTTGGCCGTTCGCCCGTCGTCGGCGTCACGCCGGTCCGCCGGAACTGCTCTACGTTGGACGGCTGGAGTACGAGAAGGGCATCCATGAGGCGATAGCAGCACTGCCGAGGATCCGGCGTTCCCACCCGGGGACGACTCTGACCATCGCCGGTGACGGCACCCAACGGGACTGGCTTGTCGAGGTGGCGAGAAAGCACCGTGTGCTCAGGGCCGTCAGGTTCGTCGGCCAGGTCGGCCACGACGAGTTGCTGCATCTGCTGCACCGCGCCGACGCCGCGGTGCTGCCCAGCCATTACGAGCCGTTCGGCATTGCCGCCCTGGAGGCCGCCGCGGCGGGAACTCCCCTGGTGACCTCCAGCGCCGGCGGGCTCGGTGAAGCGGTGCTCAGCGGCCAGACCGGGATATCGTGCCCACCGCGCGACGTCGCCGCGCTGGCGACCGCTGTGCGCACGGTTCTCGACGACCCGGACGCCGCCCAACGGCGGGCTGTGGCCGCACGGCAACGGCTGACGTCCGATTTCGACTGGGGCACCGTGGCTGTAGAGACGGCGCAGGTCTACCTGGCGGCCAAACGCCGGGAACGTGAGCCGCAGCCGCGCCGCCCCATCGTCGAGCACGCACTCCCCGACCGATCCAACTGAATCGAACAGAGGTGAACGGTGGACCACGACACCTACGAGAAGGGCCGGGAGATCCGCGCGCGGGTCCTCGGTGAGTCTTATGTCGCGAAGGCATCCCAAGACGCCGACGAATTCAGCAGACCGCTGCAGGATCTCATCACCGAATACTGCTGGGGCGCGGTGTGGGGCCGCGAGGAGCTGACGCTGAAGACCCGCAGCATGCTGAACCTGGCGATGATCGCGATCCTCAACCGGCCGCACGAGCTGCGCACTCACATCCGGGGGGCGCTCAACAACGGTGTGACGCCCACCGAGATCCGGGAAATCTTCCTACAGGTGGCGATCTATGCCGGCATGCCTGCGGCCGTCGACAGTTTCCGCGTCGCCCGCGAGGTGTTCGCCGAGACGGAGCAGGGCTAGGTGAGCCGCGCAGAGGTCGGGTTCATCGGCCTGGGCAACATGGGTTTTGCGATGGCACGTCGACTGCTCGCGGCCGATCACCCCCTGGTGGTCTTCGACGTTCGCGACGACGTCGTCGACGAGCTGGCTTCCCTCGGCGCACGGCGGGCGTCCTCTCCGCGCCATGTCGCGGATCGAGCCGAAACCGTCCTGGCGAGCCTGCCGACCCCCGCCGTCTGCCTAGAGGTGGCCACCGGTGACGACGGCGTGGCAGAGGGTGCGACGGTGAAGCGGTTCGTCGACCTCTCGACGACTGGCAGCCAAACGGCACAGACGATCCACCACCGGTTGGCCGGACGCGGGATCGCCCACATCGACAGCCCGGTCAGCGGCGGCGTCGGCGGGGCCGAGAAGGGGACGTTGGCGTTGATGGTGTCGGGTCCACGCGCCGACGTCGAACTGGTTACTCCCTTACTGGGGAAGCTCGGCACACCGTTTCATCTGGGTGAGCGACCCGGTGCCGGGCAGACGATGAAGCTGGTCAACAACTTGCTGGCCGCCACCGTCCTGGCCGCTACCTCGGAGGCAGTCGTGATGGGGGTGAAAGCCGGTTTGGACCCCGCGGCGATGATCGACGTTCTCAACGCCGGATCGGGAGCGACTTCCGCCAGCCGCGACAAGTTTCCGCGTGCGGTTCTGCCCCGCACGTTCGACTATGGCTTCGCCACCGGTCTGATGGTCAAAGACGTGCGCCTTTGCCTTCAGGAAGCGCGGGCTCTCGGTTTGTCGATGGAGGTGGCCGACGCGGTGAGCCGGGTCTGGGAATCGACCCTCGAACAGCTGGGACCCGAGTCGGACTTCACCTCGGTGATCCGGCCGATCGAGGAAGCGGCTGGGGTGGTGGTGTCCGCCGACACCAACCGGTCCTAGCCGCCGCTCGCCCGACCCAACAGCATCGACTCTGCGTCAGCGGGCCCTACCTAATCGCCCGCTTCCTCCCCGGGCGCCTCGCCCGAATCGTCAGCGGGTGGCCTTCTTGCGTTCGATATCGGCCAGCGCCGCCGCCAGCTCGGCGCGCTGGGCCGCCGACGTCTCCCACGCCAGCCTGCGGTTCTTGACCACCTTGGCCGGCGAACCCACTGCCACCGAGAAGTCCGGGATGTCGCCCTTGACGACCGCATGTGCGCCAAGCACGCAGCCTCGACCGATGGTGGTGCCGCGCAGGACGGTCACCTTCGTCGCGATCCAGGTGTCCGGTCCGATCCGCACCGGGGTCTTGGCGATGCCCTGGTCCTTGATCGGCATCTCTATGTTGTCCATCTTGTGGTCGAAGTCGCAGATGTAGCACCAGTCGGCCATCAGTACCGAGTCACCGAATTCGATGTCCAGATAGCAGTTGATGACGTTGTCGCGACCCAGCACAACCTTGTCACCGAAACGCAGTGAGCCCTCATGTGCCCTGATCGTGTTCTTGTCGCCGATGTGGACCCACCGGCCGATCTCCAGCTGGGACAGTTCGGGCGTGGCGTGGATCTCGACGTCTTTGCCCAGGAACACCATCCCGCGGGTGATGATGTGCGGATTTTCGAGCTTGAACTTCAGCAGCCGCCAGTACCGCACCAGGTACCACGGTGTGTAGGCCCGGTTGGCGATGACCCATTTCAGCGACGCCAGGGTGAGGAATCGAGCCTGACGTGGGTCACGCAGCCGCGAACCCAGCCAGCGTTTGTAGATCGGCGAACCCCACATCGTCGTCATGGCGGGAAAGCCTAGCGGCCCGACGATGCGGGCGGCAGTGGCCGCGCGAGGAGGAGGGCTGCAATCCAACGCGGCGGCCCGACGATGCGGGCGGCAGTGGCCGCGCGAGGAGGAGGGCTGCCAAGCGGACCCGATGCTTGGGGCACCCGCTACCCTCGCCTGTACTGTCGGGGATCTGAACGGAAGGACACCGGTGCTGCGGCGATTGCTCGCGTTGGCCTCGACGGTGCTGGTCGTGGGGGGGTCAGCCGGCTGCGGAAATACCGATTCCTGGGTGGACGCGACGGCCGCGCAGGGGTGGGCCGCACAGTACGGTGACGCCGCCAACAGCAGCTACACGCCGACGGCCGGAGCCTCGACGCTGAAGCTGCAGTGGAGCCGATCGGTGAAGGGCTCTCTCGGGGCGGAAGTGGCGCTCGGGGCGACCGGCTACCTGGCGGCCAACGGCCAGACCGCGGCCGGGTGTTCGCTGATGGTCTGGGAGAACGACAACAACGGTCGCCAGCGCTGGTGCACCAGGATGGTGCTCGGCGGGGGGTTCACCAGCCCGCTTTTCGACGGCTTCGACAATCTGTACATCGGCCAGCCCGGGATGATGATCTCCTTCCCGCCGACCCAGTGGATCCGGTGGCGTGAGAATGTGATCGGAATGCCCACCACCGCACGGTTTCTCGGTGGCGACCGGCTGCTGGTGGTGACCCACTTGGGACAGGTGCTGGTGTTCGACGCGCATCGGGGCAACGTGGTGGGTGCCCCGATGGACCTCGTCGAGGGTGTCGACCCAACCGACTCGACCCGCGGCCTCACCGACTGCGAGCACGCCCTTCCTGACTGCCCGGTGGCCGCCGCACCCGCGTACTCGCCCTCGACCAAGATGATCGTGCTGGGCCTGTGGCAGCCCGGCACCAAGGCGGCGGTGCTGACCGGCCTGCAGTACCACCCCGGCCAGACCCCGCTGCTGACCAAGGAGTGGACCACCGATGCGGTCACCGGCGGCGTGCTCGCCAGCCCGGTCTTGTCCGCCGATGGCAAGACCGTCTACGTCACCGGTCGCGACCGTCAGCTGTGGGCGCTCAACAGCTCCGACGGCAAGTCGAAATGGTCTGTGGCGCTGTATTTTCAGCCCCAGACACCGCCGAGCGTGTCGCCGGGCGGGCTGATCGTGTCCGGTGGCGGACCCGACACCCAGCTGGTCGGCATCAAGGACGCCGGCAACCACGCCGAGGTGCTGTGGCGCCGCGATGACGTCACCCCGCTGAGTACCTCAAGTCAGGCCGGTTCCGGCGTGGCCTACACGGTGATCGGCGCCGCTCCTGACGGCCAGACGTTGCTGGCGTTCAACCCTGCCAACGGCCACACTCTCGACAGCTACCCGCTTCCGCAGGCCGCCGGATTCCCGGTCGGAGTGGCGGTCGGGCACGACCGCCGTGTTGTGGCTGCCACCAGCGAGGGTCAGGTCTACAGCTTCTCCCCGGCCCGGTGACGATGCGGGGCCGCTACCACGGCCCCGAGGAGGAGGCGGGCAATACAGCCCGGCCGGACGAGCCTCAGAGCTGAAGCGGTGGAATCGCGCTGCGCGGCACGGCCGCCGAGGTCGCACCGGCATCCGAGGGCAGAAGTTCACCCTGGCCGAAGAAGAAGATCACCGAGTCGTCGGTGATGGCGAAGTTCTGATAGTGCGACGGGTCGAATCCGTCACCGGGCGAGATGGGTGCGTTCAACCCGGTCTGGCGGTCCAACGCGCGTTGGACGATCGGGAAGATCACCTGCAGCGGCCGGCTTCCCGGGGCGAACAGGGAGTCGAAGGTGACCGGCCGGCTTTGGCCGAGATCGTAGGTGAACGCCTTGTACCAGGTCACGGGGTGGGCCCCGCCGACATCCTGGAAGATCTTCAACACCACGCTCTGTGTCCCGCCCGGGGGCTGGCCCGACCTGAACGACTCTGAGGTGGTGTCCATTTCGTAGGGCAGATTACGCAAGCCCGGCATCTGGGCGACGTTGACGAAACCATCGCGGTTCTGGGTGAGGTAGTCGATCATGGCCTGCTCGTCGGGATAGTCGAGCGGGAATTGCAGGTCCATCGTGTAGGTCGGCTTGCTGACCTGCACGTGGCACATGTTGGCGGCTTCGACGACACCGCCCAACGCGGTGCACTCGGTCTGCGCACCGGCCACCGGCACGCTGGACCAACCCAGCAGGGCGCCGGCGGCCAACAGTGCGGTCAGGCTTGGCATGCGCATTCGTTGACAGTCCTCGGCTGTGAAGACGGCCCGTGCGCCGTCGCCGCCAGCGTACCTGGGCGCCCGCTGGCCGGCGACGATGCGGACGGGATCACACCGTCCGAGGAGGAGCCGGGCAAAACGTACTGAAGCCCGGCGACGATGCGGACGGGATCACACCGTCCGAGGAGGAGCCGGGCAAAACGTACTGAAGCCCGGCGACGATGCGGACGGGATCACACCGTCCGAGAAGGAGTCGGGCATTTCAGAGAGATGGCCGGCAAACGAAGGCCACCGCCCGGCCCGCGCTACCCGTGCCGAGGCGGGTGATCACCACAGACAGCGATGAGCGCCCGGTCAGGCGCAACCGTCGGCGCAAGACGTCGGGATCCACATCGACGCCGCGCACCAGGATCTCCAGGGCTCCACAGTCACGTTTCGAAAGCGCTTGGCGCAGAGTTTTTTCCCGCAGCGAAAGCCGATCGAGCACCTCGAAACCGCGCATCCCGGCCGGCACCTTGTCGCCGGTGAGATAGGCGATGTCGGGGTCGAGCTGCCACAGCCCGTGACGGGTCGCATACTGGCGCACCAGACCGGCCCGGACCACCGCACCGTCCGGGTCGATGATCCACCTGCCCGGCGGGCCGGTCGGGCAGTCGTCCGGGTCGGCATCGGTGACGATCTCAGCGTCATCGGAGCTCACGCCCAGCACCGTGGCGCGGCGCCGCACGCCGGGTTGGGCCAGCGGCGAGGACCACAGGCAGGCCTCCCGGACCGAACCGCCGGCCGAGGTGAGTTCGATCTCGCCGTCGAAACCGAGGCGGCGCACCCCATCGAAGTCAACACCCGGTGCGCACTTCACCACCACGGCCCGACCGCGGTAGACGTCGAGCAGCTCGTCCAGCGGCGGGCTGTAGGTGCGCGGGTCGAAACGGCGGCGGGCCCCGGAACGGCGCGCCGGATCCAGCAGGACCACGGTGTCGCGGCTGACGGGCCGCAACGCGTCGGCGCGGCACAGCGGCACGTCGGCCACGTTGTGGTGTGCCATGGCCAACCGGACCTCGTCGATGTCGCTGCCCACCAGGTAGTCGGCCGTGGAGCGCAGCGCCGCCAGTTCCGTACCGATCGAGCAGGTGGCGTCGTGCACCACGGCGCCGGCCAGCCGCCGGGCCCGGTGCCGGGCCACCGGTGCCGCGGTGGCCTGCTGAAGCGCTTCGTCGGTGAACAGCCAGTCCGACACCTCGGCCAGGCCTGCCAGCTTGGCCGTCGCCTTGCGGCGCAGCAATGTGGTCTCGACCAGAGCAGTGGTCCGGTCGGCGAACCGGTCCCGGATCGCGGCGACATCGGAGAGCCGAGTGGCGTCGGTGAGCGTATAGCCGGCGACCTCGCGCAGCGCCGCCTCACCCGCGACGCTGGTCAGGTAGGCGACGTCGGCGGGAGCGAAAGTCAGGGCGGTTTGACCCCGGTGACCATGACGTTGTAGTACCACGCCTTCGGGACCACGCGGCGCCATACGTTGTCGTCGACCCAGCTCAACGTGATCCAGCTGGTGAACGCGAACTTGGCCCAGCCCCAGCCCAGCCGTCCGGGCGGGACGGCGGCCTCGAAGGTACGCAGCGGCCACCCCAGCATCGCGGCGGTGAACTCGGTGGTGGCGGTCGAGACGCCTACGGCACCGGCATTGCGGGCCATACGCTCCAGGTCGGCGGGATCGAAGGTGTGCAGGTCGACGACGGCCTCCAGCGCTGCGGCCCTCGACGACTCGTCGAGCTCCGACTGCGGGCGACGCCAATCCGACAGCCCGGGCAGCTTGGTGGCATTGGTGGCCACTCGCCAGGTCAGCGTGGACAACGTGCGGGCGTAGCTGTTGCCCACGGTGGTCGGCTCGCCCGCGAAAATGAACCGTCCGCCCGGCTTGAGGACCCGCACGACCTCGCGCAGGGACTGCTCGACGTCCGGGATGTGGTGCAACACCGCGTGGCCGACCACCAGGTCGAAGGTGTCGTCGTCGTACGGGATGCCCTCGGCATCGGCCACCCGACCGTCGATGTCAAGCCCCAGAGACTGCCCGTTGCGGGTGGCCACCTTGACCATGCCCGGCGACAGGTCGGTCACCGAGCCGCGTCGCGCCACCCCCGCCTGGATCAGGTTCAGCAGGAAGAAACCGCTACCGCAGCCCAGCTCCAATGCGCGTTCGTAGGGCAGCTTGCGAAGCTCTTCGGCGGGCACCGTCGCATCGAACAGACCCCGGGCATAGTCCACGCAGCGCTTGTCGTAGGAAATCGACCACTTGTCGTCGTAGCTCTCCGCTTCCCAGTCGTGGTAGAGGACTTGGGCCAGCTTGCTGTCCTTGAGCGCGGCCTCGACCTGCTCGACCGTGGCGTGCGGCATCGGAGCCGGATCGCCGGCGACATCAGAGACCACAGCCGGATCGCCGGCGACGTCGGAGACAGCGGCGGGTTCCTTCGCGTTCATGTAGGGCAGCCTAACCGCCCGGATGCGGCGAACACCTCGCCGTAGCGCCGCCGCTGGCCCTCGGCGTCGAGTCCACCGTCGATCAGCGCCTTGGCCCCCGCCAACGCGGCAGGGGCGATGCCGACGAACCGGGCCACCCACGCCACGGCGGCGTCGTAGACGTCGTCGGGAGAGACCATCTCGTCGATGAGACCCAGCTTCAAGGCCTCCTTGGCGTCCACGAACCGACCGCTGAAGGCCAGTTCCTTGGCCCGGGACTGTCCGACTGCGCGGGCCAGCCGGGCACATCCCCCACCGCCTGGCACCAGACCCGCCAGGATCTCGGTGGCGCCGAGCTTGACGTTGTCACCACCGACCCGCCAGTCGGCGGCCAGCGCCACGCTCAGTCCGCTGCCCAGCGCATATCCGGTGATCGCGGCGACGGTGGGCTTGGGGATCGCCGCGATGGCGTCGATCGCGTCGCGGCGAACCCGGTCGGCGGCCTCGGCCTCCTGCCGGTTGAGCGTGCGCAGCCCCGCGATGTCGTCGCCGGCCGAGAAGATGTCATGACCACCGAAGAGGATCACCGTCGCGATGTCGTTGCGCTCGGTCAGTTCGGCGGCCGCGGAGACCAGTTCCCGGTAGGCCTGGCGGGTCAGCGAGTTGGTGGGTTCCCGCGTCAGGAGCAGCGTCCCGACCCCGGGATGCTGCTCGCTGATGTGGACGCCGACGAACTCGCGCACGCCTAGTCCCCGCCCCAGCCCTGGGGGGCACGTCGGCTGCGGGCCGCGTTGTAGCGGCCGCTGTCGAAGAACTCGATCTCCCAGTTGCCATTGCACACGACGAGGTTGGGTTGGACGACGGCGATCTGGCGCTGCACGGCGAGCACCTCGTTCACCGTGCGCCCGGTCAGGGAATCCAGCTGCGTCCAGGTCGGCGGCAACAGGAACGAACGGCCCTCGGCAAAGTCGTCGATCGCCGCCTCCGGGCTGGTCCAGGCCGCCTGGTCGGATTCGGTGTTCTCCCCGTCGGCGCGCTGGCCCTCCGGCAGCGCACCGACGAAGAAGTAGGTGTCGTAGCGGCGGGTGCGCTCCTCCTCGGGCGTGACCCAGTTGGCCCAGGGCCGCAGCAGGTCGGCGCGCAGCACCAGGTCCTCCTGCCGCAGGAAGTCGGCGAAACACAGCGAGCTCTCGGCCAGCGCCTTGCGGGCCTCGTGGTAGACCGACGCATCGGCGACGATGACGTCGGGATCGTCGGCCGGCCCGGCGAACAACACCCCGGACTCCTCGAACGTCTCTCGCGCGGCGGCGCACACCAGCGCCTCGGCAAGATCGGCCTCGATCCCGAACCGCTCGGCCCACCAGGCCGGCTCGGGTCCATGCCAGGCGATGTCGGCATGGCGGTCGCGGTCATCGACACCACCGCCGGGAAACACCATCACTCCGGCGGCAAACTCCATGGCGCGGTGCCGGCGCATCAGGAACACCGAGATCCCCTCCGCGGTATCGCGGACGAGCATGACGGTCGCGGCGGGCCGGACGGGCAGCGGTTCAGGTGTCTCGCTCACGCGCGCCTCCTGTGGGCTGCCCGGCTGCGTATCCGGCGAGCGAAGTAGCGGCCGTCGATGAACTCCAAGGCGATGGACTGGCCGAACGCCTTCGACAGGTTCTCGGCTGTCAGCGTCTCATGGAGCAGCCCCGCCGCCACCGCCTGCCCCTCGGAAAGGATCAGACAGTGGCTAAATCCCGGCGGTATCTCCTCGACGTGGTGGGTGACCAGCACCAACGCCGGCGAGTCCGGGTCGGCGGCCAGGTCAGCCAGCCTGGCGACCAATTCTTCGCGCCCGCCGAGGTCAAGACCGGCGGCGGGTTCGTCGAGCAGCAGCAACTCCGGATCGGTCATCAGCGACCGCGCGATCAGCACGCGTTTGCGTTCGCCCTCCGACAGGGTGCCGTAGCTGCGCTCGGCGAGGTGTTCGGCGCCGACGCTCTCCAGCATGTCGACGGCCTGCTCGTAGTCGAGGTCCTCGTAGCGCTCCCGCCAGCGGCCGAGGACGGCGTAGCCGGCCGACACCACCAGGTCGCGTACCACCTCATGGTCGGGCACCCGCTGAGACAACGCCGAGCTGCTCAATCCGACGCGCTGACGCAGTTCGGACATGTCGACGCGTCCGAGCCGCTCCCCCAGCACGTACGCCGTGCCCGCCGACGGGTACTCCATCGCGGCGGCGATCCGCAGCAGCGAGGTCTTGCCCGCGCCGTTCGGGCCGATGACCACCCAGCGCTCGTCGAGTTCGACCTGCCAGGTGATGGGGCCGACCAGCACTCGACCCCCGCGTCGCAGCGAGACTTTGCGGAAATCGATCAGCAGGTCCGGGTCGACCTCTTCGGCAGAGTCGGGCACCTGACCATCGTGCCGCATTCGCGCCGCGATGCGGGGGTGGGGTGGGCGCGAGTCCGGCCGGTGTCGGCGATGTGCGCCCAGCCGCTGCGGGCGAGCACCCGCTGTGGGGTCAGGCGGATTGCCACCTGCACCAACGGACCGATGCCGAAGGCGTAGACGATGGTGCCGATTCCCACGGTGCCACCGAGCAGCCAACCGGTGGCCAACACGGTGGCCTCGATCGTGGTGCGCACCAATCGCACCGAAAGCCCCGTGCGGGCAACCAGTCCCGTTATCAAACCATCGCGCGGCCCGGGCCCGAGGCCGGCGCCTACGTACAACACGGTCGCGACGGCGTTGAGCATCACCGCCGTCAGCATCATGGCCACCCGCATCGGGATGGCCGTCGGCGTTCCGAGCACCGACAGACCCGCGTCGACGGTGACGGCGATGACGATGACGTTGGCGACGGTGCCGACGCCCGGCCTGTTTCGCAGCGGGAGCCAGGCCAGCAGGACAACGACGCCGACCACAGCGGAGGCCACACCGATTGTGATCGGGGTATGCCGGGTCAGTCCCTGGTGGAAGACGTCCCAGGGATCGAGCCCGAGTCCGGCGCGAACCATCATGGCCATCGAGAAGCCGTAGCAGCACAAGCCGACCAGCAGCGTGGCGAGACGAACCGCGATGGTCATGCGCGATCCGCCTCCGGCTTCTCGCTGGGGCTCATGCGCGATCCGCCTCCGGCTTCTCGCTGGGGCTCATGCGCGATCCGCCTCCGGCTTCTCGCTGGGGCTCATGCGCGATCCGCCTCCGGCTTCTCGCTGGGGCTCATCTGTGGTCGCTGTAGCGGACACGGATCGCTTCCAGTTCGGCGTGAACACGGCGCAGATCCGCGTCGGCGTCCTGCCAGTTCGGCGAGTACGGGCCGGTCCGGGGATCGAGTAGCGCTCCGAGCCTGGCGGCCACCCGGGAAAACCAAGTGCTCATGGGCTCGATATTCGCGGCCAACTGGCTTGCGGTTCAATAGCCAGTTAGCTCATACTGGCCTGCAAATGGCAGCAGCAGTGGCGAGTAGAGCGCTCGATTCGGGCCTTGTGGCCCGCGAGTTGGGCAACTGGCGCACGTCCAACCACAGTGGCCCCACCTATCAGGGCCTCGCCGACGGCCTGCGGATGCTGATCGTCGATGGCCGCCTGCCCGTCGGAGCCCGCCTGCCCAGCGAGCGGGCTCTGGCCGACGCCCTGCGGGTCTCTCGCACCACCGTCACCGCGGCATACACCCAACTGCGCGACGTCGGGTATCTGCACGCCCGCCGCGGCGCGCGCAGCACCATCGCGCTGCCGACGGCGCCGGCCGCGGTACCTGCCGAGACGCCGGCCACGCTCAACCTCGCCGTTGCCTCACTGGCCGCGCCGGCCACCGCGGTGCAGGAGGCTTTCATCGAAGCCACCCGCCAGGCGGCGGCCTACCTGCACCAGACCGGTCACGACCTGCGCGGCGTGCTGGCCCTTCGGACGGCGATCGCCGAACGGTACTGCGCCAGAGGACTACCCACCGTCCCCGACCAGATCATGGTGACCAACGGCGCCCAGCACGCGATCAGTCTCATCCTGACCACCTACATCCAGCCCGCAGATCGCATTCTGGTCGAGCAGCCCACCTATCACGGCGCACTGTCGGCGATCTCGGCCGCGGGCGCGCGGGCGATCCCCGTCGCGATCAACGGACAGGGATGGGATCTCGACGGACTGCACGCCGCGGTGCGCCAACTCGCACCGAGCCTGGCCTACGTGGTGCCGGACAACCACAATCCGACAGGGCTCACGATGAGCACGTCAGACCGGAAACGGTTGGCCGGCATCATCTCCGAAACGCGCACCCGCACGATCATCGACGAGACCATGACCGATGTCTGGCTGGACGAGCCGGTGCCCGCGCCGCTGGCGGCGTCGATGACCACGCGCACCGACCTGGCCATCACCGTGGGCTCGATGTCGAAATCCTTCTGGGCCGGCGTGCGCATCGGTTGGATCCGGGCCGAGCCGAGCACACTGGCCACCATTCGGTCGGTGCGTCCCGCAGTCGACCTCGGCACCTCGGTGATCGAACAGCTGGCCGCCACGATTCTTCTCACCCACCGCGCCGAGGGCGTGCTGCCCGAGCGGCGTGAGATTCTGCGGGCGCGGCGCGCGTTGCTGTTGGACCTCTTGACGGTGCATCTCCCCGAGTGGCAGCCGTTGCCGGGCAGCGGCGGAATGTCGATCTGGGTGCGGCTGCCCGCACCCGTGAGTTCGGCACTGTGCGCGTCTGCCTCACGGCTGGGCGTCGAGTTGCCACCGGGCCCGCGATTCGGCGTCGACGGCACCCAGGAGCGGTTCGTCCGGATCCCCTACACGCTGCCCGAGGATCAGCTCACCGAGGCCGTCGAGCTACTGGGGCGGGCGTGGCGCGGCATCACCGGCTCGGCCACCCCGGATCCCACCGCCGTGGTGGTCTGAACCCTGCACCCGACTGTCTCGCTCTCCCCCGCGAGCGGGAGGTGCCCCCACCTCCGCCTCGTACCTCGGCGGCATCGTCGGCTCGACTATTCGGGCGGGATGTCGACGCGGCGCAGGGTCCCGTCGACGGCGTCGGCGGCCTCGATCTCGGCCCGGGTCACCCCGAGAATGAACAGCACCGTGTCGAGGTACGGGTGGCTCAGCGACGCGTCGGCGACCTCCCGCAGTGCCGGTTTGGCGTTGAACGCCACACCCAGACCCGCGGCGTTGAGCATGTCAATGTCGTTGGCGCCGTCACCCACCGCCACCGTCTGTTCCATGGGCACGCCGGCCTGGTGAGCGAAGTCCCGCAACGCCTTGGCCTTGCCCGCTCGGTCGACCACCGGTCCGACCACTCGCCCGGTCAGCTTGCCGTCGACGATCTCCAGCTCGTTGGCCGCGACGAAGTCCAGCATCAACTCGTGCGCCAGTGGATCGATGACCTGGCGGAAGCCGCCGGACACCACACCACAGTGAAATCCCAGGCGGCGCAATGTCCGAATCGTGGTGCGCGCGCCCGGGGTGAGCTGTAGGCCCTCACCGACCTCGTCGAGCACCTCGGCGGGCAGGCCCGCCAGGGTGGCCACCCTACGATGCAGCGACTCGGCGAAGTCCAGCTCCCCGCGCATCGCCGCCTCGGTGATGGCGGCCACCGCGTCCCCGGCGCCGGCCCGTGCGGCCAGCATCTCGATGACCTCACCCTGGATCAGCGTCGAGTCGACGTCGAACACGATGAGCCTCTTGGCGCGCCGCTCCAGGCTGTAGTACTCCACGGCGATGTCGATACCCAGCTCCGAGCCAACCCGGGCCAGGTTCGCCTGCAGCTCGCCGCCGACGCCCACCGGCGCCGAAACCTGCAGCTCCAGGCCCGTCACCGGGTAGTCCGAGACGCCGCGGATGAAATCGATGTTGACCCCGAGCTCAGCTGCGGCACGGGCGACCGCACCGAACGCCGCGGCGGTGATGGGCCGTCCGAGGACCACGATGGTGTGTGTCGACGGCTCGCGGATGATCGGCACGTCGTCACTGCGCTCGATCGTGACGTCAAGGCCGACCCGGTGGATCGCCTCGGTTACACCATCGCGTAACGGCTGGCCGCGGGCCACATCCGGCATCCCCGACACCAGCACACCCAGCGTCAAACGCCCCCGGATCACCACCTGTTCGACGTTGAGCAGCTCGACATCGTGTCGTGCGAGCACCTCGAAGAGCGCCGACGTCACCCCAGGCTGGTCGACACCGGTGACGGTGATCAGCACCGACACCTTGCGCATGGTCATCCCCTGGCGGCGCGCGAACCCGGCCTAGGAGGGGTCATGTGAGCGTCCGACGTGGGCTTCGGCTCGCATCCGTTCGACCATGTGGGGGTAGTGCAGTTCGAAGGCGGGGCGTTCGGAGCGGATCCGGGGCAGTTCGGTGAAGTTGTGCCGTGGCGGTGGGCAGG
>Ga0210086_1000436_pt1 | contig 24435 bp, 21 predicted proteins | sample China_Galinas_PW_3_FD_184867 | JGI IMG/M metagenome (GOLD analysis project Ga0210086, IMG submission 184867) | Wetland microbial communities from San Francisco Bay, California, USA, that impact long-term carbon sequestration - China_Galinas_PWB_D2... | ecosystem: Environmental > Aquatic > Marine...
AGAGCCGCGGCTTCGTCGGTGACTGCGGCGGCCGGCGGTGCCGCGCCGGTGGCATCGAACACCGGCGCACCTGGGCTGGGGACAAGTCCGGCTCCACCGCCTTCTCCGCCCGACTGCGCGGCGGCAGCACTGTCAGCCGCCGGTGCGGCCGCAGGGCCGGCGCCTGCTGCGGGCACGGCGGCCGCGGCATCGGCGACCGGGGCTCCGACGACCCCTGCGGCTGGAGCGCCACCGCCGACCGGTGGGCCGGCTACCCCGGCGGGCGGGGCCGGTATGCCGCCGACGACACCGCCGGGCGGGGTACCCGGAACCGCAGCCGGCGGCGTAGGAACGCCCCCCACCACTCCGCCGGGCGGGGTACCCGGAACCGCAGCCGGCGGAGTGGGAACCCCGCCCACCACGCTGGTACCGGGCACGCCGGGAACCACCGCAGGCGGAGTCGAGGTACCCCCACCCGCAGCGGTCGGCGGGGTACCCGGAACCGCAGCCGGCGGCGTGGGAACCCCGCCCACCACGCTGGTACCGGGTGCACCGGGAACCGAGGCCGGCGGGATCGCGACGTTGGTGGCCGCACTGGTGCCCGGGCTGCCGGGGACGGTGGCGGGCGGGATGTGCACACTGCCGGGCACGGTCGCCGGCGGAATCGGACCACCCGTGGACGGCGGGCCCCCGGTCACGATGGACGTCGCGGCCCCCGGTATCCCCTGGCTGAGGTCCGGCGGTGTGGTGACCATCGTCTTCATGATGCTCACGCACGGCACCCCGCCACCGCCGAGATTGGCGGCGGCGGGGGGGCTGAACAGCGGAGCAGTCCAGAAAAACCCCGCAGTCGCCACAGCAGTGCTTGCCGCCAAGCGAGTGGTGGTCCGTGACATGATTCCCCGTTTCGGTGGTCGCTTTGGGGAAACTACAGGCGTGTAAGTAGCGGATGGGGGCGACAGAATCTGGGGTTACCGAACTGTTGCTAAGGAGTGCCGCCCCAGTTACACCCGGCGGCAGTCGCACGGCCGAACGTCGGCAGCCGGCCCACTGCTACTGCTGCCGGCCGCGACCGGACCGGTAGGACGCGACGCAACCCAGCGCGGCCAGAACCGCGAACAGCCCGAACATCCACCGCCCCGCGACCGCATCCGGCACCTGACGCATGTTCACCACGACACCGGCCAGACCGGCGCCGAACGCGCCGCACATCAATTGGACGGTATTGATCGCGGCCGCCGCCGTCGCCTGCTCGGCGGGGTCCTCCACGGATCCCATCGCCCAGGCCGACAGATGCGGCCACGCCATACCGATACCGGTACCCGTGATCACCAACGCCAGCGCCCATATCGCAACGACACCCGGCCTGGCCCCGTCCCGCTGGGTGAACGCCGAAAGCGCAAGACCCGACGCCATCACCAGCGGGGCAACGGCAACCACCCGCACGACGATTCGAACTTTGGCTATCGATGCGCTGGCTATCTCGCCGGCGGTCCATCCGACGGACAGCACTGCACCGAGGAAGCCGGCGGCCACGGGCACCAATGCGCCGAGCCGCTGACCGAACAGCGGGACATACATGTCGGCCATCGTGGCGGTCATCAGTACACCGAGAGTCAGGTAGATCCACTTCAGCGGCCCGGGTTCAAATGTTTTGCGCGGCAACACCGCAGCCGGCAGCCGCCGGTCGACGTAGACGAACGCCACCACCAGCGCGGCGCCGACTCCCAGCAGGGCGACCGTGACGCCGACCTGACGTGGGATCGCAGCGATGCTGACAGCCAACGCCGCGGCCCCGAGCAGCAGCAGTGACCGCACAGGAATCGACGTCGGCGACTGCGGCGGCCCGGCTGCCCGGCCACGCGCCGGCAGTGCCACCGGGACCAGCAGGCTCACCGCGACGGCCAGCACCAGGAGCATGCCGAATCCGCCTCGCCACAGCCCGAATTGGGCGAACACACCACCGATGGCGGGACCCACCAGGGTTCCGACGCCCCACATCGCCGACACCACCGCCGACGCCCGGGTCCAGAGCCGGTCGGGAAGCGCCGCGCTGATCACTGCATAGCCCAGCCCCGCCAGCACGCCACCGCCCAGGCCCTGCACCACGCGGCCCACCAGCAGCAGCGGCATGGTGGGGGCCAGCATGCACAGTGCGCTGCCGACGGAGAAGGTCGACAGCGCACCCAGATACGACCAGCGCGGGCCGAATCGGGTCAGCACGGGGCCCACCGTCGTGGCAGCCACCACCGAGGCCACCAGGTAGACCGTGGTCACCCAGGCATAGAGCCGTGCCCCGCCGATGTCGGCGACCGTGCTGGGCAACAGGCTCATCGTGATGAACTCGTTGACGGCGTAGATCGCCACCCCGCCGGCCAACACGGCTGTGGCGCCGACATTGTCACGACCGAGTAGCTCACCCCAGCTGCCGCTGGCCGACCTCGTGGTCTCGGTCATACGCTCACCGTAGAGGCTCAACCGCGGTTGAGATCAAGCCGCGTCCTAGCCTGCTTGGCTCGCCGGAAAGGCGTGGGAGATATGTATCTTCCAGCTGCCGTCCGGTTGGCGGCGGAAGACGTCCACGCCGTCCTCGTCGACGCTCTCCAGCAACGCGCCGGTGCCATCGCGAACTGTCAGCTTCCAGTTCAGCCACACTGTGGCCAGATCCCCGTCGACCAGCACCTCGTGGATGTCCGGCTTGTCGTAGCGGAACTGTTTGGCCGGGTCGTCGAAGCTCGTCTGCACCTGGCTGCAGAATTGCCGGTGATTGCGGGGCGGGCTGTCCGGATACAGCAGGACGACATCGTCGGCGAACAATCCGCACACCGCGCCGAGGTTCTTGGTGTTGAAGTCCTCCGGCCACTTCTCCAGCGCGGCTACGACCGCCGCCCGATCCTCGGGTTGATCGCCACGCGCGTCACGGTCCTGCCCGCAGCCCGCGGTGGTGGCGAGTATCACCACGCTCGAGGCCGCCCATCTGCGCATGCCGCTCAGCCTAGACGCACGACGGCAACGGTCCCGCCGACGGCTACTTCAGGCCGGCTGCATCCATGCCGCGCAGCTCCTTCTTCAGGTCGGCGATCTCGTCACGGATGCGAGCTGCCAGCTCGAACTGCAGGTCGCGGGCCGCGGCCATCATCTGCGCAGTCAGGTCTTTGATCAGATCCGCCAGTTCGGCACGCGGCATGGTGGCGGTGTCGCGACCCTCGTAGATACCCGCGCTCACTGCCCGGCCCGGCTCACCCTGCGCCCGCCGACCGCGTGAGATATTGCGCCCGGAGCCACCGACCGGAACAGACTCGCCGGCCTCCGTGTCGGAGGCCTCCCGATAGACCTGGTCGAGAATGTCGGCGATCTTCTTGCGCAATGGTTGCGGGTCGAGACCGTGCTCCTCGTTGTAGGCAATCTGCTTGGCACGCCGACGTTCGGTCTCGTCGATGGCCTCCTTCATCGACTCGGTGATGTTGTCGGCGTACATGTGGACCTCGCCGGAGACGTTGCGGGCCGCGCGGCCGATGGTCTGGATCAGGCTCCGGGTGGAACGCAGGAAGCCTTCCTTGTCGGCGTCGAGGATCGAGACCAGCGAGACCTCCGGAAGGTCGAGGCCCTCGCGCAACAGGTTGATGCCGACGAGCACGTCGTAGTCGCCGAGGCGCAGCTGACGTAGCAGCTCGACGCGACGCAGGGTGTCCACTTCGGAGTGCAGGTAGCGCACTCGGATGCCCATCTCCAGCAGGTAATCGGTCAGGTCCTCGGCCATCTTCTTGGTCAGCGTGGTGACCAGCACCCGTTCGTCGCGCTCGGCCCGGGATCGGATCTCCCCGATCAGGTCGTCGATCTGGCCCTTGGTCGGCTTCACCACCACCTTCGGGTCGAGCAGACCGGTAGGGCGAATGACCTGCTCGACGAACTCACCGCCGGTCTGGCTGAGTTCGTAGGGGCCTGGCGTCGCGGACAGGTACACCGTCTGGCCGATCCGGTCGGCGAATTCCTCCCAGGTCAGCGGCCGGTTGTCCACCGCGGACGGGAGCCGGAAGCCGTACTCCACGAGATTGCGCTTGCGCGACATGTCGCCTTCGTACATGCCACCGATCTGCGGCACGGTGACGTGCGATTCGTCGATGACGAGCAGGAAGTCCTCGGGGAAGTAGTCCAGCAGGGTCGCCGGTGCCGATCCGGCCGAACGACCGTCGATGTGCCGGGAGTAGTTCTCGATGCCCGAGCAGAACCCGACCTGACGCATCATCTCGATGTCGTAGTTGGTGCGCATCCGCAGCCGCTGCGCCTCCAGCAGCTTGCCCTGATTCTCAAGCTCGGCCAGCCGCTGTGCCAGCTCGTCCTCGATGGTCGAGATCGCCTGGGCCATCCGCTCCGGGCCGGCAACGTAGTGGGTGGCGGGGAAGATTCGCAGCGAGTCCACCTTGCGCACCACGTCACCGGTGAGTGGGTGCAGATAGTAGAGCTCCTCGATCTCGTCGCCGAAGTACTCGATGCGCACGGCGAGTTCCTCGTAGGAGGGAATGATCTCCACGGTGTCGCCTCGCACCCGGAAGGTGCCGCGGGTGAACGACAGATCGTTGCGGGAGTACTGGACGTCAACCAGCAGTCGCAGCAGTCCATCGCGCGGCACCTCGGTGCCGACCCGGAGTTCCACCGACCGGTCCAGGTAGGACTGGGGAGTGCCCAGACCGTAGATGCACGACACCGACGCGACCACCACGACGTCGCGCCGCGACAGCAGGCTCGAGGTCGCCGAGTGGCGCAGCCGTTCGACATCGTCGTTGATCGAGCTGTCCTTTTCGATGTAGGTGTCGGTCTGCGCGATATAAGCCTCGGGCTGGTAGTAGTCGTAGTACGAGACGAAGTACTCGACGGCGTTGTGCGGCAACATCTCCCGCAGCTCGTTGGCGAGCTGCGCGGCCAGCGTCTTGTTCGGCGCCATCACCAGGGTGGGCCGCTGTAGCCGCTCGATGAGCCATGCGGTGGTCGCCGACTTGCCGGTACCGGTGGCGCCGAGCAGCACCACGTCGCGCTCCCCCGCCTCGATCCGTCGCTCCAGATCGTCGATGGCCGTGGGCTGATCGCCGGCGGGCTCGTACTGGCTGACCACCTCGAACCGGGCGCCGCTGCGCACCACGTCCTCGAGCGCGCGGTACTCCGAGTGCGCGACCACGGGATGTTCGGTAGCGAATGCCATGGATCCAGGGTAGGCGGGACCACCGACAACTGCCGCTCGCCGTAGGCTGAGGGCATCCACCCGCCCAAACATGAGACGTTCGACCTGGTCGCACGGACGAACACCGACCCCAAGGGGGTCGTGCGCGCGGTGGACGTGTATACGGCGCAGCCCTGGGGTCTCTACATGGCGCGCCCCACCCCGGGACGCACCCAGTTCCACTACCTCGAGTCGTGGCTGTTGCCGTCGCTGGGTCTGAGGGCCAATGTGTTCCACTTCAACCCCGGCTATGAACGCGAACAGGACTACTACCTCGACATCGGCCGCATCACCACAGACGGGCACACCTGGGAGACCGAGGACCACTACATCGACCTCGTGGTCTACACCGGAGACCGCACCGATCTGGTCGACGTCGACGAACTGTTCGAGGCGCACCGCGACGGTCTGGTGACCACCCGGACCGCCGAGATCGCCGTTGGGCGTGCAGTCGCCGCGATCGAGGGCCTGACCAGGCATAACCACGACCTCAACGGCTGGCTCGCAAGCAACGGCATGGATCTCGTGTGGGGTCCGGCGCCGAGAACCGGTTGAACCGCGTTCGCGCAGGTGAGGACTTGCGCGAACCTCCTACGCTGGCAACCGAACAGCCGCCCGGCGCCGAAAGAGTAGTCTGGCTAGTCATGAGCCCGACCAAGCGCGGATGGCTGGCTATCGCAGCCTTGGCGACCCTCGCCGTGGGAACTCAGCTAACCCCCGCCACCGCGCAGGCCGAGCCGACCCCGCCGTCACCGACGACATCCGAGCAGCCCGCCCCCGACGTGTTGCACAACATCACCTACCGGGCCCGCATCGACGGCATATCGCGGGGGGCGACCATCACCTACACGGCCAACGGTGATCAGACGCAGACGGCCACACCGACGATGGTGCCGGGCCGGACGTTCGAGGCCAACACCGTGCTGCCCGCCTCGCAGCAAGCCGACGTGCGAGTGTCGATCGACTGGCCGTACTCGGCCAATCTGCACTGCGAGATCCTGGTGGACGACGCCCTGGTGGCGCAGGCCGACGATTTCATCGGTCCTCGCCTGAAGCCCGCCAGGGACGACCCAAATTACGGCGCGTTGAGATGCGAGGCGCCGGTCAGCGGGATCGCCAACACCATTCCGCCCAGCCCCGACGACATCGCACCGCCACCGCCACCGCCGCCAGCGGGCTGACAGCGGTTACTGGCGGGCCCGCCGGTAGGCGTCGAGGAACCACGGCTCCTTGGCCTCGGCATAGCGCTCGATGTCGGGATGCTGCGCGGCGCTGCGCTTGACCGCCAGATAGTCGGCCTGCGCCGAGGGGTTGGCGGCCAGCCAGTCGACGAACAACAACGCGAACTGCTGATTGGGCCAGCCGTCCACCCTGATGTGGACGTTGGTCGGCCGGCCGGGATCGGCTGATGCATGGAAACGCTTGCCCCACAGCGCTGTATCGCGGCTGTGCTCGAAGCGGCCGTCGGTGCTGCGGGCGTCGGATTTCGGCACGTCGGAGGTGATGGCGTCGACCCGCGGGTAGCCGACGGCCAGCAGATCCGCGGCGAGTTCGTCGGCGACGTCCAAGGACGCCACCGTGATCTGGACGTCGAGGACGTCCTTGCCGTCCAGACCGGCAACCGCGGTCGAGCCGATGTGGTCGATCCGCACAGCGCGATGCCCGCAGGCGGTGTTCAACCGGGCCAGGATCCGTTTGGCCTGGTCCGGCCAGGTGGGATCCGCGGCCGCCGGGCGAGCCGGATGCCGCGCGGGCGTTCGGGTCGTCAGGTTGTGCGCGAACGGCTGGATGCGGCCGAACCACAGTTCACGCGCCCGTGCCACGAGTTCGCCCTCGGTGCCCGAGTTGTCCAGCCAGACGTCGGCGACCTCACGTCGCTGCTCGTCGGTGGCCTGTGCGGCGATCCTGGCCCGGGCGTCGGCCTCGTCCATACCCCGCTGCCCGACCAGCCGTTTCAGCCGGATGTCGGGGTCGGCATGCACGATCACGACAAGCGGAAAAAGTGACGCCATGTGGGATTCCACCAACAGGGGGATGTCCTCGACGACCACCTCGTCGGCCGATACCGCGGCGATGATCTCGGCCCGCCGCCGCCCGACGAGCGGATGCACGATGGCGTTGAGCTTGGCGCGCTGCTTCTCGTCGACGAACGCCTTGGCCGCCAGCGCCGGGCGGTTCAGCGCGCCGCTGGGCAGCAGAATGTCGTGCCCGAACTCGTCGACGAGCGCGGCCAGGCCCTCAGTACCGGGTTCGACGACCTCGCGGGAGATGACGTCACCGTCGACGATGACGCCACCGCACTCGGCGAAGGTCGCCGACACCGTCGACTTCCCGGCGCCGATCCCGCCGGTCAGACCGATGCGCAACATGTCATGCCCGCGAGATTGAAACCACGCATGTGGTCACCTGGAATTCTCCTGTGTGGTTTCAATCTCGACGAAAGGTGACTAGGCGCTGCCTGCCAGCTTCTCCCGCAGCGCGGCGAGCTGGGCATCGCTGGCCAGCGAGCCGCCGGCCGACTCCTCGGACCGCGACGAGGACGAGCCGTTGCCGGCCGGGCGCTCGGCCGCGGCAGCGTCGGCAGCGGCGAACTTCTCCATCTGCGCGGTGTGCATCTTGTGCCGGCGTTCGGCCTCGGCGTAACGGGCCTCCCACTCGGTGCGCTGCTTGTCGAAGCCCTCGAGCCATTCGTTGGTTTCGGGGTCGAAGCCCTCGGGGAAGATGTAGTTGCCCTGGTCGTCGTAGCTGTCGGCCATGCCGTACTTGCTGGGGTCGAACTCGTCGGTGTAGTCCTCGTTGGCCTGCTTGAGGCTCAGCGAGATACGGCGACGCTCCAGGTCGATGTCGATGACCTTGACCATGGCGTCGTCGCCGACCTGCACGACCTGGTCAGGCACCTCGACATGGCGTTCGGCCAGTTCGGAGATGTGCACCAGGCCCTCGATGCCCTCCTCGACCCGGACGAACGCGCCGAACGGCACGAGCTTGGTGACCTTGCCCGGCACGATCTGCCCGATCGCATGGGTGCGGGCGAAGTGCCGCCACGGGTCTTCCTGGGTGGCCTTCAGCGACAGTGACACGCGCTCGCGGTCCATGTCGACGTCGAGCACCTCGACGGTGACCTCATCGCCCACCTGCACGACCTCCGACGGGTGGTCGATGTGCTTCCAGGACAGCTCGGAGACATGCACCAGGCCGTCGACCCCACCGAGATCGACGAACGCGCCGAAGTTGACGATCGAGGACACCACGCCCTTGCGGATGGCGCCCTTCTGCAGCTGATTGAGGAACTCGCTGCGCACCTCGGACTGGGTCTGCTCCAGCCAGGCGCGCCGGGACAGCACGACGTTGTTGCGGTTCTTGTCGAGCTCGATGATCTTGGCCTCGATCTCCTTGCCGATATACGGCTGCAGATCGCGGACCCGGCGCATCTCGACCAGCGACGCCGGCAGGAAGCCGCGCAGGCCGATGTCGAGGATCAGGCCGCCCTTGACGACCTCGATGACGGTGCCCTTGACGGCCTCGTCCTTCTCCTTGAGCTCTTCGATGGTGCCCCAGGCGCGCTCGTACTGGGCGCGCTTCTTGGACAGGATCAGGCGGCCTTCCTTGTCCTCCTTGGTGAGGACCAGAGCTTCGACCTCATCGCCGACGGACACAACCTCGTTGGGGTCGACGTCATGCTTGATGGAGAGCTCGCGGGAAGGGATGACACCCTCGGTCTTGTAGCCGATGTCGAGCAGAACTTCGTCACGGTCAACCTTGACGATGGTCCCTTCGACGATGTCGCCATCGTTGAAGTATTTGATTGTTTTGTCGATGGCGGCGAGAAAATCCTCGGACGAGCCGATATCGTTGACGGCTACTTGCGGCGAGGTGACGGCGGGACTTGGCATATTGCTGGGTTGCTCCGGACAGGATCGCTCGTAGGGACAGTTTTTCGGTGCTGCGGCCCGTGACTCGTGCACACGGGTACCCGTCGAGACTACTCGACTGCGCACACGCTGGACAAACTCGATCCCCCCAGGCCGGCCTTTGCGGCGGTCGTTCCGGTTTTCGCCATCGCGCACATCAGGCCGGCGAGCCCTCGTGTGCGGCCTCGTAGGGCCGCCGCCGTATTTCCATTCAGGCGGCGACGGCGCCAAGACGGAAGCGACGACGTCAATATGGGTAATAGTTCCCATTGGTGATCCGCCACAGCCGCAATAGCGTCAGGCTGTGACTTCCTTCCGATCACACCTTGGCCTACTTCTCCTGGCTCCCCCACTCGCAGCCTGTCAGTTCTCCATGTCCGCCGGGGGCCCCGACTACGCGAAGCTCGAGAGCCACATCACCGACAAGCTCAACGACACCTACTCCGACATCTCACGCCAAGTGGCGGACATCGATTGTCCGCGGCAATCCGACTTGAAGAGCGGCGACAGCTTCATCTGCAACGCCGACGTCGACGGCAGCACGGTGCGCGTTCAGGTGACGGCAACCGATGACGACAACCACGTCGACTTCCACACCCTCGACACCGTCTTCGACCTCCAGCGAACGGCGTCAGGCCTGGCCCGCGAGATCTCCGAGGATCGCGGCTTCGCTGTCACCGTGACGTGCGGCGAAGGCTTGAAAGTGGTCGAAGTCGGAGGGTCGTTCGAGTGCACGGCCGCCGACCGGAGTGGCGACACCCGCGCGGTCAAGATCACCGCGGGTGGGCCGGACAACGGCGACCGCTGGGAAATCATCGACGAATAGCCGCAGCTAGTAGCGCTGACTACGCGCCCGACCTGCGATATCGTGCCTGCCGATGGCGGGTATCACCTCGGGGGCCGAACTCGACACACGACTAGCGCAGGCTTGGTCACTGTGTCGCCGCGGCGGGGGCGGCGTCATCGTCCTCCTGGGGGACCCCGGGATCGGGAAGTCCAGCGCATTGTCTTGGCTGGCGGATCACATCGGCGCGGCGGCACACACGATTTCGTGCCGCGGTGGCGACGTCGGTACCCCGATGTCGACCGCGGCGGAGTTCGCCTCGGCGCTGTCCGGGCCCGACTCCGCGCAACTGCTCAGCGCCGAGGTCGACCCACTGCGCGCGGCCGAAGTCCTGTGCACCGGACTGGAGAACACCCGAGCGGCCGCCCTCCTCGTCGACGACATCCACGAGGCCGACCCGTCGAGCCGCACGGCGTTGAACCTCGCGCTGCGACGCGCGATCAAGGTCGGGGTTCTGGTCGTGATCACCGGCCGCCGGGTGCCCTCGGCACGGGCGTTCGCCGAGGGTTTCGACGTCGAGGAACTGGAAGGTCTCGAACCCGCGGCGGCGGCTGCGGTACTCCAGAGTGCCAGTGCGGTCCCGATCGCTTCCTCGGTCGTCCCGCGACTGCTGCAGGTGGCGGCCGGAAATCCGCTGGCGTTGAGGCACCTGCCTGGTGCGCTCAGACCTGAGCAACTGTCCGGCGCGGAGCTGCTGCCCGACGAGATTCCACTCGTCGGCGACCTGCGCACGGTGTTCACCCGTCAGCTGCCACTACCGCACTCACCGGCCCGGGAACTGCTCGATCTCGCGGCGGTATCGGCCGACGGGTCCTGGGCGGTGCTGAGCGCTTTGCGCCCGGCCATCGCCGCACGGGCGCTCGAAGAGCTGGAAAATGCCGGCCTGGCCGGCCTCGATCGCGGCCGACTGGTCCTGCAGCATCCGCTGTTGCGCAGCGCCGCCCGCGCCGCGATGCCCGGCCACCGATGGCGCGAACTCAATCTGGAACTGGCCGACGTACCGTCACTGCCGGACGGCGTGCGCCTGGCCCACCGGGCACGTGGCACGGTCGGTCCCGACGAGGAACTTGTGGACGATCTCGTGGACGCCGCGCGGATCATGCGAATCCGCGGTGGAACGGATGCCGCGGCGCGCCTGCTCGACCGCGCCGTCGACCTCACCGGCAGCGACCTCCGCCGCGGTCAGCTTCGGCTACAGGCCGCCGAGCTGCTCAGCGTGGCCGGTGAGGCCGAGGCGGCCCGGCATCGACTCGAAGCGGTGCTCGACGATCCCGCGTCTCGGGAACTGCACGTCAGCGCCACCCTCACGCTCGCCACCCTCGAGGCGGTCAACGGTGCACCGGTGCGGGCTCACCACCGGCTGACGGAGTGTTTGGCCACGGCGACCCCGGCCGAGATCGGCGTCGTGCACGCCCGGATGGCACTGCCCCTCGGCATGCTCGGGCTTGTCGCGCAGATCGCCGCCGCCGCCGAGGCAGCGGTGGCGCACAGCAAGCCGGACACCCCCGAGCGGGAAGTCGCCCGGATCATCCTCGCGCACGCCGCGAGCGCACAGGATGAAGCTCGCGCCAACGAGTTGGTCGACGACCTGCTTGAGCACCTCGACCTCGCGAGCGCCGTGCAACACGATCCGATCGTCGGTCTGCACATTGGACGGGCGCTGTCCATTGCCGAACGCTGCGACACCGCGGCCGTTTCCGCGCTGACCAGGCTCAGCGGCCAACTCCGGGGCGAGGGCGCGCGCTTGTCGCTTGCGATGACCTTCGGCGCCCTGGGCGAAACGTCCATCCGCGCCTCACGATTCGATGAGGCGTTGCTCTACCTCGACGAAGCCATCGCGCTCAGTCTGGCCACCGGGCAGCGGGCATTCGCGCCCTTCTGGTTGGGGCTGCGTGCCCGCGTGCACGCGATCCGGGGCGACGACGCGTCCTGCGCGGCGGACCTCGACCTCGGCTTCGCCATCTCCGATGAGCAGTCCACGTTCGGTGCCCGCTACTTTCTGCTGGCCAACGCTGGATTGGCCGCGGTTGCCGCGCAACGGTATGACGAGGCGATCACACACCTGGGCGAATGCTGGGCCTTCGAGCAGGCGGGGGGACTGTTGGCGCCGCAGTTGGCCCGCTGGCATGTCGACTTGGTCGAAGCCTATGTGGAATCGGGCCGGGGATCCGATGCGGAACCGCTGGTGGCCCATCTCACCGCGGTGGCCGCCGTACGGGCGTCGAGCCGATGGACCAAGGCCACCGCGCGCAGGGCGCAGGCCTTGGCGACGGCGGGCAGCGACCCTGGTCGTGCGCTGGAACTGCTCGACGACGCCGTCTCCATCTACGACCCGAAGGTCGACGCTTTCGACCGCGCCCGCACGCTTCTGGACCGGGCAAGGTTGTCGCAGGAACCAGACAGCCGGGAACGCGCACGCGTCGAAGCGCTGTACGCGTTCCGCCGTTTGGGTGCGGCCCCGTGGGCCGCACGCCTGGCATCGGGTGTCCAGCCGTCCGAAACCGACGGACTGACCGAGTCGGAGAAGCGCATCCTCACCGAGGTAGCGAAAGGCCTGACGAATCAGCAGATCGCCAAGCGGCTCCGGGTCAGCGCCAAGACCGTCTCCAATCACCTCTACCACGCCTACCGAAAGCTCGGAGTGTCGTCCCGCACCGAGGCCGCTCGCTATGTCCTGCTACAGCGAGGCCAGTGAAACAGGCCCGGGCCTAGTGAGCTGCCGCATCCCAGCTGCGGCCGTAGCCCACGGAAACCTCCAGCGGCACATCGAGCGGGTAGGCCCCACCCATCTCGCCGCGGACCAGCGCCTCAAGTGCATCCCGTTCCCCCGCCGCAACCTCGAACAGCAGCTCGTCGTGCACTTGAAGGAGCATGCGCGAGGACAGCCCCGCGCCCTTGATCGCCTTGTCGACGTTGATCATGGCCACCTTGATGATGTCGGCGGCGCTGCCCTGGATCGGGGCGTTGAGCGCGGCCCGCTCGGCGGCCTCGCGAACCTGCCGGTTACTGCTGTCCAGCTCGGGCAGGTAGCGACGCCGGCCCAGCACCGTCGAGGTGTAGCCGTCCTTGCGGGCCTGGTCGACGACGTCCATCAAGTAGTCCCGCACGCCACCGAAACGAGCGAAGTACTGCTCCATCTGCACCTTGGCCTCTTCGGTGGAGATCTTCAGCTGGGCAGCCAGGCCGTAGGCGCTCAACCCGTAGGCGAGCCCGTAGGACATCGCCTTGACGCGGCGCCGCAGATCCGGCGTCACCTCCCCAATGGGCACCCCGAACGCCCGTGAGGCCACGAACGAGTGCAGATCCTCGCCGGTGCGGAACGCCTCGATGAGGCCCTCGTCCTTCGACAGGTGCGCCATGATCCGCATCTCGATCTGGCTGTAGTCGGCGGTCATCAACTCGGCAAAGTCGCCCCCGCCACCGGCGCCGACGACGAACGCATCGCGGATCCTGCGGCCCGCATCGGTGCGGATCGGGATGTTCTGCAGGTTCGGCTCCGTCGAGGAAAGCCGTCCGGTCGCCGCGATCGTCTGGTTGAACGTGGTGTGGATCCGGCCGTCGGAGGCCACCGAGTTCAGCAGACCATCGACGGTGACCTTCAGCCGGGTGGCGTCCCGGTGAGCCAGCAGATGCTGCAGGAACGGGTGTCCGGTCTTGTCGAACAACGACTGCAGTGCATCCGCGTCGGTGGTGTAGCCGGTCTTGGTGCGTTTGGTCTTCGGCATCTCCAGCTCGTCGAACAGCACGACCTGCAGCTGTTTGGGCGAGCCGAGGTTGATCTGTTTGCCGATGACCGCATAGGCGGCCTCGGCGGCATCGCGGATGGCGTCGGCGAACTCGCTCTGCAGTACCCCGAGATGGTCGAGGTCGACAGCGATGCCGGCGGTCTCCATCTCGGCCAGGACCCGTTGCACCGGCAGCTCCATGCTGGTCAGCAGCGCCGACGAGTCGATGCGCGCAAGCTCCTCGTCGAGCGCGTCGGCGAGGTCCATGACGGCGCTGGCCCGCAGGATCAGCGCCTCGACCGCCTGCTCGTCGGCACTGTCGGCGTCGTCGAGCAGCGAGAGCTGCTGCTGTTCGGGATTGTCCGCGCGCAGCTCCCGGTGCAGATAGCGCAACGACAGGTCGTCGAGGGCGAAGCTGCGCTGCCCCGGCCGAACCAGGTAGGCGGCCAGCGCCGTGTCCGAAGTGACGCCACGCAGGGTCCAGCCGCGGCCGGCGAGGTCGTGCATCGCCAGCTTGGCCTCGTGCAGCGCCTTGGGCGGCCCCGGATCGGCCAGCCATGAGGCCAGCGCGGCTTCGTCATCGGGGCCCAGGGCGGCGGCGTCGATATAGCGGCCATCCCCGTCGGCGGCGACGATGGCCAGCGCCGTGGCGTCTGCGTCGAAGGCCAGATGGGTGCCCACCACGGCCAGGCCGAATCGGCCGCCGTGGCTGTGCTCGGCGAGCCAGGCGGCAAGTTCGCCGGCTTCCAGCGCTCGGCCGCGGACCTCGAAGCCCTGGTCCACCTCGGGCCGCGCCGAGGCCAGGGTCTCGAACAGCCGCTCGCGCAGCACCCGGAACTCGAGGTCGTCGAACAGGCGGTGGATCTGGTCGCGGTCCCACGGCTGCATCTGCAGGGTGTCCGGCGTCTGCGGCAACGGCACGTCACGCACCAGGTCGGTGAGTTCGCGGTTCAGGACCACGCTGGACAGGTGGGCGCGCAATGCGTCGCCGACCTTCCCACGCACCGAATCGACGTTGTCGACCAGCCCCTGCAGCGAGCCGTATTCGGTGATCCACTTCGAGGCCGTCTTCTCCCCCACGCCCGGGATACCGGGCAGGTTGTCGCTGGGGTCTCCGCGCAGCGCCGCGAAGTCGGGGTACTGCTGCGGTGTCAGGCCGTACTTCTCCTCGACGGCCTCGGGGGTGAAACGGGTCAGGTCGCTGACCCCCTTGCGCGGGTAGAGCACCGTCACGTTGTCGGTCACCAGCTGCAGCGAGTCACGGTCACCGGTGACGACCAGGACCCGATAGCCGGCCTGCTCGGCCTGGGTGGCCAGCGTGGCGATGACGTCGTCGGCCTCGAAGCCGGGTTCGGCGAGGACGCCGATGCCGAGCGCGGCCAGGACCTCCTTGGTGATCTCGATCTGCCCACGGAACTCGTCGGGCGTGGCCGAACGGTTGGCCTTGTACTCCGGATAGCGCTCGGCCCGGAAGGTCTGCCGGGACACGTCGAAGGCGGCAGCGACGTGGGTCGGCGCCTCGTCGCGCAGCAGGTTGATCAGCATCGCGGTGAACCCGTACACCGCGTTGGTGGTGAGCCCGTTCTTGGTCTTGAAGTTCTCGGCCGGCAGGGCGTAGAACGCACGGAAGGCCAGCGAATTGCCGTCCAGCAACAGCAGTGTCGGCTTGTCGTCGGGCTTTGCCGGTGCGGTCTGGGCCGCGCCTGCGGCGGTCTTGGCTGGGCTCACGCTCCTACTCTAGGCATCGGCCCCGACAGGCAGTGCGGCACGGCGAGCCGTCAAACTGCAACACGTTTCAGTTTGGCCACGGGATTCGCGTAGGCTGACCGCGTGCCAGCATCTCCAGACGCCGCCACCCGACTACCGGCCATCGACGGTTGGTGGGATTGCGACGACGCGGGTGTGCCGCATCTGATCGGCGGCAGGTGCCCGAAGTGCGGGACGTACGTGTTTCCGCCGCGGGCCACCAACTGTCCCAATCCCGACTGCGATGGCGACGAGCTCGAGCAGGTCGAGCTGTCCCGGCGCGGCACGCTGTGGAGCTACACCGAGAACCGGTATGCCCCGCCCCCGCCGTATCCGGCCCCGGATCCCTTCGAGCCGTTCGCCGTCGCCGCGGTGCAGCTGGAGCGGGAGGGGCTCATCGTGTTGGGCAAGGTCGTGGACGGCACCCTGGCCGCCGACCTGAGCGTGGGCATGACCATGGAGCTGACCACCATGGCGCTGTTCACCGACGACGACGGAATCGAACGCAGCGTGTACGCCTGGGCCGTCTCGCCCGACTCCTCATCCGGCCACTCCGATGGCCGGCATCGTCGTCAGGCCGGAAGGACCTCCGCATGAGTCCCGAACCCGTCTACATCCTCGGCGCGGGAATGCACCCGTGGGGCAAATGGGGCCGCGACTTCACCGACTACGGTGTGGCCGCCGCGCGCGCCGCGCTGCGCGAGGCCGGCCTGAGCTGGCGCCAGATCCAACTCGTCGCCGGTGCCGACACCATCCGCAACGGCTACCCCGGGTTCGTCGCCGGGGCCACCTTCGCCCAGAAGCTGGGCTGGACCGGCATCCCGGTGTCGTCCAGCTATGCCGCCTGCGCCTCGGGCTCCCAGGCACTGCAAAGCGCACGCGCCCAGATCCTGGCCGGGCTGTGCGACGTGGCCCTGGTCATCGGCGCCGACACCACCCCCAAGGGGTTCTTCGCCCCCGTCGGCGGCCAGCGCACGAATGACCCCGACTGGCAACGCTTCCACCTCATCGGAGCCACCAACACCGTCTACTTTGCCCTGCTGGCACGTCGGCGCATGGATCTCTACGGCGCCACCGTCGAGGACTTCGCGGCGGTGAAAGCGAAAAATGCCCGCCACGGTCTGGACAACCCCAACGCCCGCTACCGCAAACCCACCGCCGTCGAGGACGTGCTGGCCAGCCCCGTGGTCTCCGATCCGCTGCGGCTGCTGGACATCTGCGCCACCAGCGACGGTGCGGCCGCCCTCATCGTGGCCAGCAAGGCCTTCGCCGAAAAACACCTCGGCTCGCTGCAGGGGGTGCCCTCGGTGCGTGCGGTCAGCACGGTGACTCCGCAGTATCCCCAGCACCTGCCCGAACTGCCCGATATCGCCACCGATTCCACCGCCGTGGTCGCCGCACCGGAGCGCGTGTTCAAGGATCAAATCCTCGACGCCGCCTACGGCGAGGCCGGCATCGGCCCCGAAGACCTGTCGTTGGCCGAGGTCTACGACCTGTCCACCGCCCTGGAACTGGACTGGTATGAACACCTCGGCCTGTGCGCCAGAGGCGAAGCCGAACAGCTGCTGCGCAGCGGGGCCACCACGATCGGCGGAACCATCCCGGTCAACCCCTCCGGCGGGCTGGCCTGCTTCGGTGAAGCCATCCCTGCCCAAGCCATCGCCCAGGTCTGCGAACTCACCTGGCAACTCAGGAACCAGGCCACCGGCCGCCAGGTCGACAACGCCACCGTCGGCATCACCGCCAATCAGGGCCTCTTCGGCCACGGCTCCTCGGTCATCGTCGCGCGCTGACGGCCGGCTAGCCTGGCAGCTGCGATGGACACTGCAGTCATCACCGTGACGGTGAAACCCGGAAGCCGCAAGGGCCCGCTGGTCGAGGCGGCCGCCGACGGGCCGCTGACGATCTACGTGCGCGAACGGGCCATCGAGGGCAAAGCCACCGCAGCGGCGGCCCGGCTGCTCGCCGAGCATCTCGGCGTGCCCCGCAGCAGTGTCGAACTCGTCTCGGGTGCCACATCCCGCTTCAAACGGTTCCGAGTGCACTACTAGCCGTTCATCGGCCGTTCGCCCAGAACAACTGTGGCGGAACCACCGCTGTTCGCCGGCTTCATGCTGTTCTACTCCATGACGAACCTCGGCCCGAACTCGATGACCTACCTGCTCGCCGGCGAGGTGTTCCCCACCGAGGTGCGTGGCCGGGGCGCCGGGTTCGCCGCGCCATTCGCCAAGGTCGGCGCGGTGACGACCGCATTCCTGTTTCCCCTTCTCCTCACGGAGATCGGCACCTCGGCTCTGTTGTACCTGCTGGTGGGGGCGTTCGCCGTGGGCGCCATCGTGACAGTGGCATTCCGCATCGAGACCACCGGAGTGAGCCTGGAGGCCATCGGGTAGGCCGTACCCGGCAACGAGCCCGAGCCCGCACACCGGGAGCGGCCCGCGGCCGTGTCAGGCAACCCCTAGGTAGGCGGCGCGAATGCTGTTGTCGGCCAGCAGCTCACGCGCAGGGCCGCTGCGGGTGACGCTGCCAGTCTCCAGGATGTAGGCGCGATCAGACCGGCTGAGGGCCTGCTGGGCGTTCTGCTCGACCAGCAACACCGTTACGCCCTGGGTGTTGATCTCGGAGATGATCTTGAAGATCTGTGAGATCACCATGGGCGCCAACCCCATCGATGGCTCGTCGAGCAACAGCACGCGCGGTCGCGCCATCAACGCTCGCCCGATCGCCAGCATCTGCTGCTCGCCACCGGACAGTGTGCCGCCGACCTGCATGCGTCGTTCGGCCAGCCGCGGGAATGTCTCGAACACCCAGTCCAACCGCTCGCGATGCTCGGCCTTCGAGCTGAATATACGACCATAGCAACCCATTTCGAGATTCTCGGCCACGGTCATCCCGGGGAAGACACCGCGCCCCTCGGGCGCCTGGATCAGCCCGTCGACGACTCGCCGATGGGCCTTGACGCGGGTGACGTCGCGGCCCTCGAACCACACCGATCCCGATGACAGTGGCCGCAACCCCGAGATGGCACGCATCATCGTCGTCTTGCCCGCGCCGTTGGAGCCCAGCAGGGTGACCAACTCCCCCTCGCGCACCTCAAGCGAAACACCGTGCAGCGCCTCGATCCGGCCGTAGTGCACGACCACGTCGCGGACTTCCAGCAACACCGGGCGGTCGGTTTCGGCAGCCGCCGGGGGCTCAGAGTTCCTCATCGGGTACCCCCAGATAGGCGGCGATGACGGCCGGGTCTTCCCGGATCTCGGCGGGCAGCCCGTCGGCGATCTTGCGGCCGAACTCGAGCACGACGATCCGATCGGTCACCCCCATCACCAATCGCATGTCGTGCTCGATCAACAAGACGGTGTACCCGTCCTCACGGATGGCACGGATCAGGTCGATCAGCGCCGCTTTCTCGCTGGGGTTGAACCCGGCCGCCGGTTCGTCGAGGCAGAGCAGTTTGGGTTCGGTGGCCAACGCCCGGGCGATCTCCAGGCGCCGCTGGTCACCGTAGGACAGATTCTTGGCCTTTTCCTCGCCGCGGTGCGCGATGCCGACGAACTGCAGCAGGGCCACCGCGCGTTCGATGGCCGCACGTTCCTCACGATGGTGGCGGGGGATGCGGAACAACGCCCCCGGCACCGATGTCTTGTGGCGGGCGTCGGTCCCGACCACCACGTTCTCCAGGGCGGTCATCTCCCCCCAGAGCCGGATGTTCTGGAAGGTGCGTGCGATCCCGCGGCGGGTGATCTGGTGGCGTTTGATCCGGCCCAGCGGCGCTCCGTCGAACATGACCGAACCCGAGCTTGGCCGGTACACCCCGGTGATCGCGTTGAAACAGGTCGTCTTGCCGGCACCGTTGGGTCCGATCAGGCCGAGGATCTCACCGCGTTTGATCGAGAAACTCACCGCGTCCAGGGCCGTCAGGCCGCCGAACTTCACGGTGAGGTCCCTGGTCTCCAGCAGGGTCTCACCCTGCGCGGCGTGAACGTCTCGGTGCAGGCCGGCGAGGTCCTCCTCGATTGCGGGGTCGGTCATGCCGCGGCCTTGCTGTCATCGGCGTGGCGCAGCAGGTCCCGCGCCGATTTTCCGTAGGTCAACAGCTGCTGGCGGACCGGGAACAGTCCCTGCGGACGGAAGATCATCAGCACCACCAGCGCCAGACCGAAGAACAGGTACTTCAGATCGCCGAGGTTGACACCCATCACATGCACCCCGAGCAACCGGTTCGGGAGGTAGACGACGATGAACGCACCGAAGATCACACCCAGCTTGTTGCCCTGCCCGCCGAGCACCACCGCGCACAGGAACAGCATCGAGTTGATGATGTTGAAGGTCGGTGGTGCGACGTACTGCACCTGCCCGGCGTAGAGCGCACCGGACAACCCGCCGATCGAGGCACCAATCACGAACGCCCACAGCTTGAAGCGGAAGGTGTTGACGCCCATGACCTCAGCGGCGTCCTCGTCCTCCCGGATGGACACCCAGGCCCGACCGACACGGCTGCGTTCGAGGTTGCCGACCAGCAGCAGGATCCCCACCATCAGGATCAGCCCGAGCCAGAACCACCAGGTGCCGTAGTTGGCGTGTCCGCCGGAGTTACCGCTGGAGAACACACCGTCCGGCAGTTTCTCGGTCTGCCCGATGTGCGGGTAGGCGACCTGGTTGAGCCCACGCGAGCCGTTGGTGATGTCGGAGAGGTTGTCGGCCATCAGCCGGATGATCTCGCCGAATCCCAGTGTCACGATGGCCAGATAGTCGCCGCGCAGCCGCAGGGTCGGAGTCCCCAGGACCAGCCCGGCCAGCGCCGTGAAGGCCATGGCCAGCGGTACACAGGTCAGCCAGGCCCATTTCTCACTGAATGCGCCAGTGAGCCCCATCCTGTTCCACGGGCTGTCCGGGCTGGTGAGCAGCGCGACGGTGTAGGCACCGACGGCGTAGAAGCCGACATACCCCAGATCGAGCAGACCTGCCTGACCGACCACGACGTTGAGCCCGATCGCGATGATGGCCACCATCGCGAACTGGGCCATGGTGCCGCCGAAGCTGATTCCCGGGGTATCGAAGAAGGGCGGAGGGAACAGCGGCCACAACGCCAGGGCACCGAAAGCCAGGACGCCGAATCCCCACTTCTGCACCCGGCTGCGCTCGGACCACCAGCCGCGCAGACCGTCTCCCGGGGCCAGCAGCACACCCGCCAAACGCATCCGCATTCTGTTTCCGGCGTCTCGGTGGCTCATACCCTCGCCTTCCCGAGGCTCTCTCCGAGTATCCCGGTGGGACGGATCAGCAACACCAGGACCAGCAGGACGAAGGCGACGACGTCACGCCACTGAGTGCCGAACACCACCTGCCCGTAATTCTCCATGATGCCCAGCAGTAGACCGCCGAGCAATGCGCCGCGCAGGTTGCCGATGCCGCCGAGCACCGCTGCGGTGAATGCCTTGATCCCGAGCAGGAAACCACCCGAGTAGATGATGCCCTGGGGCACCCTGAGGGTGTACAGCAGCGCGGCGGCTCCGGCGAGCATGCCGCCGATGAGGAATGTCACCATGATGATGCGCTCCCGGGAGACACCCATCAGCGTCGCGGTGATCGGATCCTGGGCGACCGCGCGGATTCCGCGCCCGAACTTGGTTCTGTTGATGGCGACATCGGTCAACACCGCCAGGAGCAACGCCGCCGCCACGATCACCAGCGTGATGTTGGAGACCGTGGCGTCGAATACATGGAACTGGGTCTTGGGCCGCACCAGCATGATCGGTTGCTGGGCGTTGCTGCCGCCGTAGCCCTTGATGATCTGCGGCAGGATGAAGTGCACGAATTCCTGCAGCACGAAGGACACGCCGATGGCGGTGATGAGGAACGTCAGCGGCTTGGCGCCGCGTTTTCGCAGCGGCCGATAGGCCACCGCCTCCAATCCGACTGCGGCCGAACCCGATACCAGCATCGCGAATACCATGGCGATGCCGAGGTAGAACACCGTCAGCAGCACGCCCTTGTCGTAGGCGTTCCCACTCGGGACGAACCCGAGGATCATGTCGAGGCAGAAATAGGCACCGAACATGCCGAGCATGAAGATCTCGGAGTGCGCGAAGTTGATGAGCCGCAGCACACCGAACACCAGCGTGTAGCCCACGGCTACCAGGGCATAGATCGAACCCCAGGCCAGTCCGTCGATTGTCAACTGCCAGAAGCCATTCCGGAAGCCATCGAGATCGAACCCGATATTGGCCGCGAGACAGGCGGTTGAGCCTAGGCAATCGTGGACCATCCGAGGGCGCTCCTAGCACAGACCGTATCCAACGAGAACGCGTCCGAGCCGTACGGTCCCGGACGCGCCTCGTTGGCCGGCTACTGAACCTTGTACATCCAGATCAGGGTTGTGGTGAGCTCACCGGTGTCCGTCCACTGATACTTGCGGGCGACGCCCTGGCCTTGATAGTTGCGGAAGAAGTCCAGCAGCGCCGGCCGGGTGATCGCGCCGGAATCGATGCCTTTCATCATGATGGTGCCCAGGTCATAGCCCTCGGTGCTGTAGGTGCCGGGCTCCTCGCCGAACTTCTGGGTGTACTCGTCGGCGAACTCCTTGGTCGCCGGCCCGCACGGACAGGACAGCAGCGCATCCTTCGAGGAAGCGCCGGCCTGCTTGACGAACTCGGGGTCCTTGACGCCGTCGCCCGTGACGAATGTCGCGGTCACTCCCCCGTCGCGCAGCTGCTGCACGAACGGTGCGGCCTCGGCGTAGTAGCCGCTGTAGAACACCGCGTCCGGCGAGTGGCCCTTGACCTGCGTCACCGCCGCCGAGAAGTCCTTGTCACCCTTCTTCACCGAGATGTTGCAGGCCGGGTCGGCGATCGGCCCCAGCGTCTCGCGGACCGCCTGCGCCAGGCCCAGGCCGTAGTCGGTGCTGTCGTCGACCACACAGACCTTCTTGGCGTCGAGGCTGTTCTTCATGTAGTTGGCCACGGACGGGCCCTGCACGCCGTCGTTGGCCAGACCCCGGAAGAAGGTCTTCCACCCCTGCTCGGACAGCGTGACATTGGTGGCCGACGCGGTGGCCGCAACCAGTCCCGCCTGGTCGAACACCCCCCCGGTGGCCTTCGTCTCACCGGAGAACGCCGGGCCGACGAGGCCGATCGTGAACGCGTCGTCGACGATCTGCGGCGCGATCTGCGTCGCCTTCTGCGGGTCCCCCTCGGTGTCGAAGGTCTTCAGCTGGACCTGGCAGCCGGGGTTGGCGGCGTTGTGCTTGTCCACGGCGAGTTGCACGCCATTCTTGATGTTGATCCCCAGTGCGGCATCCGGACCGGTGAGAGCACCGGCCATCGCGATCGACAGGGGCGGGCAGTTGGCCTTGCCGTCGCCGGCGGGGTCAGCCGGGGTGAGGCCACCTTCGGCCTTGACGGGCTCGCCGTTCTGATCGATTTGGACCTGTTCGACGATCTTGAGATCGCTTTGCGCCGAGTTCTCGCCCGGCGCGGACTGCTGGCTGCAGCCGGCAATGCCCAGGACCACCAGTACTGCTGAACTTGCGGCGATTGCACTGCGCGTCGCGCGACCGTGCACGTTTCACCTCCGGGTCGGTTGTTCGTTCGGCATCAACAACACAGGCCACAGCTGCGCCTGACCGTCGACACTCCGGTAGAACATAGCCAACGCTGCGCGCGAACGCGTGATCTTGGCCGACGGCCGACCCCGAGTCGCGCGGTGACCGCCGCAAACCGCGAGGTGAGAAACGCAGTCCTAACGTCGGGCAAACGCTGCGATCAGCTCGACGAGGGCGTGTCCTTGGGCGTGTCCAACGTTTCGAGGACCACCTCGGCGACCCGTTTCATCGTGGTCCGCCGGTCCATGGCGGCGCGTTGGATCCACTTGAACGCCTCCGGCTCGGTCATGCCCTGCTTGGCCTGTAGCAGGCCCTTGGCGCGCTCGACGAGCTTGCGGGTCTCCAACCGGTCGGACAGGTTCGCGACCTCGCGCTCGAGCTCGGCCATCTCTTTGAAGCGGCTCGCCGCGACCTCGATCGCCGGGATGAGATCGGTGATGGAGAACGGCTTGACCAGGTATGCCATGGCTCCCGCGTCACGGGCCTTCTCGACCAGGTCACGCTGGCTGAACGCGGTGAGCACCACGATGGGTGCGATGCGTTTGCCGGCGATCTCCGAGGCGGCGTCGATGCCGTCCCGGCGCGGCATTTTGACGTCCATGATCACGAGATCGGGCCGCAGCGACTCGGCGAGCTCGACGGCCTCCTGCCCGTCGCCGGCCTCGCCGACCACCTCGTAGCCCTCGTCGCGGAGCATCTCGGCCAAGTCCAGCCGGATGAGCGCCTCGTCTTCGGCGATCAGCACCCGGCGGGGCGACTGCCCGTCGGCATCGTTGGTAGACCCGGTCATAGGGCCATTGTCGCGTGGCACGCAAGAAACAGCGAGCGCGGGTCCTCACCAGCTGCCCGCCCGGCCGTTTGCGGCAATCCATGAACTATGGTGGAAGCCCGCACGGCGAGCCCTCGTATCCCAACTGGCAGAGGAAACGGATTCAAAACCCGTACAGTGTGAGTTCGAATCTCACCGAGGGCACCGACCGCTTGACGTCGTACGACGCAGGTCCGGACCTACTCGAGGACGATGCCCTCACATCCCTTGCCCCGGCATGCCGCGGCGAGCAGCTCGATCAGGAATACCGGAGCGGGCTGGCGTCGTACTTGTCCAGGCACACCTGTGAGCAGAAGTAGAAGGTGCGCGCGTCGGTGTCACGCTGGCCCGCAGCGCGGTCGATGATGATCTCCATGCCGCATACCGGGTCGGCCGCGGTGGCGAAGTCGGTTTCGCGGTCGCGCAGCTGTCCATCGGCCAGCCACAGCAGCCGGTCGGCGACCGGGGTGATGCGGTGGTCGTGAGTGACCATGACGATGGTCTTGTGTTCGTCGGCGGCCACCTGTTGTAGCAGGTGCAGTACCTGATAGCCGGAAGCCGAGTCGAGGTTGGCGGTAGGTTCGTCGGCCAGCAGCAGTGGCGG
>Ga0210086_1000438_pt1 | contig 24343 bp, 24 predicted proteins | sample China_Galinas_PW_3_FD_184867 | JGI IMG/M metagenome (GOLD analysis project Ga0210086, IMG submission 184867) | Wetland microbial communities from San Francisco Bay, California, USA, that impact long-term carbon sequestration - China_Galinas_PWB_D2... | ecosystem: Environmental > Aquatic > Marine...
CACCACCCACCACCACCGCCGTGGGAAGCGCGAGCGCCGGTTGTAGGGCGGGGCGTGTGCCGCCAGCAGCCGAAGCTCGCGGGCACCGGCTTCCAGCCCATGTGCGCACTCGACATGGTCGACCGCCGTCGCCAGCGCCACCATCTCCTTGATGCGCCCGCGCGGGTCGGTGCCGTTGAAGTACTGGTTCACCCGGCGGCGCAGATCGGTCGCGGTGCCGACGTAGAGCACCTCGCCGGCCGGTCCGCGGAACAGGTAGACCCCGGGCCGGCGCGGCAGGCTGTTGGCCAATACCCGCTTGCTGCGCTGGGCGGCGGAGACGTTGGGTAGGTACGACCGCAGATCGGTGTAGGTGTGCACGCCCTGATTGCCGACCCGTTCGATCAGCGCATGAAGTACGTCGACGGTGGCGCGGGCATCGTCGAGGGCCCGGTGCGTCGGCTGGGTGGCCGAGCCGACCAGGCGCGCCAGTGTGGCCAGCCGGACGCTGGGCGCCTCATCGCGACTGAGCACCCGCCGGGCCAGGCGCACCGTGCAGAGCACCGGCGGGCGCGGCCAGGACAGGCCGCACCCCTCGGCGGCCGCACGCAGGAAGCCGATGTCGAAGCCGGCGTTGTGGGCCACCAACACCGCGCCGCGCGCGAACTCCAGGAACATCGGCAGCACCGCTGCGATCGTCGGAGCGTCGTGCACCATCGCGGTGGTGATGCCGGTGAGTTGCACGATCCGCGGTGGGATCGCCCGCTGCGGGTCGACCAGGGTGGCGAATTCACCGAGGACCTCACCGCCGCGGATCTTGACTGCGCCGATTTCGGTGATGGCGTCGCAGGCACCACCGGCGGTGGCGGTGGCGCGTCCCCCGGTGGTCTCCAGGTCGACGACGACGAAGGTGGTGTCGCGCAGCGCAACGTCGGCGGCCGGGTCGACGTCGGCGAAGCTCAGCTGCGCGTCTGGTGGGGGGCCGGCCACAGTTGGCAACGGTAAGCACGGACACCGACAGTCGGGGCGGCGACTCGCGCGGGCCGGCGAACTTGTCGGTGCCCCCGGTTAGCGTGCGGGCCAAGCCCAGGAGAGGAGACCTGACATGGGACAGGAACCTGTTGTCATCGACTGCGACGACTGCGCGGTGCGCGGGCCGGGGTGCCGTGACTGTGTGGTCAGCGTGCTCCTCGGTGTGCCGGAAACTTTGCTCGATGACGAGCAGGCCGCACTGGAGGTGCTGGCCGAGGCCGGCTTGGCGCCCCGGCTGCGGCTGGTTCCGATTCACCGGCGCGGGGGACCGGGGCTGGCGAGCTGAAGTCCTGCTAGGTTGGAGGCCAGGTTGTGACTGGTGTTGCCGGCGTGACGAATCACTCTGTTAAATCTACGTCTCACGTTGGACAACCCCGATGCCATTTCGTAACCTATTCGAGACCTTAGGCAGCTCGACTCGGTCAGTCGACGGCACTCAAAGGATGCGCAATTTTGAGGTTTGACCGCACGTTTCTGACTAAACGCGTGTTTCGACGCCCTGTAGTTGGTGCGATTGCGGCTATGACGGCCTTGGCGGTCGTCCTGACCGGCACTGTGCACGCCGATCCGGCAGAGGACAACCTGGCAAAGCTCAATGAGTTGTCACGACAGGCTGAGCAGCTCACCGAGCTGATGCATTCGGCTCAGCTCGACCTCGACAAGAAGCTGCAAGTGCAGGCCGCCGCGGATAAGAAGCACGCCGATGACCTCGCTGCTGCCGACACCACCAAGGCGCAGCTGGCTACCTTCCAGGGCGCTGTCGATAAATTTGCTGCCGCGGTATACATGGGTGGCCGGACCGATGGTTTGAATGCGATCCTGACCGCCGAGTCGCCGCAGGGTCTGATCGACAAGATGGCCGTCGAGCGGGTCATGGCCGCCGAGATGTCGGCCCAGATGCAGAGCTATCGCCGCGCCAGCGCCGAGGCCGCCAAGGCCGAAGCCGAGTCGGCCAAGTCGGCCGCCGACGCCAAGACGGCGGCCGAACAGGCCGCCGCCGTGCGAGCGGATCTGCAACGCAAGCAGTCGCGGCTCCAGGTGCAGATCGCGATCGTCAAATCCCAGTACCAGCTGTTGACGCCCGACCAGCGGACCGCGCTGGCTGCGCCGGGCCCGCCCCCGCCGCCGGACGTTCTGGCTGCACAGGCACCGGGGACCCCGCCGCCGAACGTTCTGGCCGCACCGGCACCCGACGTCATTCCGCCCATCGATGGTCCGCCGCCGCCCCAGGGCGGCCCCGACCCCGCTGTGACCCCACTGGCGGCCGTGGCCGCTCCGGGCCCGGGAACCAACGAGGGGGCGGTTGCCATTCAGGCGGCGCTGACCCGAATCGGCTCGCCGTACTCATGGGGCGCGTCCGGACCCAATGCCTTCGACTGCTCGGGCCTGGTGATGTGGGCCTTCCAGCAGGCCGGGGTCTTCCTGCCGCACTCCAGCCAGGCTCTTGCCCGGGGTGGCCGGCCGGTACCGGTGGACCAGATGCAGCCCGGTGACGTCGTCAACTACTACTCGGACGCATCCCATTCGGCGATCTACATCGGTGACGGGATGATGGTCCACGCCTCGACCTTCGGGGTTCCGGTGCGAGTCGCACCGGTGCGCGAGGCCCCGATCTACAACGTCCGCCGCTACTGAGGTCCGTCTTCAACGAGCCGCCGTACCGCCGGATATCGCTGGCGATTGTTCTCGTCGTCGAGCTTCTCGCCGCCGCTGGTCTGATCGTCATGTCCGGCCTCCACGCGCCGGCAGGGCCACCGCAACCCGGCGTCGCAGCCCCCGCGCCGGAGCCGCTGGTGGTCGGCGATCACCGCACCGTGCGGCTGATCAGCCTCGGCGGAGCCCGCACCGACGTGCTGCTGACCCGGATCGGCGGCGACATCGGCCCCGCGGTCGCCGCGGTCGAGAAGTTCTGGGGCACCGACTGGGATCACGAGATCGTCGTGGTCGCCACGGCCAACCAGACGCAATTCGTCGCCGACGCCGGGCTTGACCCCGACCGACAGTGGGCCGATATCGCCGCCGTCGCGGTAGCTGATCACGTCGACCTCGACCACCACCAGGCCAGCGGGCAACGCATCGTGTTCGCCCCCGGCGCGTGGGCGATGGGCGACTCGGCGCTGCGAATCGTGCTGACCCACGAGCTGTTCCACTTCGCAGCGCGCACCGGCACCGCGCTCGACGCCCCGCGCTGGCTGGTCGAAGGCGTCGCCGACTTCGTCGCCCGGCCGCCCACACCGTTGCCGCCCGACGCCGCGGCCAGCGTGGCGCTGCCCACCGATGCCGATCTTGATGTGGCCGGACCGGACCGATCGCGCGGCTACGACCGGGCCTGGTGGTTCGCCCGCTTCGCCGCCGACACCTACGGAGTCGAAACACTGCACAGCCTCTACGTTCACGCGTGCGGACCCGGTCACGGTGACCTGGCCATGGCCGTCCAGCAGTCACTGGGCATCGACCTGGCCGGCCTACGCGCCCGCTGGGCGCGGTGGCTGACCCGATAGCGTGGCCGAGAGATGACACGGATCCTTCTGGTCACCAACGACTTTCCTCCGCGCCGCGGCGGCATCCAGTCCTATCTCGAGCAGTTCGTCGGCCGGCTGGTCGCCGCCGGGGAACACCAGCTGACCGTCTACGCACCGAAGTGGAACGGCGCCGACGACTACGACCGCGCCGCGGGGTACCGGATCGTGCGTCATCCCGGCACGCTGATGCTGCCCGAACCGCTGGTGGACCGCCGAATGCGTGCGCTGATCGCCGACGAGGGCATCGAGACGGTGTGGTTCGGTGCGGCCGCGCCGCTGGCCCTGCTGGCCGGACGCGCCCGTGACGCGGGAGCCCAGCGCGTGCTGGCCAGCACCCATGGCCATGAGGTGGGGTGGTCGATGCTGCCGGTCGCACGCTCGGCCCTGCGGCGCATCGGCGACACCACCGATGCCATCACCTTCGTCAGTCGCTACACCCGCGGCAGGTTCGCCTCCGCCTTCGGCCCGCAGGCCTCTCTGGAGCATCTGCCACCCGGTGTCGACACCGATCGGTTCCGTCCGGACCCCGCGGCCAGGGCCGAACTGCGGGCCCGCTACGGGCTTGGGCAGCGACCGACCGTGGTCTGTGTGTCGCGCCTGGTGCCCCGCAAGGGGCAGGACATGCTGATCAAGGCCCTACCCGACATTCGGCGGCGCATCGACGGAGCCGCGCTGGTGATCGTCGGCGGCGGTCCCTACGCCGCGGCGCTGCGACGGTTGGCCGAACAGGTTGGGGTCGGCGGTGACGTGGTTTTCACCGATGGCGTACCCGGAGCCGAGCTGCCCGCACATTATGCGATGGCCGACGTCTTTGCGATGCCATGCCGCACTCGCGGCTCCGGTCTGGACGTGGAGGGGCTGGGCATCGTGTTCCTGGAGGCTTCGGCCACCGGGGTGCCGGTGGTGGCGGGTCACTCCGGCGGGGCGCCGGAGACCGTCCGCGACGGTGAGACCGGCCGTATCGTCGACGGTCGCGTGCACGACCAGATTGTCACCGCAATCGGTGACATCCTGGCCGACCCCGATCTGGCCGCGGCGATGGGCCAGGCGGGTCGTCGGTGGATCAGCCGTGACTGGACCTGGGCCACCCACAGCAGCCGACTTTCGGAGCTGGTGCGGGTGCGCTCCGATCAGTCCTGGGTGTAGATCGCCTCGATCTCGTCGGCGAACTTCTCGGCCACCACGTTGCGCTTCACTTTCAGCGTCGGTGTCAGCTCGCCGGTCAGCACCGTGAAGTCGCACGGTACGATGCGGAACTTTCGGATCGACTCCGCGTGTGACACATGCTGATTGGCATCCTTGATGGCCAGTTCGACCTGGGCGACCAAGTCCGGATCGTCGCGCAAGTCGCTCACCGACGCGGTGGCGCTCTTGCCGTGGTGGGTCTTCCACACCTCGAAGGCTTCCGGATCGATCGCGATCAGCGCGCCGATGAAGGGTTGCTTGTCTCCGACGGCCATGGCCTGGCTGATCAGCGGGTGGGCGCGCAGGCCGTCCTCGAGCACGGCGGGAGCGACGTTCTTGCCGCCGGCGGTGACGATGATCTCTTTCTTGCGGCCGGTGATCGACAAGAAGCCGTCGGAGTCGATGCCGGCCAGGTCGCCGGTGTGGAACCAGCCGTCGACGATCGCCTCGCCGGTGGCCTTCTCGTTGTGCCAGTAGCCGTTGAACACCACGCCGCCGCGTACCAGCAGCTCGCCGTCCTCGCCGAGCTTCATACTGTTGCCGGGGACCAGCTTTCCAACGGTGCCGACCCTGAGCTCACCGATCCGGTTCACCGTGATCGCGGCGCTGGTCTCGGTCAGACCGTACCCCTCGTAGATGGACAGTCCGACGCCGCGGTAGAAGTGACCCAGCCGCTTACCCAGGGGTGCACCACCGGAGATGGCGGCCCGGCATTCGCCGCCGAGCGCCGCGCGCAGTTTTCCGTACACCAGCCGGTCGAAGAGCGCGTGGGCCGAGCGCAGCAGCAGATTGGGCCGGCCGCGGGACTCCATCGCCTGGCTCCAGGCGATGGCTGTCTTGGCCGCGAGAGCAAAGATCCTGCCTTTGCCGCTGTCCTGGGCGTTGAGCTCCGCTGAGTTGTAGACCTTTTCGAACACCCGCGGCACCGACACGACGATGGTGGGTTTGAACACCTGAAGCGAGGGCACCAGGTTCTTGATATCGCTGGTGTAGCCCAGCGTCACCTTGCTGGCGAACGCGGTCATCGACAGCGCCCGGGCCAGTACGTGCGCCAGCGGGAGGAACACCAGCAGACGTTCGTGTTGGCGCAGCAGGGTGGGGAAACAGGCTGCTGCTCCGCGGGTCTCGTAGAGCAGGTTGGAGTGTGTGAGCTGGCAGCCCTTCGGCCTTCCCGTGGTTCCCGAGGTGTAGATGAGGGTCGCGGGGTCGGTGGAGCGCAGCGCCTCGAGGCGGCGGTCCAGCTCGCCGGCATCGGCGCCGCGGCCCGCCTCGGCCAGTTCGTCGAGAGCCGTGGGACCCGACGAGTCGATGCGCAGGATCTTGCGCAGGGCGGGCAGTTCCTCGTGCAGCTCCTTGACCAACAGGGCGTGTGCCTCGGTTTCGGCGAACGCCAAGACCGAACCGGAGTCCTCCAGTACCCAGCGCACCTGCTCGGCCGAGGAGGTCTCATAGATCGGGACGGTCACCGCACCGATGGACAGGATCGCGTAGTCGATGATGACCCACTCGTAGCGGGTCGCCGACAGGATGGCCACGCGGTCCCCGGCCTGTACGCCTTCGGCAATCAGACCCATCGCCGCCGACCGGATCTCGGCGGCGGCCTGCGCGCACGTCACGTCGGTCCACACGCCGTCGACGAGTCGCTGGAAGATCGGGTAGTTCGGGTCGTCACGCTCGTGGGAGAACACGACGTCGACCGCATTGTCGTGCTCGCCGATGGTGAACGGTGCCGGAATGGAGTATTCGCGCACTGAAGAGACCCCTTATGGAATTGCGGGTTGTCGCAGTCCAGCCTAGTCGCCGGTGCAGCGGGGAAGTGACGCCGTTGACCCGCGGGCGGCAACCGGTTCCCGCGTGCGGTGTGTGAAGCTTGTGCGATGAACAGCATCCAGGTGGCCGACGAGACGTTTGTCGCCGCCGAACCCGCGGCGGTGGGCCGCGCGGTGTCGGATCCGGCGAGCTGGCAGCGGTGGTGGCCGGACCTGCGTTTGCAGGTCGTCGAGGACCGCGGCGCCGCGGGGGTGCGGTGGACGGTGACCGGCGCGCTGACCGGAACGATGGAGATCTGGCTGGAACCGGTGCTCGACGGCGTGCTGCTGCACTACTTCCTGCATGCCGAGCCGGCCGGGGTGGGAGCCTGGCAGTTGGCCAGGATGAATCTCGCCAAGATGACCCACCGGCATCGGGTTGCCGGCAAGCGGATGGCCTTCGAGGTAAAAAGTAGGCTTGAGGCATCCCGCCCGGTCGGCGTCGCGCCGGGGAGTTGATATCGGGTCACGCCCGAGGCCGGGAGGGTACGGTTTGTCTCCGGAGGGCAGGAGCGGTAGCGACCTGGGAATGTTGTCCGGAGGGCAGGAGCGGTAGCGACCTGGGAATGTTGTCCGGAGGGCAGGAGCGGTAGCGACCTGGGATCCGGTCAGGACGTCGGAGTGATTGGGAAGCGGCAACAGTGGCTGACAAGACGGCGCAGACCATCTACATCGATGCGAGTCCCAGCACGGTGATGGACGTCATCGCCGATATCGGTGCGTATCCGGAGTGGGTGTCGGAGTACAAGGAGACCGAGGTTCTCGACACCGACACCCAGGGTTATCCGAAGACGGCGCGCCTGGTGCTGGAGGCGGCGGTCCTCAAGGACACGATGGTGCTGGCCTACGACTGGCCGGCCGATCGCAACTCGGTGCGGTGGTCATTGGTGTCCAGCTCCTTACTCAAGGCCCTCGATGGTGCATATACGTTGAAGCCCAGCGGTTCCGGCACCGACGTCACCTACGAGTTGTCCGTCGACCTGATGATCCCGATGATCGGACTGCTCAAACGCAAGGCCGAGCGGCGGCTGACCGACACCGCGTTGAAGGACTTGAAGAAACGAGTCGAGGGCTGAGTGAAGCCCGGTGACCCTCCCGCTGGCGATGCGGGCCTTAACTCCCGGGCCCGGATCGGGTTCTTCGTCGGCAAGGGGGGAGTAGGCAAGTCGACGCTGGCGTCGGCGACCGCGGTGCGCGCCGCGCTCTGTGGTGATCGGGTGCTGGTGGTGTCGACCGATCAGGCCCATTCGCTCGGCGACGTGTTCGGTGTCCGGGTGCCCCCGACCGGTGCCCACGAATCGGTGCGGATCCTCACCGAGGAGGAGTCCGGGGACAGCGGCGGCGGCCACCTCGACGCACTCGCATTGGACACCCTGGCACTGCTGGAGGCGAGGTGGCGGGACATCGTGCCGGTGCTTGGCACCCGATTCCCGGAATCGGAACTGAAAGATATTGCTCCGGAGGAACTTTCCGCCCTGCCCGGTATTCAGGAGGTGCTGGGCCTGCACGAGGTTGCCCGGCTCGCCGCGTCCGGACACTGGGATTACGTGGTGGTGGACTGCGCCTCGACCGCCGACGCCATGCGGATGTTGACCCTGCCCGCGACGTTCGCCATGTACGTCGAGCGGGCCTGGCCCCGGCATCGCCGGCTCAGCGCGGCCATCGACGACGCGAGATCCGCGGTGACGGTTGCCCTGGTGGAGGGTGTCAGCGTGGGTGTCGAGGGACTCTCGGCGCTGCTCACAGACGGCGAACGGGTCAGTGCCCACCTGGTGCTGACCGCCGAGCGGGTGGTAGCCGCCGAGGCGGTGCGCACCCTGGGGTCGCTGGCGTTGATGGGTGTCAGTGTCACCGAACTGATCGTCAATCAGGTTCTGGTTCAAGATGATTCGTACGAGTATCGCAACCTGCCCGACCATCCGGCGTTCGATTGGTACGCCGAGCGGATCTCCGAACAGCAGTCGGTGCTCGACGAGCTCACCGACGCCATCGGCGATGTCCAGCTGGTGCTGGCACCGCACCTCGCCGGGGAGCCGATCGGACCGAAGGCACTGGTTGAGCTGCTCGACAACGCGCGCCGACGTGACGGCTCACCGCCACCGGGGCCGCTGCGGCCGGTGGTCGACCGTGAGTCGGGTTCCGGGCTCGATGCGGTCTATCGCATGCGGCTAGAGTTGCCGCAGGTTGACTCGGCCACGCTCACTCTGGGCCGCGTCGACGACGATCTGATCATCGGAGTCGCGGGAATGCGGCGCCGCGTGCGGTTGGCGTCGGTGCTGCGCCGGTGCATCGTGCTCGACGCCGCGCTGCGTGGAAACGAGCTCACGGTGCGTTTCCGACCCAACCCGGAGGTGTGGCCGGCGTGAGTGCCCAGCGAGAAGCGAGCGCGGTCGCGGCGTCGACCGCGGGAGCGGATCGCGCATGAGCCAAGCTCACCCCGATATCGGGCCCGAGCTACGCGCGCTGGCCCAGGCCATCCTCGATCGTCTCGACCCGGCGGTGCGCGCCGCCGCGGCCACCTACTCGGGTGCGGGCAGCGGGCCGGGCAAGTGCCAACAGGTCTGGTGCCCGGTGTGTGCGCTGGCAGCGCTGGTCAGCGGTGAGCAGCATCCGTTGCTGACCGTCATCGCCGAGCACAGCGTGGCCCTGATGACCGTGATCCGTGCGATGGCTGCCGACACCGACTCGTCGGGTCCCGAGCCCGACGGCTCTGGGCCGCCAGACGGTGAGTCGGATGAGGGGCCCGGCCCCGGGGCCTCAGCCCAGCAGCGCTACCAACACATACCGATCACCGTCGAAGAGTGAACGCAGTGCCGCTGCGGGTCGGCGGTACCGCCGCAGCCTGTGGTCGGTCGAACATCGCCTGGGTAGAGTTGGCCCAAAGCGCACACGCGCCCGATTGGGAGGGTCCATGTGGTTCTGGCTGTTCAAGTACATCTTCATGGGACCCCTGCTGTGGTTATTGGGTCGACCGAAAGTCGAAGGATTGCAGTATGTTCCGGACTCCGGCCCGGTGATTCTGGCCAGTAACCACCTGGCGGTGGCGGACAGCTTCTATCTCCCGCTCGTCGTCCGCCGGCGCATCACCTTCCTGGCCAAGTCGGAGTACTTCACCGGCACCGGAATCAAGGGCTGGTTTAACCGCTGGTTCTACTCATCGACCGGCCAGGTGCCGATCGACCGCACGGACGCCAACAGCGCACAGTCGGCGCTCGACACCGCCGAACGCCTGCTGAACCAGGGGAAGCTGCTCGGCATGTACCCGGAGGGCACCCGCTCGCCGGACGGTCGGCTCTACAAGGGCAAGACCGGGCTGGCCCGGTTGGCCCTGCAGACCGGGGTGCCGGTGATCCCGGTCGCGATGATCGGGACCGACACGGTGAATCCGCCGGGATCCAAGATGTGGGGGTTCGGCCGGGTGACGGTCCGGTTCGGCAAGCCGATGGATTTTTCACGGTTCGACGGCCTAGCCGGCAACCGCTTCATCGAACGGGCCGTCATCGATGAGGTGATCTACGAGTTGATGACGCTGTCCGGGCAGGAGTACGTCGACATCTACGCCGTGACGGTCAAGGAGGGCGGGGCCACCGCTACGCCGGGCGGACCAGATGAGGGACCCGCGCGGATTCCGGAGAGTGCCGCGGGATAGCCGTTCGAAGAGTCGTCACGGTCAGGCCCGCGACGACGATCACGGCCAGCGCCCACCACACGTAGGACATCCCCAGCAGCTGGCGCCACCACGACGCGGCGCTCTCGTGATGCTCGGGCAGCAGTTCGATCGGCGTCCACACCATCAACGCCACGCCCACCGCGCCGACCAGTGCGAGTGCAGCGTTGTGTCGCCGTTGGGCCAGTACCGTGGTCACGACGACCGTCGGCAACACCCACACCCAGTGGTGTGACCACGACACCGGTGAGACCACCAGCCCGAACAGGGCCACGCACATCACCGCGAGGGTCGGCTCGTTGGCCGCCAGCACCCGTCGCACAGCCCAGACGGTCAGCGCCAGCACCGCGAAACAGGTCAGTATCCACAGCACGAAGTGGGTGCTCTCGGCCAGGCCGAGCCTGGCCAGGGCGCCGGCGACGTTCTGATTGGTGTTCAGCGACGCATTGCCGATCCGGCCGGTGTCGCGCACAGTGGTGGTCCAGTATTCCCAGGAATCCCGCCACGCAAGCACGAAGCCGAGCAGGGTGGCCGCCGCGAACGTGCCCAGCGCGGTAAGCGCGGCACGGTGGTCGCGGCGCAGTACGAAGTAGACCAGGAACACCGCGGGCGTCAGCTTGAGCGCGATCGCCACACCCAGCAGCAGGCCACGCGGCCAGGCCGTGCGCCGGGGGACGCAGTCGGCGATCACCAGCGTCATCAGCACGACGTTGATCTGGCCGAATGCGAAATTGGCGCGGACGGGCTCCAGATAGATCGCCGCCAGGGCGACGATGCCCGCGGCCAGCCAGCAGCGTCGCAGCCAGGCCGGTTCCCGGATCGCCGCCGAGATCTGCCACACGTCGAGACGGGTCAGCACGATCCAGGTGGACACCAGCAGCAGAACCAGTGTCGTGACCGTGATTGCCAGGCTGGCTGCCGGCAGCGGCAGCCAGGCGAACGGGCTGAACGCGATCGCCGCCAGCGGCGGGTAGGTGAACGGCAGGTCGAGACCCCCGCGGGTGTGGAACGTCGTGCCCGCCGCGTACAACGGCTGGTCATCCAGCCAGGCCCGGCCGCCCATCCGGTACACATCGACGTCGATGCGATAGGGGATGTGCCCGAGGAGCCGCCACCCGCAGTACACCAGCGCGACCAGCACCAGGGCCCGCGCCGCCCACCAGCCCACGGCGAGCCGGGGGTGCGGCGCCGCTGCCGACGGACCCTGCCCGAACACACTGCCTCCCTCGGGCCGCCGCCACGTACTCATGTCGTGACCAGACTATCCGGGCCGGCTGACACGCCAGGGGCTATCCCCGGCACGGTGAGCACACCTGCGGCAGGTGGGCGTAAGTTCTCGCCCGTGCCTGCCTCCGTGCATTTCGACATCATCGCTCCCGGGCGGGTGCCGCTGATGTGGTGCCTGATCGCATTCATCGTGACGTTCTTCGTAACTCGCACCATCGTGCGCTACATCCGCCGCCACGCCGACAGCGACGCGCCGCGAAAATGGTGGCAGCCCCGCAACATCGGCAGTGGGGGGCTGCACATTCACCACGTCGTGATCGGGGTGATCCTGGTGATGCTCTCCGGAGTCACCATGGTCACCCTGGCCGTCGACGGGGGAGTCCCCGAGTTTACCGCGGCCGCAATCATTTTCGGTATCGGTGCTGCGCTGGTGCTCGACGAGTTCGCCCTCATCCTGCACCTGGAGGACGTGTACTGGGCCGAGGACGGCCGCACCTCGGTGGATGCGGTGTTCGCCGCGATAGCGGTGGCGGGGCTGCTGATCATGGGCTTCAATCCGCTGTCGTTCTTCGATATCGGAATCTGGCGCGACAACGATTCGTTGGCGGTGCGCGCCTCCGTCGTGGCCATGGCCGTGCTCACCCTGGGGTTGGCGGTGATCGTGCTGCTCAAAGGCAAGGTCTGGACCGGGCTGGTCGGAATGTTCATCGGTCCGCTGCTGGTCATCGGTGCTCTTCGGCTGTCGCGGCCGCACGCTCCGTGGGCCCGCTGGCGCTACCACGACCGGCCCAGGAAGATGCGCCGCGCACTGGAGCGGGAACGGTATATGCGCAGGCCCATCGTGCAGGCCAAGCTGTGGTTGCAGGACCTGATCGCCGGCGAACCGCACTTCCCCGATGACGACGCCGTGGACGCCGAACTGGACCGGGAGATCCGCGCCGCGCCCGCGCCGCGGCGACGCGGCGATGCTCAGTCGCAGACGTCGGCCGGGGCCGCGGGATAAAGTGCGGCCAGTGCGGTACTTCTACGACACCGAGTTCATCGACAACGGGCGCATCATCGACCTGATCTCGATCGGGGTGGTGGCCGAGGACGGCCGCGAGTTCTACGCGATCTCCACCGAGTTCGATCCGGAGTCGGCCGGTCGGTGGGTCCGCACCCACGTTTTGCCCAAGCTGCCACCCCCGTCGTCACAGTTGTGGCAGCCGCGGCGCAAGATCCGGGAGGGTCTGGAATCGTTCTTCAACATCGACGGTGACGAACCGATCGAGCTGTGGGCCTGGGTGGCCGCCTACGACCATGTGGCGTTGTGTCAGTTGTGGGGGCCGATGACCAGCCTGCCTCCGCAGATTCCCCGGTTCACCCGCGAGCTGCGCCAGTTCTGGGAGGACCGGGGTTGCCCGCGGATGCCGCCGCGGCCGCATGACACCCACGACGCGCTCGTCGATGCACGTCACAATCTGCGGCGCTACATGCTGATGACTACCGGGGCGGATCAGTGGAAGGCTGCGGTGACATAACTCCGGTGCAGGTAGCCCGGGTTCCCGGGTGGTAATTGCGCCTTTTCTCCCGGTTACCATGGACGGGTGAACTGGACCGTTGACGTGCCGATCGACCAGCTGCCATCGCTGCCGCCGCTGCCGGGCGACCTGCGGGACCGGCTGGATGCCGCCCTGGCCAAACCGGCCGTACAGCAGCCCAGCTGGGATGCCGATGCGGCCAAGGCGATGCGGACGGTCCTGGAGAGCGTCCCGCCGGTCACCGTGGCGTCCGAGATCGAGAAGCTCTCCGACCAGCTTGCGGCGGTAGCCCGCGGCGAGGCGTTCCTGCTGCAGGGCGGCGACTGCGCCGAGACGTTCGCCGACAACACCGAGCCGCACATCCGCGCCAACATCCGCACACTGCTGCAGATGGCGGTGGTGCTCACCTACGGCGCCAGCATGCCCGTGGTGAAAGTGGCCCGCGTCGCGGGCCAGTACGCCAAGCCGCGTTCGTCGGACACCGATGCGCTGGGGCTGAAGTCCTACCGCGGCGACATGGTCAACGGATTCGCGCCTGACGCCGCGGCCCGCGAGCACGACCCGTCACGCCTGGTGCGCGCCTACGCCAATGCCAGTGCCGCGATGAACCTGGTTCGCGCCCTGACATCGTCGGGTCTGGCCTCGCTGCACCTGGTGCATGACTGGAACCGCGAATTCGTCCGCACCTCGCCGGCCGGCGCTCGCTACGAGACGCTGGCCAGTGAGATCGACCGCGGGCTGCGCTTCATGACCGCGTGCGGGGTCAACGACCGCAACCTGGACACCGCCGATATCTACGCCAGCCACGAGGCACTGGTGCTCGACTACGAGCGGGCCATGCTGCGGCTGAGCGGGGATTTCCCGCTCGATGCTCCCGAGCCGCGCCTGTACGACCTGTCGGCGCACTACGTGTGGATCGGGGAGCGGACCCGCCAGCTCGACGGCGCCCACGTGGCCTTCGCCGAGGTGATCTCCAACCCCATCGGTGTGAAGATCGGGCCCAACATGACCCCCGAACTCGCCGTCGAGTACGTCGAGCGGCTGGATCCCCACAACCGGCCGGGGCGGTTGACGCTGGTCAGCCGCCTGGGCAACCACAAGGTGCGCGATGTGCTCCCGCCGATCATCGAGAAGGTGCAGGCCACCGGCCACCGGGTCATCTGGCAATGCGACCCGATGCACGGCAACACCCACGAGTCCTCCACCGGCTACAAGACCCGCCACTTCGACCGCATCGTCGACGAGGTGCAGGGCTTCTTCGAGGTGCATCGCGCGCTGGGCACGCATCCCGGCGGCATCCACGTCGAGATCACCGGTGAGAACGTCACCGAATGCCTCGGTGGCGCTCAGGACATCTCCGACACCGACCTGGCCGGGCGCTACGAGACGGCGTGCGATCCGCGGCTGAACACCCAGCAGAGCCTCGAGCTGGCGTTCCTCGTCGCTGAAATGCTGCGCGACTAGGGCATTTCCGGCGAAGGTCCGACGGGGTTCGTCCGGACGACCAGCCGCCGCTGGAGTGCCTGGCGCGTCAACCGGTGAGAACTTGCAGGTTGGTGCCGATCGTCCAGGCGGCCGTGGCGATCAGGCCGGTGAGGATCAGCACGATCAGCAGCCAGAACGCCGCTGCGCGCCGTGCCCGTTGGCGGGCCCAGATGAATTCGTTCATATCGATTCCGGCGAACTGGCTTGCCACAGCGGGGTAATCATCCTCGCCGGTCTCCACAGGGGTGGGTTGCCAGTCCTCTGGGCCACGGGTGAGCTGACGTGTGGGGTGTCTGGCCGGCTGTCCGGCGGGCGGCGGATGGGCCGCTCGCTGCCGGTGATCGACGGTGGGCCGCTCGGCCCCGCGGCTGTGGTGGGCCGTCGCTGCCGCATGCTGTGCCGAGACCTTCGGGGCGGGAACACGGAAGAACGGCAGCGCCAGCGCCTCGGCGATCACCTCCAGCTCGGCGCCCATCTCCGCTGCGTCGCGGTAGCGCTCCTGGGGGTCTCGCCGGGTGGCCCGGGCGATGAGTTCGTCGAACTGTGGGGGCACCCCGCCGATCACCGTGCTCGGGGCGGGCACGTCGTGATCCATCCGCTGATAGGCGACGGCAAGGGGATTGTCGCCGCTGAAGGGTGTTACGCCGGTGAGCAATTCGTAGGCCAAGATCCCCACGGCGTAGACATCGCTGCATGGACCGGCATTGCCGCTGCTGACCTGCTCGGGTGACAGATATGCCGCCGTACCGAGGATGACACTGGTCGAGGTGATGCCCGCCTCGGCCAGCGCGCGCACCAAGCCGAAATCGGCCAGCTTGATCTCACCCTCGTCGGAGATCAACACGTTTTCCGGCTTGACGTCGCGATGTACCAGCCCGGACCGGTGTGCGACCGCCAGGCCGCCCAGCACCGGTCGCAGCACGGCCACAACCGCGTGCGGAGGCATCGGCCCACGCTCGCGCAACAGTTCGCGAAGGGTGCCACCCTCGATCAGCTCCATGACCAGGAACGGGCGGGTGGCGTCCATCCCCTGGTCGTACACCGCGACCAGCCCGGGATCCTTCAACCGGGCCACGGCACGGGCTTCCAGCTGGAACCGGGTCAGGAACTGGCCATCGTTGGCGTAGCGCGACTCCATCACCTTCAGCGCGACCGGGCGGTCGAGTCGGATGTCCAGTCCGCGGTACACCGTGGACATGCCGCCGCTGGCGATCTTGGTCTCGACGCGGTACCGGCCGTCCAGCAACGCGCCGACGAGTGGGTCCGACGTCATCGACACATGGTATGCCCCAGCCGTTTGCGGCCAGGATCTCCGGCTGATTCCTCAGCGTGCGGGCGTGTCAGACCGGCGGATGCGGTTCTACACTGACGCGGTGAGCAGCATTCCGGCAGGAGATGACGTTCTCGATCCTGACGAGCCCCTCTACGACCTGCCCAAAGTGGCCGAGTTGTTGCACGTGCCGGTGACCAAGGTGCATCAGCAACTGCGGGAGGGCCATCTGGTGGCGGTGCGGCGAGCCGGCGTCCCGATGATTCCCCAGATCTTGTTCACCGATACCGGTCAGGTGGTCAAGGCGCTGCCCGGGCTGTTGGCGGTGCTGCGCGACGGCGGATACCGCGACACCGAGATCCTGCGCTGGATGTTCGCCGCCGACCCATCGCTGACCGTGACCCGTGACGGGGTGCGCGAGGCGGTCAGCAATGCGCGACCGGTCGACGCCCTGCACTCCCATCAGGCCCGTGAGGTGATCCGGCGGGCCCAGGCGATGGCGTACTGATCAGGTGCTCGGCGGCAACCCGGCCGATCCCCGGGCCGGGAAGCGCGGTGGTGACTGACTGGTGTGGCGCAGCGAATACCACGCCGCCAGCGCGCACGCCGTGGCAATGAGCACATGGATCCACGAGTACATGCCGTGCGACCCGTCCGGCTTGAAGATCACCATGATCCACGTCGAGAACCCCGCGATCAGGGCGATCGCGCGCTGGGACTGGCCCAGGGCCGACACCACCGCCAGCGGCCAAGTGTAGTACCAGGGCAGCGCCGCAGGCACGAACAGCACCACCACCAGCATCGCCCACGCGATGCCCATCAGGGCCTCGCGGTCGTCGTGTCGATATCGCCACCACAACAATGGAAGTGACACGGCAATGATGCCGATGCCGATGATGCGGGTGACCTCGAGCACGGCGTAGAAGTTGACGTGGAAGAAGAGGCCGCCGACGGCGTTGGTGACATTGGCGATCGCGGTCGGAATCGTCAGCCAGTTGATGATCTTCACCGACCCGGCCAGTGCGGTCAGCCAGCCCAGGCCGACTCCGGCCAGCCATGACAACACCGCAAAGACCCCGACGAAGACCGCCAGCGACGCTGCCGACGCTGCGATGAAAGCCCGTGGGGCAGAGAGGTTCCGCGGAGCCTTCTCGCCGGCTCGGGTGTCTCTCGCAGACCGGTCCCGAAGGTGACGCATCCACACCCACACCATGAACGGTAGCGCCAGACACGCGGTGGCCTTCACCGCCACGGCAACGGCGATCAGCGCCGCGCCGGCGACGTGGTGACGCGAGAAGGTCAGGGAGATTCCGGCCATCATCAGCCCGACCATCAGCATCTCGTTGTGCACCCCGCCCATGAGGTGAATGATCACCAGTGGGTTGAGCACACAGATCCACAGCGCCACAGCGCCGTCCGCGCCGATGTGGCGAGCTACTCTCGGAGCGGCCCAGATGAGCAGTCCCAGACCCGGAAGCATGCACAGCCGCAACAGCATCGTGCCGGCGACGACGTGATCGCCGACGAGTATCGTCACGAATTTTGCCACCAGGATGAACGCCGGGCCGTAGGGTGCCGTGGTGATGGTCCAAATCGGACTAACGTTGTCCAACAACGGGTTCAGGTTGTCGACCGGCCCGACGGCGTACGGGTCGAACCCGTCGCGCAGGAGCGCTCCCTGCGCGAGGTAGGAGTAGGTGTCGCGGCTGAACAGCGGGACGCTCAACAGCAGTGGTAGCAGCCAGAACCCGGTGGTGACGATCATCGTGTACTGGGAGATCTCCCCGGGTCGCTGCGCTCCAGCCCGCCGGTCAGTCTCCCCGGGTCGCTGCGCTCCAGCCCGCCGGTCAGTCTCCCCGGGTCGCTGCGCTCCAGCCCGCCGGTCGACGATCCGTCGTCCCAGCCACAGCCAGGCCACCAGCATCAGTGCCACGCCGGCCCACAACAGCACCGACGACACCACCAGGCCGTGGCCGAACCGCAGCCACGACAGGTGCGCCTCCTCCAGCAATGGGTCGTGCAGGCGGGTGCTGCCCGCGCCCAGTCCGCCGACTGCGATCAGCACCGCGCCGAGGAAGCCAAGCAGCGCGGGTCTTCCTTCATCGCCGGTGGTGAACGCCCTCAGGCGGACGAGACCGGTGGGGACCGATGTCCCGCGCGTAGATGTTGTGGGAGTGGTGCCGGACATGGGCTATGCCGACCGATTGGCGGCCAATCTGGCGAGTTCGGTCAGGCCGGCTTTGGCCGGCTCGTTGATCGGGGCACGGTTCAGCACGGTCAGGGCGCGGCGGGTGAGCATGTCGATATGATCCTCCACCGCCGTCAGGGCGCCCACCGATTCGATCACCCCGCATAACTCGCGGACCTGGGTATCGGTCAATTTGGTGCCGATCGTGGTGCGCAGCAGCGCGGCCGCGGCCGGGTCGGACTTGTTGGCAAGCTCGACGGCCTCGGCCAGCAACACGGTCCGCTTGCCCGAGCGCAAGTCGTCGCCCGACGGTTTTCCGGTCACCGCCGGATCGCCGAACACCCCGAGCACGTCGTCACGCAGCTGGAAGGCCACCCCGAGATCGGTGCCCAGCTCGTGGAAGAGCTGCTGTACGTCCGGGCGATCGGCGGCGGCCGCGGCCCCCAGCTGCAGCGGGCGTGACACCGTGTAGGACGCAGTCTTGTAGGTGTTGACGTTCATGGCCGACGCGATCGACTCGGCACCGCTGGACTCCGCGACGATGTCGAGGTACTGGCCCCCCAACACTTCGGTGCGGATATCGGACCAGACCCTCTGGACCCTGCGCTGACCTTCGCGGGGTAGGTCGACGCCGGCAACGATGTCGTCGGCCCAGACCAGCGACAGGTCGCCGAGCAAGATGGCCGCCGATCGGCCGAACTGGTCCGACGAGCCGTGCCAGCCGCGGCCGCGGTGCAGCTCCGCGAAGTGGACGTGCGCGGTGGGCATCCCGCGGCGGGTCGCCGAATCGTCGATCACGTCGTCGTGGACCAGCGCGCAGGCGTGCAGCAGTTCCAGCGCCGAGAACAACCGAAGGATGTCGTCGCCGACGTGGCTGTCGGGGTCGGCGGCCACGGCCCGGTAGCCCCAATAGGCGAAGGCGGGGCGCAGCCGTTTGCCGCCGCGCAGCACGAACTCCTCTAGCGCGGCGATCAGACCGTCGTAGTCGGCGCCGATATAGGCGGCCTCGGTACGGCGGTCTGCCAGGTATCCCCGTAGTTGATCGGTGACAGCGCCGGCCAGCTCGCGGGCTGACGGAGCTGCTGTGTCGACGCTCAGCGCGGCGCTCCCTTCTGCTGTGGCATACCCGGTCTGGTGGGTGCAACCAGAGTAGAGCGTGCTGGCGTTTTTCTACCCTACCGGGCCGGTATTCGCTGCCCGGTGGTTGCGGGCGAGCCAATCCGGAGCCGCCCCTATGTTGTCGAGGTGAGGAGTACATGCACGCCGGGCGGCCAGACGGTCTCGGTGGTGGACCGCATTCGTGAGGTCGGCAAGGGCAGGGTGCCTTGCTCCGTCGAGTTCTACCCGCCTCGCGACGAGGCTGCCGAGGCCAGGTTGTGGCGGGCAGCGCGCTCCTTCGAGCAGTTTGCGCCGGCATTCGTGTCGGTCACCTACGGCGCCGGCGGCTCCACGCGCGATCGCACCGTGCGCATCGTCGGGCAACTTGCCGGCGAGACGACCCCGCTACCGGTCGCGCACCTGACGGCGGTGGGGCACAGCGTCGCCGAGCTGCGGGCCCTGATGGGCGCGTTCGCCGACCGCGGCATCACCAACGTGCTGGCATTGCGGGGCGATCCGCAGGGCGGTGTGCACAACGAGTGGATCAAGCACCCCCAGGGGCTTGAATACGCCGTCGAACTGGTCGAACTGATTCGCGGACTGGGTGACTTCCGGGTCGGCGTGGCCTCATTCCCGGAAGGCCACCCGAGGGCGGTCGAGCGCCGTGTCTGCACTTCTGCACGCTGAACTTCGCCCGGGCGACCGGCGAGGTGCTGGCGAACCTGGGGATGACGGTGTCGGCCTAGTCCGGCCATCGGGTAGCGCCTCGGCGACGACGCCGCGCTAGTCACCGTCGCGGTCGGCCTGGCCTTGGTCGGCGAATCGGGGCGAGCGGTCGCGGTTGAGCCAGGCCAGCGTCGCGATGATGCCGGCGACGACGAATGCTGCCAGACCGAGCCAGATTGCCGCCCCCCGGAACGACCGGGTGCTCGGATCGGTGACGCGGGCCTGGGCGCTCATCGTCGACACCACACCCGGCTTGAGATTCCAGGCCACGATGTCGCCGCCGATCCGTTCTCCGTTGGTGGATGTCACCTCGCCGGGGAAGGCCACGCTGAACTGCACGTCGGCGTCGGGATCGGAGACATTGGTCAGATCGACCCGGCCCTCGAGGATCACCAGGTTGCCGGCGCGGCGCAGGGTGATGTCCACTCCGTTGGCCTCGCGGTTGAGGTTGGCCAGCTGCGGGACTTCGGCGAAGGTGAGGTTGGAGAACACCGCCTCGGAGCCGACGTAGCCGTCCTGGTCGTAGGGCGATACCGCGACCTTCTGGCTGAACGGCAGGTTCAGATCGAACTGCGGACCCTGGTCGTCGTCGTTGCGTGGCTTGGCGGCCGCGATGATCTGGCCGGAGACCTGGTCGTCGGGCGAGACCGTGATCGACGCGTGGATGCGAATGCAGCCGACCGCCAGTGGTGCGATGAACAGCAGCAGCAACGACAGCGCCGTGCGGCGCAGGCGGCGGGATCGGTCGCGCACGAGGGGTATCGTGCCAGACCCCGGTCGGTGACGGGATACAGGTCGGCTCGAGTCGCTGTGATCGGCCCCTACAGCGGCAGGCCCCGGCCCAGGATCGCAAACGCCCGCGGGTCGCCGGCGAAGTGATAGCCACGGATGACGTCGGTGAAGCCCAACCGCCGGTAGAGCCGCCAGGCCCGGTTGGCCTCGCCGTTGATCTCCGGCGTGGAGAGCAGCACATTCGCCTCGGCGCGGTCGGCCAGCAGCCGGCGCGCCAGCGCCTCGCCCAGCCCGCGGCCCTGCGCGCGGGGGTGGATGTGCAGCTCGGTCAGTTCGAAGTAGCTCCTCATCAGGCGGTTGACCTCCTCGCCCGGTACACCGACCCGGCGCAGCCCCTGCAAGACCTGCTGCTGCCACCATTGGTCGGGTGCCCCGCAGTAGCCGTAGGCCACGCCGAGCAGCGGCGCAGCGCTGAGTTGCTCCTGGTCGGGGGTGTGGCCGGGTGCGGTTTCGGCCGTCGTCACTTCCACGGCCGCGACGGCTTTCCAGCCTCGCCGGCGGGTGTGTTCGAGCCACATCGAGGCACGCTGGCTTTCGGTGCCGCGCGGATACCGCATCGCGTCCACGTACACGCCCAGCGCATCCGGGAGGCGCTGGGTCATGTCGTTGGGCGACAGATCGATGAGGAAGGTCGCCAACGCCTGGGTGCCCCTCTTCGTGATCGGGTTCTAGTACTTGGTCAACCGCCATTATCGGGGTGAGTTGCGCTGGCAACAGCGGGCAGGCGTGACGACCCCCTGACGTCGTTGTGGGCGATGCCGGAACAACCCCTGGATACGGCTACAATCGGGTGCACCAACTAGGTGGTACCGGGCACATTCACCTCGTATCATTTGGTTAGTTGCCCCGTAACTACTGGGCAGCGAACACTTATCGGAATCTCGACCGGCCGTATCGGCAAGGAGGGACGAATGCCACTCTCCGATCATGAGCAGCGCATGCTCGACCAGATCGAGAGCGCTCTCTACGCCGAGGACCCCAAGTTCGCCTCGAGTGTGCGGGGCGGAACTCTGCGCGCTCCGTCGGCGCGGCGCCGCCTGCAGGGCGCGGGCCTGTTCGTGGTTGGTCTGGCGATGCTGGTCGCCGGGGTGGCGTTCAAGGCCACCATGATCGGGAGCTTCCCGATTCTGTCGGTTATCGGCTTCGTGGTGATGTTCGCCGGTGTCGTGTTCGCCGTCACCGGTTCACGGAAGGCGGCCGGTCGCGACCACTCCGGCACGGCGTCGGCCGGACCGCGTCAGCGCCGCGCCAAGGGCAGCGGGGGTTCCTTCACCAGCCGTATGGAGGATCGCTTCCGCCGTCGTTTCGACGAGCCGTAAGACATCTCGCCATAGCGGGACAGCCACCGGTGGCTGTCCCGTTTTTTGTGTTCGCCTCGTGGCTTGGAGTGGCACCGACGTGGTTGTGCGGCGAGATCGACACCAGGGCAGTTGATCGCAGGTTTGCACAGCCCTGGTGTCGATCTCGGCACAGACCAGGTCCAGGCAATACGCTCCCCACATCGCCCCACCGGGCATTGACCTGGGCTTTTTAGCGCAGAAGGAGAGGCCTGAGCGCGGCTGGAAGGCGAGCGATGGCGGAAAGGGGCGGACACTCCCATAATTTGGGGTTCTGGGTGGAGCAAAGTGGGGAATTGTGGGGTATTGTGGCGGCTAACGGAGTGAAGGAGGCTCCGGGGCGTCAGAAGCAAGGAGATGTGCGCAGCATGTTTCTCGGCACCTACACGCCCAAGCTCGACGACAAGGGGCGGCTGACGTTGCCCGCCAAGTTCCGCGACGCGCTGGCAGGAGGGTTGATGGTCACCAAGAGCCAAGATCACAGCCTCGCTGTCTACCCGCGAGCGGAGTTCGAACAGTTGGCCCGCCGCGCAGCCCAGACCTCACGGAGCAATCCGGAAGCACGGGCCTTCCTGCGCAACCTGGCGGCCGGCACCGACGAACAACACCCCGATTCGCAGGGCCGGATCACCCTGTCCGCCGACCACCGGCGCTATGCCGACCTGTCCAAGGACTGCGTGGTCATCGGTGCGGTCGACTTCTTGGAGATCTGGGATGCCCAGGCCTGGCGCGACTACCAGCAGACCCACGAAGAGAACTTCTCCGCGGCCAGCGATGAAGCACTCAGCGACATTATTTGATCCCGCCGTTGAGGCACGTGATGCCCGTGCATCGTGGCCTCTGCCCGAACCGACCCTGACGTACTTCCCCAACGCCAGGTTCGTGCTCTCGGACAGGGACCTCGATGCAGGGGCGCCATCGGAGTTACCGGGAGGTCCAGTCGTGGCCGACGCCCAGGACCACGGACATGTTGGACATGTTCCAGTCCTCCTCGACCGTTGCGTCGAGATCCTGGCGCCCGCGCTGACCCGATCCGCACCCGACGGATCCGGGGCGGTACTCGTCGATGCCACCCTGGGCGCGGGCGGGCACGCCGAACGTTTCCTCACCGAGTTTCGGGGTCTGTGCCTGGTCGGGCTGGACCACGACCCCAACGCCCTGGCGATCGCGGGCGCCCGGTTGGCCGCGTTCGCCGACCGGGCCACGCTGGTCCGCACCCGCTACGACGGGATCGTCTCGGCACTGACCGACGCCGGTTATGCCGCAACGGGTTCGATCGACGGCATTCTGTTCGACCTGGGTGTCTCCTCGATGCAGCTCGATCAGCCCGATCGCGGCTTCTCCTACGCTGCGGACGCGCCACTGGACATGCGGATGGATCCCGACGCCCCGCTGACCGCCGCGGAGATCCTCAACAGCTACGACCGCGCCGAGCTCACCGATATCCTGCGTCGCTTCGGCGAGGAGAAGTTCGCGCATCGGATCGCCGGCCTCGTCGTCGAACGCCGCGCGCGCACACCGTTCACCACCACCGGGGAACTGGTGGAGGTCATCTACCGCGCGATTCCCGCGCCGGCCCGGAGGACCGGCGGCCATCCGGCGAAACGGACGTTCCAGGCACTGCGGATCGCGGTCAACGCCGAGCTGGACTCGCTCAGCACAGCCATGCCCGCGGCGCTGGCAGCGCTGCGGCCGGGCGGGCGGATCGTGGTGATGGCCTATCAGTCACTTGAGGATCGGATCGTCAAGAGCACCTTCGCCTCGGCGACCGCCTCACGCACCCCGGAGGGCCTGCCTGTTGAGCTGCCCGGCTATGAACCGGAGTTCATCGCAGTCACCCGCGGCGCCGAACGTGCCGGCGCCGCCGAGATCGAACGTAATCCACGCAGCGCCCCGGTGCGGCTGCGGGCCATCGAGCGTGTCGAGACGGGCAGCCAGCGCCGGGGAGGCGAAAACCAATGAAAGTCGGGCGTAAGCCACCCAGCTCCGCGGGGCGTGAGGACAGCAAGAAGGCCAAGAACGCGGCGAAGCCCCGGCGCACCACGGAGAGCCAGTCGCGCCCCCGCCGGGCCGCCGACGCCCCGCCGCGCGGCGGACGGCCGCGCGGCAGCGCGTCGGCCCGCCATCCCCGCGAATCGCGCGGTCTGCGGCAGGGGCCGCAGACCGCACCGACGCCGCGGCCGGCCGAGCGTCCGGCACGCGCCAAGAACACCAGCCAGGCCAAGGCGCGCGCAAAGGCGCGTAAGGCCAAGGCTCCCAAGGTTGTCCGCACGCCGCTGCGGGAGCGACTGATTGCCCGGCTGGCATCGATCGACCTTCGCCCCCAGACGCTGGCGCAGAAGGTGCCGTTCGTGGTGCTCGTCATCGGCTCGCTCGGCTTCGGGCTCGGTATCACCCTGTGGTTGTCCACCGACGCCGCGCAGCGCTCCTATCAGCTCGGCAACGCCCGGGCCACCAATGAGGCCCTGACGCAGAAGAAGGAAGCGCTTGAACGCGACGTTCTTGAG
>Ga0210086_1000440_pt1 | contig 24137 bp, 25 predicted proteins | sample China_Galinas_PW_3_FD_184867 | JGI IMG/M metagenome (GOLD analysis project Ga0210086, IMG submission 184867) | Wetland microbial communities from San Francisco Bay, California, USA, that impact long-term carbon sequestration - China_Galinas_PWB_D2... | ecosystem: Environmental > Aquatic > Marine...
CCCCCGCCGATCACGCCGCTCAGCGGGAAGATCAGCCACCAGAACGTTCCGGCGAAATGAAGCGCAGACCCCATGTGCCCAGCATGCCACCGGAAACGGCCGGGTTTCGGCCCAGCCCGGCAACGGGAATGATGGCAGGTGGCAGCGCGACGCGGCACGATACAGTCAGTTCGCGCGCGCGGCGCGCCGATAAGCAGCCGATGACGGCACGCATCCCGACGGTGCCGTGGACAAGGAGCAGTGTCATGACTTACTCGAGCGGCCCGGGCGGCTACGGCGGACCCCCACAAGGACCGGCTAACCAAAATTACGGCGGCCCCCCGTCACAGGGCTTCCCCGCCGCGCCGGCGCAGGATAAAGGCCTGCCGTTCTATCTCAATATCGGTGTCGTCGCGCTCGGTATCCTCAGCTTCTTCCTGGGGTTCGCGGCGTTTGCGAAGGAAGACAAGGGCTACACCGGGGACGGCGTCTTCGGCAGTGCGTCGATGAGCTTCTTCGACAACATCGGTTTGGGCGTCGGAGTGATCGGCTTGGCTGTGCTGCTCGCCGGCGCCCTGGTCGCCGCTTTCTCGTTGCTGCCCGCCCAGCAGGAGAACGGGCCGGTAATCGCCGGACTCTCGGTCACCGGGTTCATTTCGCTTCTGTTTTTGCTGATCGGTCTCTCCGCGGGCGCGAACGCAGGCATCGGCCTGGTCTTGGTGCTGATCACGTCGTTCCTGCAGGCGGCGCTGGCCGTCGCGGTGCTGCTGTTCTCCGCAGGCGTCATCAAACCGCCGGCGCCCAAGCAACCGCAGTACGGCTACTACGGCCCGGCCAGTGGGGGCTACGGTCCGCAGCAGCCTCTGCAGCAGGGCCAACCCCAGCAGCCGTACTACGGTGGCCCGGCGCCGGGCTCCTACCAGCAGGCACCGCCGTCACAGCCGCCGCAGCAGCATCAGTGGTGAGTCAGCGCAGCCCGATCCGCCGATAGCGGGTCAGCCGGTCGGCGTAGCGCAGCTCGGCCGGCATCCGCCGGAGCGCGGCCAGCTGCCCGGCGATCGCGCGTGACAGCCGCTTGGAGAAGTCGATCGGCTCGTCGGCCGCATCCGGCCGTTCGGGCACGATCGCGTCGACGATTCCGGACGCCAGCAGATCGGCGGAGCGAATGCCTTGCGCCGCAGCAAGTTCCGCGGCGTGCTGGGTGTCGCGGTAGACGATCGCGCTGGCCCCTTCGGGCGGCAGCGGCGCCAGCCAGCCGTGCAGCGCGGCCAGCACCCGGTCGGCGGGCGCCATCGCCAGCGCCGGGCCGCCGCTGCCCTGGCCGAGCAGCACCGACACTGTCGGCGTCTGCAGCGTGACCAGGTCTGCGAGGCACTGCGCGATCTCGCCGGCCAGGCCGTCCTGTTCGGCCTCGGCCGACAGCGCCGGACCGGCGGTGTCGATCACCGCCACGAGCGGCAAGCGCAGGTCCGCGGCCAACGCCATCCCGCGTTGCGCCTCGCGCAGCGCCGCCGGGCCGGTCCCAGGGGGTGGAGCGAAGCGATGGGGGAAGGGACCCGTGCTGTCGGTGCGCTTCTGGCCGAGCACGACGGCGGGTTGCCCGCAGAATCTGACGAGCGCCAGCAGCGTCGCATGACCTTGGCCGGTCCCCGAGAGCAACACCTTCTCGGTGGCGCCGTGCCGGAGCAGGTAGCCGACCCCGGGCCGGTCGCGACGACGCGACGAGAGCACCGACTCCCAGGCGGGCACGTCGGGTACTGGCTGGGCGGCGGGGGGTTCGGGTGCCGGCGCCGGCTCGTCGACGATCACCTTCAGCGCCCGCTCCATCGTCCGGCGCAGCCACTTCAGCGGCACCACACCGTCGATCACGCCGTGCCGCTGCAGGTTCTCTGCGGTCTGGATGCCTTCTGGAAACGGCTGGCCGTAGAGCTGCTGGTACACCCGCGGACCGAGGAAGCCGATCAGCGCGCCCGGCTCGGCGATCGTCACGTGACCCAGCGACCCCCACGACGCGAACACCCCGCCGGTGGTCGGATGGCGCAGGTACACCAGGTACGGCAGGTGCGCCTGCTTGTGCCGTTGCACGGCGGCGGCGATCTTGACCATTTGCAGGAACGCGACCGTGCCCTCCTGCATCCGGGTTCCACCCGAACTCGGCGACGCCAACAGCGGCAGCTGCTCGCGGGTGGCGCGGTCGACGGCCGCCGTGATCCGCTCGGCCGCCGCCACTCCGATCGAGCCGGCCAGAAAATCGAACTCGCACGCGACGACGGCAACCCGACGGCCATGCACGGTGCCCTCGCCGGTGATCACCGACTCGTCCAACCCGGTCGCGGCGCGGGCCCGCGCGAGGTCGCGGGCATAGCCGCCGTCGGGCGACACGTCCAATGGCGCAGTGTCCCAGCTGACGAACGAGCCGGCGTCGAGCACCGCGTCACGCAGCGCGGCGGCGGGAATCCGACTCATCGGATGAGGGTAGCCAGCGGGATGGTCCCCCGAGCTTTGCTCGCCCCCCGGGGACCCCCGCTAGGGTGACCCCATGATCGGTGTCATCCGCGACGGCAACGTCACGACCATTGAGCTGCAACGGCCTGAGCGGCGCAATGCGCTGAACTCCGAGCTCGCCGAGGGTTTGCGCAAGGCCATCGAGCAGGCCGTGGCCGAGGACATCCGCGCCATCGTGCTGACCGGACAGGGCAGCGTGTTCTGCGCCGGCGCCGATCTCACCGGTGACGCCTTCGCCGACGACTACCCGGACCGGCTGATCGCGCTGAACAAGGCCATCGATGAAGCGCCGATGCCGGTGATCGGCGCGATCAACGGACCGGCCATCGGCGCGGGACTGCAGCTGGCGATGATCTGCGACCTGCGCGTGGTGTCGCCCGACGCGTTCTTCCAGTTCCCCACCTCCAAATACGGTCTGGCCCTTGATAATTGGAGCATCCGGCGGTTGACGTCACTGGCCGGTCACGGGCGGGCCCGCTCGATGCTGCTGACCGCCGAGAAGCTCACCGCCGAGGACGCCCTGCTCACCGGCATGGCCAACCGGATCGGTTCGCTTGCCGACGCGCAGAAGTGGGCCGAGGAGATCGCCGGGCTGGCGCCGCTGGCGTTGCGCCACGCGAAGCGCGTCCTGAACGACGACGGAGCCTACGAGGATCAGTCGCCGGTGCACAAGGAACTGTTCGACAAGGCGTGGGCCAGTGACGACGTGATCGAGGCGCAGGTGGCGCGGATGCAGAAGCGCCCTCCCAACTTCAAGGGCGCCTGAGCCACGATGCTCAAGGGCGCGCTGCGAGTCGGCATCGGAACCGCCACGCTGTTGGGCGGTGGGTGGCTGGTGCGCGCGCTGCGTGGCGCCCCGGCTGCATTGGGTGCGAGCCCGCTGGCCATTCGCGAGGTGGCCGACGGGTCGCCGAACTACCGAGATGGCAGGTTCGCCAACATCGACCCCGCCGCGATGATCGAAGTCAACCGTGAAGAGCAGCGGATCGTGTTGCGCGAGTTGTTGGGCGGCCGCGCGGGCCGGCCGTCCGGTGAGATTCCCGTGGCTTCGCCGACGGGCCTGGGCATGCCGCCGGCACCGCTGGCCGTCACCTGGTTCGGGCATTCCAGCGCGCTGCTGGAGATCGACGGCTACCGGGTGCTCACCGACCCGGTCTGGAGCAACCGGTGCTCGCCGTCGCACACGGTGGGGCCCGACCGGATGCATCCGCCGCCGATCCCGTTGGAGTCCTTACCGGCCGTCGATGCGGTGGTGATCAGCCACGACCACTACGACCACCTCGACCTGGACACAGTTTTGGCCCTCGCGCGCAGCCAGCGGGCGCCGTTCGTCGTCCCGCTCGGCGTGGGAGCTCACTTGCGCACCTGGGGCGTTCCGGCGCAGCGGATCGTCGAATTGGATTGGGAACAAGACGTTTGCATTGATGATCTGAGGCTGGTGTGCACACCGGCACGGCACTTTTCGGGCCGGTTCGTCAGCCGCAACACCACGCTGTGGGCGTCGTGGGTGATCGCCGGCTTGCAGCGCCGGGCCTACTTCGGCGGCGACACGGGCTACACCCGCAGCTTCGCCGACATCGGTTCGCAGCACGGACCGTTCGACCTCACGCTGATGCCGGTCGGTGCTTACAACAGACTGTGGCCCGACATTCACATGAATCCTGAGGAGGCCGTCCGCGCGCACGTCGACCTCTCGGGTGCCGATAAAGGGCTTCTCGTGCCGATCCACTGGGGCACGTTCCGGCTCGCGCCGCATCCCTGGGCAGAGCCGGTCGAACGGCTTCTCGTCGCGGCCCGCGCGACCGGCGTCGGCGTCGCGGTGCCCAAGCCCGGGCAGCGGGTCGACGTCGGTGAGCCGGCCACGCCGGACGAGTGGTGGCGGTTGTGAATCTGGCCGGCTTCTGCAACAGAGTCGCAGTTCAGCGAAAACCGCGGCCCCGGTGCAGAACTCGCGCCCGGCTAGCGGTCGCATTGGCGCTGCTTCTGGTCGGGTGCGAATCTCCTGAGCCGGCCGGAATGTCGACGCCGTCCGACGTCGCGCCCAACGAGGTGTCCGGCGTCGACATTCCGGCCGGGCGGGTCGGCGAAGCCGTTGGCAAGCTGGACGGACTCGTCGACGATTTGATGAAGAACTCCGGCATCCCGGGTATGGCTGTTGCCGTAGTGCACGACGGAGAAGTGGCCTACGTCAAGGGGTTCGGTGTCACCGATACGCGGACAGGCGCCGAGGTCGACGCCGACACCGTGTTCCAGCTGGCGTCGCTGTCCAAACCCGTCGGGGCGACCGTGGTGGCTCACGAGGTGACCGCGAACGCCGTCACGTGGGAGACCCCGGTGTCGACGAAGCTGCCATGGTTTCAGCTGTCGGACCCGTACGTCACGCACACGGCGACGATCGCCGACCTGTATTCGCACCGGTCCGGGCTGCCCGACCACGCGGGCGACCTCCTCGAAGACCTCGGCTATGACCGGCGCCAGGTGCTGGAACGGCTGAGATTTCTGCCGCTGGCCCCGTTTCGGATCACCTATGAGTACACCAACTTTGGCGTGACCGCCGCCGCCGAGGCCGTAGCCGCCGCAGCGGGCAAGCCGTGGGAGGTGCTTTCGGAGGAGGTGCTGTACCGGCCGCTGGGTATGACGTCGACGAGTTCGCGGTTCGCCGACTACGAGGGCCGCAAGAACCGTGCTGTCGGGCACGTAAAGACGGCCGACGGGTACCAGCCGCTGTACACCCGAGACCCCGACGCGCAGTCGCCGGCTGGCGGTGTGAGTTCGTCGATCAGCGACATGGCCCGCTGGCTCACGTTGCTGCTGGCCAACGGCGCCTACAACGGTGTCCGGATCGCGTCGCCGGAAGCGTTGCTGCCCGCCGTGACTCCGCAGGTGATCTCCGTCCCCGCGGCTAACCCGAGTGCCCGCGCGTCGTTCTACGGCCACGGCTTCAACGTGTCGGTGACCTCGTCGGGCCGCACCCAGTACAGCCACTCGGGTGCATTCGGACTGGGTGCGGCGACCGCGTTCGCGGTGTTGCCGTCGGCCAACGTCGGGCTGATCGCGCTGACCAACGCCGCGCCGTCCGGCGTGCCCGAGGCGCTGGCCGCCCAGTTCCTGGATCTCGTGCAGTACGGCGAGATCCGCGAGGACTGGCCCGGGCTGTACCGGCAGGCGTTCGACGGCATGGACAAGCCCGAGGGGTCGTTGTTCGGCAAGCAGCCGCCGGCCAACGCCATGCGGCCGCGGCCGCTGAACACCTACGTCGGCGAATACGCCAATCCTTATTGGGGGCCGGCGAAAGTCAGCGAAAGCAACGGCGCGCTGCAGCTGTCGCTCGGGCCGCGCGGCGATGTGTTTCCGTTAACGCATTGGGACGGCGACACATTCACGTTCACCGTGCAGAGCGAGAACGCCCCGCCGGGGACGATCTCCAAGGCCACGTTCAACGGCAATGCGTTGACGCTGGAGTATTTCGACAGCGACAAGCTCGGCACTTTCACGCGCTGACTGGCTACGCTGCTAGCCATGACGGGCTCCGCGTTGGCGACCGGTCTCACCGATGCCGAAGTCGCACAACGGGTCGCCGAGGGCAATACCAACGACGTGCCCACGCGGGCGGCGCGCACGGTCCCCGAAATCGTCCGCGCCAATGTCTTCACCCGCATCAATGCGATCCTCGGGGTGCTGTTTGTCATCGTCCTGGCCACCGGCTCGTTGATCAACGGGCTGTTCGGCCTGCTGATCATCGCCAACAGCGGGATCGGGATCATTCAGGAGATCCGCGCCAAGCAGACCCTGGACAAGCTGGCGATCGTCGGGCAGGCCAAGCCGCTGGTGCGCCGCGAGGACGGCACCCGCGAACTGCTGCCCGGCGAGGTCGTACTCGACGACATCATCGAACTGGGAGCCGGCGACCAGATCGTCGTCGACGGTGTGGTGGTCGAAGAATCCAACTTGGAGGTCGACGAGTCGCTGCTGACCGGCGAGGCCGACTCGATCGCCAAGGACGCCGGCAATCAGGTGATGTCGGGCAGCTTCGTCGTCGCCGGCGGCGGTGCCTACCGGGCCACCCGGGTGGGCCGCGAAGCCTACGCCGCCAAGTTGGCGGAGGAGGCGAGCAAGTTCACGCTCGTGAAATCCGAACTGCGCAGCGGAATCAACACGATCCTGAGGTTCATCACCTATCTGTTGATCCCCGCCGGGTTGCTGATCATCTACACCCAGCTGTTCACCACCGGCGTCGGGTGGCGGCAATCGGTGCTGCGGATGGTCGGCGCGCTGGTGCCGATGGTGCCCGAAGGGCTGGTGCTGCTGACGTCGATCGCGTTCGCGGTCGGCGTGGTCCGGCTGGGCCGGCGGCAGTGCCTGGTGCAGGAACTGCCGGCGATCGAGGGCCTGGCGCGCGTCGACGTGGTGTGTGCGGACAAGACCGGAACGCTGACCGAGAACGGGATGCGGGTGGCCGACACCAAGCCGTTGAGCGAGGCGCACGTCACCGATGTGCTGGCGTCACTGGCCGCCGACGACAGCCGGCCCAACGCAAGCATGGCTGCCATCGCCGAAGCCTACGACGAACCGCCCGGCTGGACGGCCACCGCGGCCGCGCCGTTCAAGTCGGCCACCAAGTGGAGCGGCGTCTCCTACCGCGACCACGGCAACTGGGTGATCGGCGCGCCCGACGTGCTGTTGGATCCGTCGTCACCCATCGCCGAGCAAGCCGAACAAATTGGGGCACAAGGGCTTCGCGTACTGCTGCTGGCCTCCAGCGATGTGCCCGTTGACCACCCGGACGCACCGGGCCGGATCACGCCGGCGGCGCTGGTGATCCTCGAGCAGCGCATCCGCCCCGACGCACACGATGCACTGGATTACTTCGCCTCGCAGAATGTTTCGATCAAGGTGATCTCCGGTGACAATGCCGTGTCGGTCGGCGCGGTGGCCGCCGCGCTGGGTCTGGAAGGCAAGACACTCGATGCCCGCCAGCTGCCCGAGAATCCCGACACGCTCGCCGACACGATGGACTCCTACGCCACCTTCGGCCGGGTGCGCCCGGACCAGAAGCGGGCGATGGTCCATGCCTTGCAGTCTCGCGAGCACACGGTGGCCATGACCGGCGACGGCGTCAACGACGTGCTGGCGCTCAAGGACGCCGACATCGGGGTTGCGATGGGTGCAGGCAGCTCGGCCTCGCGGGCGGTCGCGCAAATCGTGTTGCTGGACAACAAGTTTGCGACTTTGCCGCATGTGGTGGCCGAGGGCCGCCGGGTGATCGGCAACATCGAGCGGGTGTCCAACCTGTTTTTGACCAAGACGGTGTATTCGGTGCTGTTGGCGGTGCTGGTTGGCATCGCAGGCCTCGGGTCGAAAATCTTGCACACCGACCCGTTGCTGTTCCCGTTCCAGCCCATCCATGTGACCATCACCGCGTGGTTCACCATCGGCATCCCGGCATTCATCCTGTCGCTGGCCCCGAACAACGAGCGGGCCAAGCCGCACTTCGTGCGCCGGGTGATGACGGCGGCGCTGCCGTCGGGTCTGATCGTCGGCACCGCGACGTTCGTGTGCTACCTGCTGGCATATCAGGGCCGCCACGCCAGCCAGACCCAGCAGATGCAGGCGTCGACGGCGGCGTTGATCACGCTGCTGATCTCGGCCGTGTGGGTGCTGGCCGTGGTGGCGCGCCCATACAACTGGTGGCGGGTGCTGCTGGTGGTGGCCGCCGCCCTGGCGTACGTCGTGATCTTCTCGGTTCCGCTGGCCCGGGAGAAGTTCATGCTCGATCCCTCGAACATCGCCCTGACCACCACGGCGCTGACGATCGGCGCGCTGGCAGCGGCCGCAATCGAGGTGTCGTGGTGGGTGCAGGGCAGGCTCATCGGTGACCGGCGCCGGTTGTGGAGATGAGCGGGCCTGGGCAACAATGGCGGCCGTTACCGATAGACGAGGGGTTAACTGATGGGTTTCATCGATAAGGTCAAAGACCTGGTGTCCAAGAACGCCGACAAGGTCGATACCGCGATCGACAAAGCCGGTGACATGGTCGACAAGAAGACGCAGGGCAAGTACGCGCAACATGTCGACAAGGTGCAGGACGCCGCGAAGAAGGCCGTCGACAAGAACAACCCGCAGACACCGCAGCAGCCCCCGCAGCAGCCCTAGGCATGGCCAAGCTCTCCGTCTCCGTCGACGTTCCCCTGCCGCCGGAGCACGCGTGGGCCTGCGCATCCGACCTCTCCCGCTACCGGGAGTGGCTGACCATCCATCGGGTGTGGCGTTCCACGCTGCCCGAGACGCTGGACAAGGGCACCGTCGTCGATTCGATCGTCGAGGTGAAGGGCATGCCCAACCGGATCTCGTGGACGATCGTGCACTTCAAGCCGCCGCAGGCGATGACCCTCAACGGCGATGGCAGGGGTGGAGTCAAGGTGAAGCTGATCGGCAAGGTCCAGCCGAAACGAGAACGATCCGGCCGGCTCGACCGTCACCTTCGACGTGCACCTGGGAGGTCCCGCGCTGTTCGGCCCGATCGGGATGGTCGTCGCCGGTGCGCTCAAGGGCGACATCCGAGAGTCGCTGAACAACTTCAAGGCGGTATTCGCGCCCGCGAAATAGTGCTCGGCGGAAGGAGGGCCCAGCCCCGTGTACGAGTACGGGATTGACTTCGCGGGCATCGACGCCATCGACATCCACACGCATGTCGAGGTCGACAGGCACGGGCACCGGGCCACCGACGACGAGCTGGCCGCCGCCACCCAGCAGTATTTCAAACTCGGGCCCGAGAGCGGCTCTACCGTCGACGCGCTGGCCGAGCACTACCGTCGGCGCAACATCGCCGCAGTGGTGTTCACCATCGACGCCGAATCGGCGTCCGGCCATCCGCCCAATTCCGTCGAGGACCTTGTCGATGGCGCAGCCCGCAACAACGACATCCTGATTCCGTTCGGCACTGTCGACCCATGGAAGGGCCAGCGAGCAGTCCGCAGAGTCCACAACCTGGTCCACGAGCACGGCGTGAAGGGCTTCAAGTTCCACCCCAGCATGCAGGCGTTCGATCCGAACGATCGGCGTTTCTATCCGATCTACGAGGCGATCGCCGAGGCCAAGGTTCCCGCGCTGTTTCACACCGGGCAGACGGGCCTGGGTGCGGGCCTGCCCGGCGGCTATGGAATCAAGATGCGCCACTCCGACCCGATGCTGCTCGACGACGTCGCCGCCGACCTCCCCGACTTGACGATCGTGATGGCCCACCCCGCGGTGCCGTGGGTTGACGCCCAGATCGCCATCGCCACGCACAAGGCGAATGTGTACATCGACCTGAGCGGCTGGAGCCCGAAGTACTTTCCGCCGCAGCTGGTGCGGGCGGCCAACCGTCAGCTCAAGTCCAAGGTGTTGTTCGGCACCGACTTCCCGTTCATCCAGATCGACCGTTGGCGTCGCGACTTCGAGACGCTCGACATGGACCCCGACGTGCTTCCGCTGCTGTTCAAGAACAACGCGATGCGGGTGCTCGGCCTCGCCTCCTAACCTCCGAGCGCGAGCGTGCGTTGTTGCACACACTTTCTCGGCGCGCCGGGGTACAGACACGCTCGCTTGCGGCACGTCGGGCGGCGTTCAACCTGTCTTCGCTGCGCTGATCCCGAACTGGCCCTTACGCAGGGTGGCCAGCAGTTCCCGATACGGGCCGACCAAGTAGGCGGTGTCGCCTGCGTTGAGTCGAGTGTCGCGGCGCGGGTGCAGTGTGCACTCGCCGTCGTCGCGGCGAATGGCGATCACGCGGGTGCGGGTGGCCATCTCGAGCATGCGGAGTCCGTCGAGTTCGCTGCCACGCTCCACCCGCACTCCGCCCACCATGAACGAGCGCTGGCCCACAGAAAACGTGCCGAGTACCTGCAGGCCCATCGCCGCGCCGATGAACCATGGTGTCGCCAGCTCGACGGTCGAGCGGACATTGCCGAACCCGAACCTGTGTGCCACCGCCGCACCGAGCGCGCGGTCGTAGACCCGCAGCACCACCGGCACCCCGGGCCGGTTGCCTTGGCGCTTCCATCGCGGGCCCAGGATCTCCTTCAGCACGATGCCGATCTCGACGTTCACCATGTCGTCTTGGGTGAGCACCGCCACCGCGCGCGCTTCCGACACACGCGCCGCCTCTAGGGTCTGGCGCAAGGTGGCGTCGCCGAAGATGACGGGGACATCGAGAGCGGCGGCCGCGGACAGATATCTGTTGTCGTCCCTTCGCTCGATCACCGCGACGTCGTAGCCGGCCGCCTTGAGGTCGCTCACCACACGGATTCCGAACGAGCCCAGCCCCACGACGATCACGTGGCGCCGCAGATGCCGTACCCGGCGCCGGCCGGCGGACTGCGCGAAGCGCCGCGACAACAGCAGGTCGGCGATGAACGCCACCAGAACAGCGACGGTCATGACGCCCGCGATCATCATCCCCATGCCCCACACCCTCAGCCAGGTCGGCTGGTCGACGAAGTTGAAGTCGCCGTAGCCGACGGTGGCGATGGTCTCGGTGGAGAAGTACAACGCATCCACCCAGGTCATTCCGGGGTGCTGGTAGGCGAACCGCAGCATCACCGTGGAGCCGACCAGCAAGCCGAGCGTCACCGCCAACATGCGGTAGAACAGCGGGTTGACGTCCTCGCGGATCATCCGCAGGCCGTCGGTCATCCGGATGATCCGCGTGCGCCGGTACGGTCGACGGGCCCCTGTCGGGTCGGCTCTGATGCCCTGCGCGGCGAGTTCGTCGGTGGTGCCCAGCATCGCCGTCCAGTCCCCGGCCTGCACGCTGAGATCCCGTCCCGGGCAGGCCACCACCTCGCCGGGATCCGACGACGACTCGCTCCTGATCACTGCGACGGGCGCAAGGTCGCCGAACAGTTCACGCAACGTCGCGTCCCGCGGTGCCTCTGTGCCGGAGACGACGAACTCCACCCCGGGAATCGTGATCGCATGGGTGGTGCGCGACAGGCAGGCTTCCACGACGGATGACGCTGCCAGGTCGGCGACGTCGAGGATCGCTCCGTGGCCGTTTCCGGTCGCAACCGCGTCGCGCAACACGGTGTTGACCAGCCGCGCCACCACGCGCACGTTCGGATTGGCTTCGCGTGCCAGCAGCGCGATTTCGAGGTTGACGGCGTCGTCATGGGCTACGCATACGACCGCGGTGGCGTGCGCGATGCCCGCTTCGGCGAGTTCGTCGGCCGAGGCCAGCATCACGACGGAGGCGCCGGCGGAGTTCAACTCCTCGACGATTCGCGTCGCCAAGGCGTCGTCGCCGCAGACGATCGTATGGGCCCGCATTCTCCGAAAGGCTACTCGCCGGCAGCCAGCACGAAATCGGCGTAATCGAAGCCCGGCACCACCACGCAGCTGACGAGGCTGGGCTCGTCGTCGCGCGGGCGGGCCCGCTGCCAATGGCCGGGTGGAACCAAGATCTGAGGCTGCTCTCCGGCGTGAACGTCGGCGCCCAGCAGATGGGTTGCGGCACTTGACTGTTCCGGGCCCAACTCCAGCAGCAGCGGGCTGCCCCGGTGAAACAGCCACAGTTCGGCGCTGCGGACCGTGTGCCAAGCCGACTGCTGGCCGGGCATCAACAGGAACAGGATCGCGGTACCGGCGTTGCGCGGCCCGGTGTAGTCCGGCGGAAGCCCCGACTGGGCGATCGTCAGCTCGCTGCGCCAGGTTTCACGAAACCAGCCGCCCTCCGGGTGAGGCGACATGTTCAGCCGTCGAGCCCAGTCCGGAATCTCCGTCATGAAGGTTCACAGTAGTGCCGCCCCGGCGCGCTAGGGTGCCAACCATGATCCGGCTGCGTCCCGGTTGGCTGGTGGTGCTGTTCGCGGCGGTGATCGCCATCAGCGGCTGGTTGCCGTGGCGGACGACGACCGTGCCCGGGGGCGGGCATTCCAGCGCGATCGGGGGCTGGGTCGGCTACTTCGGGCCGCCGGCCAGGTTCGACGCCGGACAGCTGATCGTGCTGTTGGCGTCCGCTCTCGTCGTCGCCGGGGCGATGACCGCGCGTGGGTTGTCGGCGCGAACGTCCGCCGTTGCGGCGGTGGTCCTTTCGTTGGCGATCGCCGGGCTGACGGTCGCCTACTACCAACAGAAGGTCCATCCGCCGGTCGACGCCGCGTACGGCCTCTACATCGGCGCGGTCGCGACTGCCATTGCCGCGATCTGCTCGGTGTGGGCGCTGCTGTCGGCCTGGTCATCGGAACAGTCGTCGGGACAGCCGCCGCGATGAGCAGATTCGCCGAACGGTGACACTCACCGGCTCGCGTTGGGTGCGGCTCGAGCCGCTGAGCGCCGAGCATGTCGACGAAATCGCCTCTGCGGCAAGCGATGGCTAAGCAGCCAGCTCCACCGGATAGAGCCGGTGGGTGCCGCGGAATCCCTTCAGCTCGGCTTCCCGCGGCTCGCCCAGCTCGACCTCGTCGACGACCGCGTCGCGCACCGGCTCGCTGATCAGCACTTCGCCGCCGGCGGCTTCGGCTGCGACCCGAGCGGCCATCGCGACGTTACGCCCGAACAGATCGTCCCCCCGCCTCACCGACTTGCCCATATGGATCCCGATCCGCACGCGGATTGCCTTGCCCGACGGCCGTTTAGCCTCCCGGACCAGCGCGTGCTGGATGGCGATACTGCACGCGACCGCCTCGTCGGGGTGGGCGAACGCCACCATGAAACCGTCGCCTTGGCTCTTGACGACGTGGCCGGAGTGCGCGTCGACGCACTTGCGAACGAGCTTGTCGTGCCGGGCCAGGAGTCGCACCCACGCCCTATCGCCCATGCTCTCGTTCAGCGCGGTCGATTCTTCGATGTCGGAGAACAGGATCACGACCTTGCCGCCGGGCGTCAACCGGGCCAGGTCCGGGCGCTCCACCTCGGCCCAGTCGGCGAGTTCTTCGATAGAGCCGCGCACTGCGGCGCTGAAACCCTCCTGGCGAATCAGATTGGCGGTCTGCCAGACGGTCTTGACGGCCTCGCGGCCGCCGGTGATGAGCTGTTGGCGGGCGTCGACGCGGGTTCTCAGCTCGTCGGCCTCCCGGCGGGCCCGGCTGAACAGCACCCACAGCACCACCAGCCCGACCGCTTCGCCGGCAGCGACGGCAACGAACACCCAGACCACGATGTCGATCATGGCTTATCCGCCGAACAACAGGTACAGACCGGTGAACGTGTAGCCGACCATGGTCAGCATCATCGCCAATTGGCCCGTCAATTGGTGCCCGTAGGGCAAAAGCCGCAGCGCGCTGTCATGGGCGGCGATCACCGCGGCGATGTGCCCGGCCACCACGCAGGACACCTTGACGGTCGCCAGCACCGACGGATGTGACGACAGGATGTACGACACCTCGGCGTGGCTGAGCCCGAAGAGATTCCAGTCGCGGCCGAGCGGATCGCCGAGCCGCACCATCGTCTCCTGCCCGCGCTCGACCAGATACGTCAGGTAGTGGGCGAAAATATAGCCGACCACAATCGGGATCAGCGAATGCGCCATCTGGCCGGGCAGCGCCAGGCGCTGGCGGCGGTCGACTCCGCCCGTGGCGCATGCCGCCAACGAAAATGTCACGGCGACGACGGATACGAACACGGCAAGCCCACACGTGCGCACCAGGGTCGCTGCTACCTGCGAACCGCTGGACAGCTCGTCGACGAAGTTCCGCCATCCGGGTGTCGCCGAGAAACTGTCGAACGCCGTCGACCCCAGCAGCACCGCCAGCACGACGACGACCCCGGGGCGGACGGGCAGCGACGGCAGGTGATCGAACGGATTGCCGATGACGACGCGCCGGGTGTCACGATTCCGGCGCAGCGGCGACAAGCGTGATGCGACGACGCTGTACACCTCGAACGGATCGGCGCGTGCGAACCAGCGGCCGCCCCATACGCCGGCGCCGAGCGCCATCGCCACGGCGTATACCAGCAGCCAGACCTTGACCGCGGTCAGTGAGCCGGGGTCGGGGCTTGCGAGCTCCAGCCACACGAACGCGAACAATCCGAACGCCGCCGGAAAGTAACCCAGCCTGGCTGGATAGTTGCGACGACGAAAAGTGAAGAGGCTCAGGGTGACCCGATAGACGGTGCGCATCGGTGAAACGACTCGCCACACGGGCCCGACGGCCAGCGACACCGCGACCAGCCCGACCCAGAGCAGCACGTAGAAGGCACCTGGAAGCGCATTGGTGTTGTTCTGCGGCCCGAACAGCCCGGCGATCAGAATCCACATCGTGAACGCCAGTCCCAAAAGCGCCACCACCCAGCGGGTGAGAGCGGCGTCGACGATGCGGGTGACCCAGACAGGCAGCGGATGACCGGGTTTGGCGGCGTCGAATCTGGGCTTGCGCCAGGCCAGCGCGACGATCGCGAAGGTGAATGTGAGCGCCCATGCGGCACCGATGAGGGCGTAGCTCAGCGGGACCGGCAGATCGGTGGAGCCGCCGAGACCGTGCGCAACAAACGTCACTGCTGCACTTGAATGGTGGCGACGGTGCGGTCGAGCTCGTGCAGTTCCACCTCGACCCGGCCGGGAACTTCGGCGGTGAACTGGAACGTCTGACCCTGCCTGGCCTTCACGGGGAAAGTGTGGTCGGGCACCGAATGCACGTGCAACTCGTCGGCCACGTCGCTGTTCACCCGAAGCTGGATCGGCTCACGGACCTTCGCTTTGAACTCGCCGTTCGTCGGGGTGACGTTGCCCCCGCTGATCGTGATGTCGACGACCAGGCCGGTTGGTGCCTGCTGCTGAGACGGCTGTTGGGGCGCCGACGAACTCGGTTGACTGTCCTTGGTTCCTCCGCAACCGGCGACGAAGGCGAGGATTACCATCAGCGGGGCCAGCGCTCGTTTCGTCATTCCGCGGTCTTGTCCCTTTCGGTGGTGTCATCAGGAGTCCGTCTGTCCCGCATGGCAACCCAGATGATAACGCCGACGACTGCGATCGCCGGCACGAACGCGGGAATGGCGAGAAGCAGCGAGTGATGGGCCAGCACGTTGACGTTTCGCACTGTCATGCCTGCACTTTGGGACGGTCCTCCACCTTTGCGCCCGTTTCATGGTCGCTGCTGTTGATCCGGCCGGCACCCCAGGTCAAGGCGGCGACTAGGACCAATGTGCAAGCCAGCACGATCAGGCAGCCGGCAAACCATAACCAGGTGGGTGTGTCGGGCGTGCGTTCTCGTTGCAGGATGGTGACTTCCGCCTGGAAATGGGGTGCGCCGAAGATTTCTTTCGCGCCGATGCGCGAAGCGGCGACACCCTCGGCCGGCTTGTTGATACCGGGGTCAGCGGCCAAAAAGATCGGCACGCCGGCCATCGTCTTACCGTCCTGCACGCGCAGCAGCGTCTTCCAGGATCCCCACACGGGAATAGGCTCCGTCGAGCGGTATTGACCCGGCCCGACCCGTTGCAGGTTGTCGATGACGAGACCTCGGTCATTGGCCGTGCCGCCCTGCCACGACAGGATCGACACCCACTCAGGGTCGGAGCTCACCAAGCCGGGCGGATTGATCCGCACGTCGGCCTGAACCATCTTGTGGCCGTTGACGTTCGACACCTCGGTCAGCTTGATCGCGGTGACGGCATCTTTGGGCACCTGGTATTGGAGGCCGTTGGCGGTCGCGGCGCCGATCGCCAGCACCGTCGCGGCGACGATGCCGATCCCGATGGCACGCGTCGGCAGCCGCTGCCCGGTGAACACCATACCGACCATGGCGCCACACAACCCGACCAGCACGGCCGCTGGTACCGCCATCGCCAGCGCCTCGGGCCACATGCTCGTGGGCCATGGGTAGTGGTAGACGGCGCCGACCCACAACGACTCCAGCCACAGGCCTATCGTGGCGATGGCCAAGCCGCTGACGGCGCCGAACACCAAGGGCCGCTTGATCAACGGAGTCAGCGCGATCAGTTCGACGAGCAGCGCGGGCCCCAGATACAGCGGGAACCAGTTGATCGGGGCGCCGAGCACCGGACCCACTACCAGGGCCACCGCCCCGCGCAGCCCGATTGCGACCAGTGCCGCCGCGATGGCCGCTCCGCGTCCCATCATCATTCGGGCGGCCACCAAACCGAACGCCGCCGCGGCCGCGATCAGCATCGGCTGGAACACCAGCCGGAACTGCGACACCCCGAAGTCGAATTCGATCTGGTACACCGACATTCCGATGACCACGCCGGCAAAACCCATGTACTGCACGAACTTCAGGCCGATGCCGTCGGATTGCTCGTCCGCCGGGGTCGCTTGCCGGCCCTCGTGCTCCAGGTACAAGGCCGTGAGCGTCGCGAATCCGGCGCCGCCGATCATCATCAGGTGCGTCGGGCTCCACAGGGTGACGTCCTGACCGAAGATCCGGTGCCACACGTCGTCGAGCGGAAAACCGAGCAGCGCGTACATGCCGCACCCTGCCATCAGGATTCCGCCGACGGGGGCATACCAGTTGCGGGTGATCCGCACTGCGGACGGTCCCGGCTTGTCGTAGGGGAGTATGACGGCGACCAGGCCGGCGACGAACATGCCGAACAGGCCCAGCAGAATGAAGTAGTGCGCCGGGTTGGCCAGCGGGCCTTCGTCGCGGCCGTTGCCGATGTGCCAGCTGACGTCCCAGATGAAGCCGAACAGCGCGCAGATGATCGTCGCGATGAACATCGCGACGGGCAGCGCGACCCACGGCGGGCGTTTGAACCGGCGGCCGAACGCCTCGGCGAGGCGGTTGAGCCAGGTGATCTTGCGGCTGCGATGCATGTAGCCGATCCACAGCAGCACCGCGAAGACCACCGCCGCTGCCACGCTCAATCCGATCACCTGGTCGAGTGCGGCACCGCCACCTTCGGATGAGGCAGCAAGTAGCGTCATGTCCGTAAGCTCCCCGTTCATCGCCACGCCGACGAGTATGGCGTACGGAGTACCGCCGGTAACAGGTCTTGAAACCACGTCTTGAAACCACGTCTTGAAACCACGTCTTGGAACGACATTGCCGAATCTGTAGTGAATCCCGTGACGAGCGAATTTTCAGCTGCGTTAGATTCGCCCGATGAGCGACGCCCCGGGGAACGACCTAGCCCGGCGAATGGCCGAGTTGGCGCGCGAAGTCGCGACGCCGAGCAGCGTCGACGACGTCTTGGCCGGAGTCACCGCGACGGCGATGGAGATCATTCCCGGTGTCGACGCCGCCGCCGTGCTGTTGATCACCGCCGGCGGCCGGTTCGAAACGCATGGCGGCACCTCCGACCTGCCGCGCAAACTCGACAGGCTGCAACAGGAGTTCGGGGAGGGACCCTGCGTTCAGGCCGCGGTCGATGAGCTGATCGTGCGCGCGGACGACTTCACCGACGAACTGCGGTGGCCGCGCTACTCGCAAGCGGCCGTCGACATCGGCATCCGCAGCGGGCTGTCGTTCAAGCTGTACACCACCAGCGACACTGCCGGTGCGCTGAACCTGTTCGCGTTCGAGCCGAACGTGTTCGACTCTCAGGACGAAGCAATTGGCTCGGTGCTCGCTGCGCACGCCGCCGCGGCGATCCTGGCCAGCCGGCGCGGGGAGCAGCTGGAGTCAGCGCTCACCAGCCGCGACCTGATCGGTCAGGCCAAGGGCATCATCATGGAGCGCTACAAGGTGGACGCGGTGCGCGCATTCGACATGCTGCGCGAGTTGTCGCAGACCAGCAACACGAAGCTGGTGGACATCGCTCAGCGGGTGGTGGATACGGCGTTTTCCGGGTAGCTCTGCGCACGCATACTGATCGTGCGGATGTGCAGCGGAGCGTCCGCAGCCATGCCGAAGAACCTGGTTGCACGAACCTTGCACGAGGCGGTGTTTGTGCTGCGAGGACCGAACGCGGTGCCTCCACCGCAGAGAATTGCGGGTCGCGCGTACACGATGAGGAGTCCATCCATAACCGGAGGGGATAGACGCCGCGGCAGGTTTTGCGCTATCGGACCGCCATGCCGACGAAGTAGCTGCCGAGCAGGCACAAGGCCATGAGCAAGACCCAGCCATCCGTGAGGCGGCGTAACAGGACGGGAGCGTGCCTGGTCTCCATGAACTCCCGGAAGATGATGCGCACCTTGATGAGCGCGATCACGATCGTGCTCACCGTGACCACGGCACTGGCCCTGAGCGTCCCTCCCTCATCGACCGAGCGGTCGATCAATACATAGCCGAGCGTCATCGATGACAGCACGAGCCAAACGACCAGCAGTCTCTTATTGAATGTTGCGCTCACGGATCACCTCACGACGTAGAGCAATGCGAAGATCGGCACCCACAGGAAGTCGACGGTGTGCCAGTAGGTGGCGCCCGTTTCGACGAGCTGTTGGGAGCGTCGCGCCGGGCTCCAGAGCTGATAGACGACGACACCCATGACGACGAAGCCGATCAAGACGTGCAGAAAGTGGATCGAGGTCAGGAAGTAGTAGTGCTGAAAGAACTCGTTAGTGGTGAACGTGTTGCCCATTTGGATCTCTTTGATCCACTCGAACATCTTCGAAACGAGGAACACGAAGCCGAAGAAGATCGTGAGGAAGGCGTTCGTCAACGCGGCCCTGAACCTGCCCTCGCGGGAGGCCTGGACGCATCGCGCCACCGACCAGGAACTCGACAGCAGAACGATGGTGTTGAACACCCCGATGCGCAGGTCCAGATCGGCCTGTGATTGCAGAAAGAGTTCGTGGTTCTGCGTGCGGAAGATCAGGTAGACGACCCAATAGCTGGTGAAGAGCAGCGTCTCGAAGAGGACGAAGGCCCACATGTCCGGCTGTCCGGGCACAAACTTGGCAGGTTTGTCCCCATCCTTGGTATCCGTCGCCACGGATCGCCCATCCACTTCGTCCGGCGCGGAACCGGCGCCCGCGATGTTCGTCATGGTGCTGTCCTGGTCAACTCCGATGGATCATGTTCTTTGCTCGGCGCGAGTTCCTGCAGCGGCCCGGGGAGCGGCCCGGGCAGCGGCCCGGTACCGAAGTCCTCCCGCTCGATCATCTTCCGCAGCAGCATGATGAAGACACCCGTGTAGATACCGAATACGACCATGTCGATCCACCATGCGATCAAGCCGTTCCAACCAAAGACGTGGTTCTTGAAGATCCACGCCGGTGCAACGACGACCTCGGTGAGCGCGTTGGCGAGGTTGAGATAGGCGAACCACTTGGGGAATACCCGGTTCTTGTCGAGCAGGATCGCAACCATCCACACCAACGACCCGATCAGGAACACGCCCATGGTTCCTGTGAACGACAAGAACGCGAGATCGTAGAGCCAGTAGATCAGCTCAGGGTCGCGGTCGGGTCGCATGGCTCCGACGGTCAGCACGATGCACAAGAGCAGCATGCCGGGAATCGCGCTCAACGCATACATGGCAAGGTATGAATACGCGAAGGAGCGGCTCACCGACATGCGCCGCATCGAATAGGCGATGAGCGCGTTGGTTGGCGCGATCAATAAGCCAATGACGAGGAAGATGATGCCCATCCCGACGAGCACGCCATAGTGGTTGTCGGTGAACCACTGCGCGGCCCCCTGGGCGTCCACCGCAGGACTCGGCGGGGGCTGGGCGCGCGCGAGGACGAAGAACGACACAACAAACAGGTTGTAGAAGGTCACCATCGCCCACCAGGCAAACCACAACTCGCGCTTCGGGTTATGGCGACAGTGCCAGACGAACCGGTGAAGCGGCGAGCCCGAGGGCGACTCGCGCGGGGCGACCGTCTCCGTCGTCGCCGCGCTCATGCCGCGACCTTGTCTTCGAGGTCTTCGAGCCGCTGCCGACGGATGGTCTGGCCGATGACGACTCCCATGACGACGATCCAGACGGCAATGGCGATGTTCTTGACCCAGAACGGCAACAGCCCATTCCAAGCCATCGGACCTTCCAGTGCCAGGCCAGTGAACGCTGCAGGAACCAGCGCGGCCGCGACGAGAAGATTGAAATGCGCCACCCACGGCGCAAATACCGGGCGGGGCTGGCGGTCCCAGTAAATCGCCACGGCCAGCAGCACGCACTGCGCGATGAGGTAGGGGACCAGAGTGGCGAAGGTGACCCACGCGAGATCATTGAACATCTGAGTCAGCTCCGGAGCCCGTGCCGGACGCCACGCGGCGAGAAGCCAAAACATGTCAGCGAGCAGAAAGAGCGCGGGGCCGCACGCCGCACTTGCGAGAATCGAGTAGGAAAAGATCGGCGTGCGATGAGCCATCCTGCGCATCTGCACCGCCAGCAGCATCAGAATCGGAATGAGACCAACGGCAAACCAGTTGAACAAGATCATGCTGTAGCGAACGCGCGAGACGTTTTCGCGGTAGAAAGCGGCGACCTCCTCCGCCGACATCGTTGGCGACATCGGATGAACGAAGCCGGGGAACAAGAAAAACGCAGAGATCCAGATGAGCGCCACCACGGGCAGCGTCCAGAACAGGATCAACTCACCATCGATGCGCCTCATCGTCTCGACTCCTCACCGGGAGGCGCTTTTATTACGTGCGCTGATTTGTCGCCTGGTCGATTTAGCGGACGTCGGCCACCTCCTGCATCCGTTTCGTCGGTGTCGGACATTGGTGACTCCTTCCGCCACACACGGCGCGGTTCGTAGCCGATCGGCCACCCCGGAGAAAGTAGCCGATCGGCTACCCAAGCGTCAAGAGTCGATCGGAAACTCCGAGGCGAGGGCGATGAAGCGCTGCGCGAGACGCAACACCTGCGAGCGAAGGGCGTCGTCTTCGATGCCGGCGACAAGCGGATGCACGACGCCGACCGCGATAGCGCCCGACAGCATCGCTGCCCACACCCGCACATCCTCGCCCGCGTCGCCGATCAGCACACCGTAGAGACGCTGGATGAACTGCTGAAACGGCTCGTGCTCGGCGAGCAGTCGGACGATGACGGGGTCAAACTGCAGAGTCCTGGCCACGCCGCGGCGCTTCACGGCGAGGTTGATGATGCCTTCTAGGAGTATTTGGCGCGCTCGGGGCCCGCTCTCCTCGGCTTCGGCCGCCTCCAGCGCCTTCTCCAGTCCCCCCAGCTCACGCTCAGTGAGCGCGATGACGATCTCCTCCTTGGTTTTGAACTGGTGGTAGACGGCCGCCTTCGTCACGCCTATCTCGTCGGCGATCATCTGCAGCGACGTCCCGCCGACACCGTTGTCACCGATTAGCTTCAACGCGGCATCCAGCACGCGCGATTGCGCCGCGCTGCGCGTGACGGTACGGAATCTGCCTTCGGCCCAGGTAGCAACCACGTCACGACGATAGCCGATCGGCTATCAGCTTGTCGGTCACGCTAGCGGAGGAGCCGCCAACATCCGACGAGTACAGCCCGCTTACCGACAGCAACGGCTACACCAACCTTGATGGCACAACAGAATCCGGGGGGTTGGACCGCCAACACCGCTGGCCGCTATCCGGAGCGTTCGCGCAAACTCGGTGTGGTCGACGAGGAAACATCGGGCTGGCGCGACGCCGCCGACGCCAGTACCTGCCGCACGACGACGCACTGGGCGTTCACCCCAAGCCGAGGGATTCACCGAGGGCCAGGAATGGGACTTCCAAGCCACCGCCCGAGCAGTACCCACTGCTGCTGCACTTCCCTCATTTGGACATCTACCGCCGCCAGGTCACCAAACAGGCCGACCTCGTGCTGGCGATGTTTCTGCGCGGCGACGCGTTCAACTGATGATCAGAAGGCGCGCAATTTCGACAATTACGAACGAATCACCGTCCGGGACTCGTCACTGTCGGCGTATATCCAGGCAGTGATCGCCGCCGAGGACGGCCGCCTGGGCCTGGCCCATGACTACGTCGGCGAGGCGGCGCTGATCGACCTGGACAACCTTGAACACAACACCCGCGACGGACTGCACACCGCCTCACCGGCGGGCACCTGGATAGCCCTGGTCGCTGGGCTGGGTGGCATGCGCCAGCACAACGACGGGGTGCTGGCCTTCGAGCCACGGCTGCCGGAAGGAATCGTTCGGCTCGCGTTCAACCTTTCGTCCGCGGCCAACGGCTGCGAGTCGAGATCACCCACGACAGTGCGTGCTACTCCGTCACCGACGGCGTGCCGCTGATCATCAGGCACCACCGGCAACCCACCCGTGTTACGGCCGGTGAACCGTTGGAGCTGCCGATACCGCCCACCGTTGTGCGACCGGCACCGACGCAGCCGTCGGGACGGGCACCGGCACACCGCCGCGGCACGGGCACCCACTCCGAGTTTTAGGTTTAGGCGACGCACCGATCGCCCGCACCGCGTGCGGCGGTGGCGGCCGGGTGTGAAAGACGAACCTCGGGTTCGAAATTTGTGCTCCTTCGCGAAGCGCTTTCAAGCAAAAAGACCCCGTTCGCCAAACTGATGCGGTCAGGACAGGATGACCTATCTAGCGACGTTGAACCGGTATCGCCGCAGGTCAACGAGGTAGATCCGCGGCGCTACCGCATGAACCGCAAGCTCAGTCCGACCGAACGAGCCCAGCTGACCGAGCAGTATCGCATCGGCAAGTCGGCCCTCGAGCTCGCTCGTCAGTTCAAGATGCATCGCCACACGGTCGCGGCACACTTGGAAAGGGGCGGCGTGGCGGTCCGGCCGCAGCTGAAGATGACGCCACGGCTGATCGAACGGGCCAAACAGCTCTACGCCGACGGCCAGTCGCTCGCCGTCATCGCCAAGCAGCTTGGCGTCGAGGCAAGCACGATTGGCAAGGCGCTCAAACGTAACAGCATCAAACTGCGCCCACCAGTCGCTGATCGTTGGCACCAGTCACGTGACGATTAGTGGCCTGACCCGTCTGGTTGATCCAGGAGCTCGAGCGCGAAAACTCCACGCTCAAGCGCCTGCTGGCCGACGCAGAGTTGGAGAAAGCCGCGCTGAGGGAGATCGCCAAGGGAAACTTCTAAGCCCGGAGCACCGGCGGGCGGCCGTGCACCACCTCATCCGCACGATGGGTGTCAGTGAACGGTTCGCCTGCCGGGTGACCGGGCAGAACCGAACCACGCAGCGCCATGAGCCAGCCGCAGGCACTGTTGTCGACCCCGATGCCGGGCTGCGGACCTGGCTTCGTCGGACGCGACACACCATCCATCGACGAGGGTTTCGCCCCGCCTACCACGATGCGCGCGCCGAGGGCTGGATGGGGAATCACAAGAAGATCCAGCGGCTGTGGCGCGACGAGGGCCTGCGTGGTACCGCAACGTCGACGGCGCAAATGGCTGGGCACTTCCACCGCACCAGGGACGCCCACCGGGATGCGCCGAACAGGGTGTGTGCGGCGGACTTCCAGTTCGACGCCACCACCGACGGGCGCCCGATCAAGATCGGATCCATCATCGATGAACACACCCGTGAATGCCTCGGCGGGCTGGTCGAGCGCTCGATCACCGCCGAGGTGCTCATCGAGGAACTCGACCGCCTCGCAACCAGCCGCGGCTACCCCGCCGTGCTGCGCTGCGACCACGGTCCCGAACTGGCCTGCGACGCGATGGCCGAGTGGGCCGGCGAACGCGTCGGATTGTCCTTCATCCCGCCCGGGCAGCCCCTCTTAACCGGCTAATAGTGATATTGGATCAGCTGCGACACGCCGTTTTCCTGCGGTTCTTGACCGGTGGTGGAGTGAGATGAGATATCTACATCTCATGACGAAGGAGCTGTCTGTGGCTGTG
>Ga0210086_1000441_pt1 | contig 24132 bp, 21 predicted proteins | sample China_Galinas_PW_3_FD_184867 | JGI IMG/M metagenome (GOLD analysis project Ga0210086, IMG submission 184867) | Wetland microbial communities from San Francisco Bay, California, USA, that impact long-term carbon sequestration - China_Galinas_PWB_D2... | ecosystem: Environmental > Aquatic > Marine...
CTCAGGCCATATCACTTGGGTCAGACACCTTGTGCATGATCCTGTACACAACCGCCTCTTTTCTGCATCTACTGATACCATCAAAATATGGGATCTTAATTTGGGCACCTGCATCAACACACTCTCAGGCCATATCACTTGGGTCAGACACCTTGTGCATGATCCTGTATACAACCGCCTCTTTTCTGCATCTGATGATAATACCATTAAAATCTGGGATCTTGATTCCGGCTCCTGCATCAACACACTCAACGGCCATACCGATTGGGTCTTTCACCTTGTGCATGATCCTGTACACAACCGCCTCTTTTCTGCATCTGATGATAATACCATTAAAATCTGGGATCTTGATTCCGGCTCCTGCATCAACACGTTCTCCGGCCATACTCATTATGTCAACCTCCTTGTGCATGATCCTGCACACAACCTACTCTTTTCTGCATCTTATGATAATACCATCAAAATATGGGATCTTAATTTGGGCACCTGCATCAACACACTCAGCGGCCATACTGATTGGGTCACCCACCTTGTGCATGATCCTGAACACAACCGCCTCTTTTCTACATCTACTGATAAAACCATCAAAATATGGGATCTTAATTCCGCAACCTGCATCACCACGCTCTCCGGCCATACTAATAGGGTCACCTACCTTGTGCATGATCCTGCACATAACCGTCTCTTTTCTGCATCTTATGATAATACCATTAAAGTCTGGCAGCATGGATCTTTTGCCTATGCACTATGCCTTGTTGCCTTGCGCAATAAAGTACCGCTAGATACATTGCAGAACACCAACGCCTTTGCACAATTATCTGACGCAGAAAAAGCGAATATTCAAAAAAGAATTGAAAAAGTCCAGAAATTGCTCACTGACCGCGAGCATTAAAATACTTTTTGCTATAATGCCACACTACCGGCAGCAGCAATAATAATGACCCCAAGATAAGCAGCCAGAACATTTGCCATGACACAATATCAGCTACAGAATCTATTTTATGCACATATTGCCCGGCAAATGTATAAAGCAGTGTACCGGGAATTAACCCTAGGGCGGTAGCCCAGCTATATGTCCATAACGAGATATTTGTCAGTCCTGCAGACACATTCATAATAAACATAGGCGTGAACGGGAATACATGCGCCATCAAAATATACCATTGACCATGACGTTTTATCTCCACATTAAATAGATCCAATTTTTGCGCATACCGCTTTTGCACACGTTTACCTAATAAATAGCGGGATAACAAAAATACAACTACTGCACCAGTTGTTGCACATGCAACTGCATATATTGCGCCTATAATTGGCCCAAATAAAAAACCACCTGCTATTGTAAATACAACGGTAATAGGAAAAGCACTTACTGCTGCAAGAATAAAAGTACAACAATAGAGTATGAGTGCAAATATATAATGGTTATGTACCCATGTATATAGATCATATGCCGATTCTCTGAACTGCTCTAACGTGGTTGCACGTATACCTATCAACTGCCAAGCTAATACCAATATAGATATCACCATTATACTTATCAGCACGTGCTGTATAATAGAAATACGCATGTACTTAGTTCCTTTTTTTAATGAATATTATTGCCCTTCAATATCAAGCAATTCTTTAAGACGTTGAATTAACATCGGCACAAGCGCCAGTAGCGCAAGCAAAATTAATGCAAAAATAACTTGGGGAGAAAAAATATCACGGAATGAGGTCATGGTTCCAAGCTGCTTGCCAGCAAATGCATAAATACCAATAAGCGGAAGTGAACCAACAAATGCCGTCCATATAAAGGTCACCACGTGAACACCGGTGAGTCCGGCAAGCGTTGCAATAACAAAAAATGGTATTACTCCCATCAAGTGCATCGTCAAAAGATAACTTTGCCCATATGCTTGAATACGCGCGTTAAAACGATCAATTTTTTTGCCGTAGTGGCCGCGCACCGTATTGGCAAGCACATAACGCACAACTAAAAATGTGAGCGTAACCCCAATAGTTGCTGCGATAGATGCGTATGCGGTACCATATAATGCACCAAATAAAAATCCACCTACCAGTGTAAGCGGACCAACCACCGGAAACCCAGCAGCAATAATCAATACATAAATAAACATATAAAAAAATACCGCACGCAGGTAATTATCTTCTACCATAGCCGTGAGCCACGCGCGTTCTTCTTGTAAGCGTTGCAAAGTAAAGTAATGCCCTATATCAAAATATTTAAATGCCCACCATGCAAGCACAACAAGTAGTACAAAAATAATCGGTTTTGCGTATCGTTTCATAGGTAGAACCTCTTTTAAAATTACTAATTTCAGAACTTACCATAATACCATTTTTATCTTTTTTTACACCTTGCATGGCCCATTAAACCATTTACTCAGATTTTACACTAGGTTACACCATATTATTCTTACCATACCAAAAACAAAGCCTATAACTGCTAGATTTGCCCATGTTAATACCTATAAATGCAATAAAATAACCTATTTATACGGCAATATCTCGTTTTGCTTGATCCTCAAAAATAGTATCGGGTATGCTCAATAATGAAAATTTACAAATTAAACTTATTTATTTAAAAATACGTTGTAAAAAGGATGAACAATGGCACGCAACAAAAGATTTATAGTAATATTTGTGATATTATTAGGTGCATCATGTGGGTATGGCACCATGGGTATATCATTATACAGTACGGGGAACAGTATGCGTAAAAAAACAATTATTTTTGACCTTGAAGGTGTTTTATTCCAAGAGAATAAGGTCGCCTTTGCTAAAAAAGTTGGCGTTGGTGCATTGGCACGTTACACCCTGAGCTCATGGGCAAGCCCAGAAAGTATCTGTCTGGATACCCTAGAAAAAATAAGCTCCACCGAACCAAACCAACCATCTATCCCCCTGCGTCACCGTAATAAAAATATGCCATGCTGCATAATTGATTGGCAACTTGGCAAAGCATCACAAGTAGATGTAAGAAAGCAACTACGTGCTCAAATAGAAGCATTGGGGCGAGATAATTTTTTTAAGAATGAGCAAGAACAACTAATCGTAGAAAAGCTCCTTGATGTCAGCATAGACCCAAAACATTTAGCTGACATAGCAAAACCAGTACCAGCTATGATTAACCTTGCAAAACAACTCAAGCAACACGGATATCAGCTCTTTATATTGTCAAATCTTGCACAAGAACCATATGACATATTGCGCGCAGAGCACCCAGACATTGTTGCATTATTTGATGATATTATTATCTCTGCACAAGTTGGCATGCTCAAGCCACATAAAGAGATATATGAATATATCATCCAAAAATATCATCTTAATCCTGCAACATGTGTATTTATTGATAATCAAGAAGACAATATTCAAGCAGCAGAACAGCTAGGCATTCTTGGCATCGTACATAAAAATTCACGCACTACAAAAAATGAGTTAGCAAAGTTAGGTATAAAGTAAATTATTTACTTAAAATGGTGTACCAATTCATCGACCGCCTTTACTAACAAGTCTATCTCATCCACTGTATTGTAAAAATAAAAACTTGCACGTACTGATGCCGGAACACCCAATTTTTTAAAAAGTGGTTGTGCACAATGATTACCGGCGCGCACACATATACCACGTTCACTCAGATATGCTGCAACATCATGTGCGTGGATATTTTGCACCGTAAAGCTTACCAAGTGTCCATCTTGTTTTAACTGTGCAACAGGACCTAAAATAGTAATACCTTTAATCTGTGATAATCCATCTACGGTACGTCTGCATAAATCCGCTTCATAAATGTGAAAAGCTGCAAAATTAATATGAGAATCTAGGTAATCAATTGCTGCGTGCAACCCAACTGCTTGCGCTATGGGAGGCGTGCCCGCTTCAAACTTATATGGAGCAGGTAAGTAAGTAGCATGTTGTATATCTGCTTGTCGCACCATTCCACCTCCCAATTGGTATGGAGGAGTTTCATCATGTAATTCTTTTTTGATATACAATACGCCAATACCAGTTGGTGCCAACATTTTATGACCGGAAAAAGCTAAAAAATCACAATCTAATGCATGCACATCAAGTCGTGTATGCGGTATTGATTGTGCCGCATCAATAAGCACACGTGCACCTACGGCATGTGCAAGGCGTATAATAGTTGCAACATCAATCTGTGTACCGATTGCATTTGAACATGAACTTATGGCCACAAGCTTTGTTTTTTTTGTAATCAATTCTGCTGCACGTTCCATGTCAAGTTGTCCATCATGCGTAATTGGTATCGCACGTAACACAGCACCTTTTTGTTCTACAATCCGCTGCCATGGTAATAAATTTGCGTGGTGTTCAAGTTCGGTTACCACCACTTCATCACCCGAGTTAATATGCTTGTATGCCCATGTACTTGCAATAAAATTTATACTCTCTGTAGTCCCACTGGTAAAAATTACTTCACTTACATCATGTGCCCCAATATATTTGGCTACTCGTACACGTGCATCTTCATATGCCTGTGTTGCACGCTCGCCAAGTGCATGAATACCTCGAAATATATTTGCATTTTGAGTTGTATAAAAATGCATAAGTGCATTGAGTACTGCTTGTGGCTTCTGTGTGGTAGATGCATTATCTAAATAACTTATTTTATGACCATCTATCTTATGCTTTAAAAGAGGAAAATCAGAAATCAAACTTTTCATATCGCTATTTCCCTAATTTGATCAGGTATAACTTCTAATAATTTATTGAAAAAAGCTGTTATTATTCGTTTATCTAATTTATTATTTATATAGTTAAGAATATATTTTCCCAATGTCTTTATTGCCTCATCTTCATGCCTCATAATGTCCAGTCGTTGCAATGCGGTAATCCATGATACTGCTGAATCAAATATTGCTTGTGAAAAAAACAAGCCATCTTGTGTAATGCCACCATATTCAGAAAGACACTTCTTTATATAAAATTTCGCCTTTGTTAAATCTGTTTTAACATCATTACGCCCTTGCAAGTACAATGACCCAAGAGCGGCCGATGCTTCAGCATTTTTCTGACATACTAAACTCTCCAACATCTTCAAATTGCCATCTTTTTCAGCCTGCCTAATTACATCAGAAGATTCAGATTGTGTTTTATGCAATACTAGTTGTGATGATATGGTCTGCCCTGAAGATACAAGATTATCAAATACGTCTTGTAGCCCATCCTCCATACCGGATCGTATTGCATCTGAAATAACAGAATTAAGAACGTCTACCTGTCCTCGTTCTATGGTAGATTTATGAGAATCCCACGATAATAACTTACCTTGAGTAATTGTATCTCGGATCATTTGCGCATTCTGAGCAATCGTAGATGTCGTATGTTCATGTTTCACTGCAGCGTTTAAATACTGTATAGCACGCTTTTTAAATGCCCTTCCTTTTGTGGCATAATACCATCCCAACAAATATGTCGCGTAAGCTGTGTTTTCCTTGTCATTTGCATTTTGTATCACATACTGCAACCACTGGACTATATTAATTTGCGACCCTTCAATAATTTCCATCCTCTTGTCTAAATATGAGCGTACAAATTGACATATTGCTTCTATATGATGCAAATCTGCAGCTTTACACCAATAACATACCGCATTCTCGTATTGATTTGGCATCTTTGCATAATACTCAGCTAATAAATTATAGGCTGAAGCTAACAGCATCTTAACAAATGTATACTTATTATGGTTTTCGGGAGTAAGCTGGTATGCACTTTCTAAATAATTAATTGCTTTCTTAAAATGTTCCTCTACATTTCTATCTTTTTTATCCTTTATCTTATACGCAGCATAAACGCTATGCATACCACCAAGGAATATATGTACATTACGCCGTATTTGATCTATTGTTTCACTTTCAGTATACAATTTTAAATGGCCATAGGTACCAGCGCGCATCAGGGATGGCAAACTACTATTTTCATCTTGATGATAACTGATGTTTTCAGCATCTCGGTACATAGTCTTTATAAATTGCTCAAATAAATTCTGATAACCTGTTAGCTCATTTGCATCTCGACAACTTTTAATGCCCTTAAAAAGATAATTTAATGCATACACCTGTGCATTTGAAAAACCACATGCTGAGTATTGCTCTAACCCATTAATTGCTTTTTTTATATGAAATGCTTGGCAATCGGGTGTTGATTGTTGTTGCACAACTTGACCAAGAAAATTAATTTTCTCATAGATAGATAATTGTTCTTGGCTAAAAGAGTAGCTATACCCTAATAATAATTGGCTTGGGATATGGCCCTCTTGTGCGGCACGTTTTAAACAAGAAAGCCAATAATCTTGCTCTGGACCTCTCTTTTCAGCACCATAACTACACACCATACCAACTATATAGCACCAATCTTTATTCGCATCAGAAAGCTTACTTTGTTCCAATATCTGTGTAGTATATTCTTGTAAAGATTTTTGAGCATCTGATGATGTAAGTAAATACAATCGCCTAATAGTAGAATAATTTATATTATACAGATCAGTTTGCGTCGGTTGACATGCTAATTTAAGCTGTTGTAATGCAACATCATAATTTTTTTCGGTGCCTATCCCTTGTAAATACATAAGACCAAGTAACCAATGACTAGCCATGCATTTTTCTGGAAATTCATTGCTAGCTATAGTAACCATCTGCATAAAATCTTGATATGCTTCTGCATAATTACCCGCTACATAATACATATATCCACGACCATAAAAAGCTACTACATTGTCTGGAATTGCTTTACTATACCATTCTATGGCCTTCTGCATATATTCTTCTTTTTTTTTCTTGCTTTTTGATACATCAAATTGTGCACAATAAACATTGCCAATCTTAATAGCCGCTTCTTGCTTTCCCTCATTAAATGCTTCTTCTAAGTATTTAATTCCTTCATGCATATTGGGACCATAAAGCTGAATTGTCTTACCAATATCCTCTATATAGACGCCATTTGCACACACAACGCCTAATGTCATAAGAGCATTTGCATTGATATTTCCATCGCAATTTTCTATATATTCACGTAATAATCTCACGCCTTTTTTGATACGATTTTTTAATGCATTAATTTCTTGTTCTGACATGTGTGGTTTAATGATATGCTCTATGTCCAAAAAGAAAAATCCTAAATCTTCAGCTATCACATGAGGATCTATTTGATACGCTTTCTGCAAAAATTGTTCAACCTGTTGAACTGAGGTAGCATATTTCTCTGGATCTTCACTATATGATTCTCGATAAGCACTTGCAAGAAATCTTAGGGTAGAAATGTGCATTTTTTTTAGACTATCATCTAGTTCATTATCCATATTTCCATGATTTTCTCGTGCACATACTATATATTGCTCTGCTAAATGTAGATTTTTTTTATTTACATGACTTGTTATATCCTTAGCTATATTTGCATGATATTTATATATACGAGCTAATTCGCAACATACACTTGGAACATGATTCTGTTGAGAAGCGACATCTTGTAAACTTTTAAGTAGGCCTGATGCGGTTAATACCGAATAATCCTCGTTTGTGTATTTTTTCAATATATGCAGTATACGTATTGCACATGATTGTGTTTTATTATTTCCATCTTCAAGTAAAACCTTGATAATATTATGCCATGTTCTTATTTGAGCTTCTTCTTCTATCAATTTGTCTGCACACCGATTAAAATAGGCGCAAATACTTTCAACCATAAAATTATATGCTCTCTGTGTACGTATTCCATCAGGTTCATTATTTTCAAAAATACATTGAATATATGGGACTATAAATGATGGGTTTTCTTTGCATGAAGAGGCAATTTGACCTGATAATTTTGCATGCAATGACAATACATGTAAGTATACATCTCTCATAAAGATACTATTTTTTGATGCTGCCTGTATAAAATAATCATGTGATTGATCAAAATTACTATAATATAATGCACAGTATCCTGATAAATATAATGCACATCCAGCGGTTATATTATCACCATGGATAATAGCCTCTTCTATACAAGATCTCACACGGTCATTCATAATTCCTGCTACTAACATATCTAAAGATACACCATTCTGCGCTGTATCTTCTATACGTTGCAACCATTTATAAGCTTGCGAACCAGATTGATTTACCCCATGCCCAAACAATGCCATTAATGATTGATAAAGCATAGCTGTTTGACTTTCGCTCTGGTTAATATAAGTAAGAGCTTTTTTAAATACAGTTTGATCATTGCTATAAAGCCCTTGCATATAATACCAATATCCCAAGCACATACGCGATGTATCATCGTCTCTTGTTTCTAAAGCATTTAGCACGTAATACCACTCAGGAGGCATGTCTTGATATTCTGTACGTTTTTGTTTGAGTTCTTCTTCTATCCGGCATAAATTCATGTATACATCAGATGAATCTGCAATCTGTAAGGCGACCGTCAAACACAGTGCCGATAAATCATTCTTGCGGGCAAATGTATCTAATACAAATGATACGGTATCTTTTGCTTCTTGTGACACTTGATTATCTTGCATATAAACAAGACGCCCAAGAATATACATTAAAAAACGATTTACTTGCATATCTTGATAATTAAGATTTTGGACCAACATAGTATAATAATGCATGGGCAGTCGTTGTACCGCTTCATAGAACACCTGTTTACCTTCATCAGTTTCTTCTAATACAAGGAGTAACTTATAAGCATGCTCATATGAACGATCTACACCATGACCAAATGCATACATAAACATTCTTTGACATATGCATTGTGGATTATCATCATAAGCTGAATAATTAAATGCACGCTCATATAGTTTGGCGCGATCTTGCGCATCATCAGTATATAATGCCTGTTCATGCAAAAATCTACTCATCAATGCTGCGGTCTCTCCTTTATATTGTTGTTTTTTCTCTAAACAACTAGACACAACATGGGCAGCTTGTTCCCATACATATGACTTACAAGTACTTACAGACATATTATTTATTAAATGCTCAAAATAATAATTCATCAACATAAAATTTTCTTGGCGTGCATATAATGGAATCAAATACGCAGATGCATCTATATTACCAGCATCGGCTTCCATCTTTAACATAGTAATGGCACTATTAATAATATCATTTGGTATAATTGCTATATTACGACAAGTACAGAATGATACCAAACAAGTTGCGTCATATATATACTGTTTATCCGATGCACTTTGTAAAATATCATGATGAAATAGTTTCCTCAGCCATTCCCATGCATGATTGTAATCTTTTTTGTAATCCGTTGCTTCTGCTTGCCATATAAAATATGTAGCCAATAAAACTTGTGCTCGCTGATTACCTTGATTTGCAAGAGGCTCGATCTCTAAACGTGCTTTGTGTCGTTCAGATAGTAATTCGTCTACTGGAACGCTATTATTTTGCAATAAATTGAGCATCTCCTCAAAATAATTAAGTGCATCATTACCATAACAAGCTAATAAACAATATATATTCACATCTTCATTCTCACCCGCAATATCACGCACTATCTCAAGTGTTTTATTACGCGTTATATCAAACGTGTTATGATTAAGTTGTTTAGCAAATAATGCCCATGCTTCTTTTTTATTTTGCTCAATTCCCATACCATAATAACACATCTGTGCATAAACACATGGCACATAAGAATAATCATGATCACTATTTTTATCATGATAAAATTCAATAACCCGATCAAAATATTTTTGTGCTCTTTCTGATTTGCCTTGTTGATAATATGAATAGCCCGTTAAATAATTAAGATAGGCCACCGTTTGTGGCAATATATCATTTGATCCTAATTTGTTAGCATCAGATAAAGCGCCGTGTAAAGCAATCAATGCTGACTGATAATTTTGATCGACTATATCTTGTTCCGCTTGATCAATTGCACGCAATAGATAAGGTTGCCTATAGTTTTTCACTTGTCGGGCATTACACTGATCTTGCGCACCAGGATAATTAATAGCTATATGCTGGTTGAGTGTAAATTGATCAAAAAATGGAAGTGCCCCTTCTGGATATAAACATATTTTACGCACTATAGATATATACTTATTGAATGCCTCTTTTTTGCGAATATTCACAATCTCTTTTTCTTTTGGAATATTCTTCAAAGCTTGTTGTGCTGTCCGGCTGCCATTTGATGCCAAATGTTCTACAACAGATCTATCGAGTAACCTAATTTTATTCAATACATACTGATCTTGATATGCTGAATTCTTCCATTCATGTAACAACTTGCTTATTTGCAATAATTGATCACACTCTTGTAGATTAAGCTTTGATAATTCCATGCCCAATATATTAAATGCATACATTATAAAGATAATAAGTAAATACATATTTTTCATATCTATTTTTAGCCTTCTTTATCGAGCCACTGCTCTATGCTCTGATGCATATCAACGTCAGTAAATAAATCTTTTAAAAATCCATGCAATAACAACCGCTGTGCAACTTTTTCGGATAAGCCACGTGTTTGCGCATACCATAGTTGTTCTGCATCAAGCTGGCCAATGGCACTGCCATGCGTACATTGCACATCATCAGCAAGCACTTCAATCGTAGGTATTGAAATTGCACGCGCATGTTCGCTCAGCACAATATTTTTATTTGTTTGTGAAGCATTGGTACGTTGCGCATGTTGCGCAATAAAAATATTTCCCATATAACATGCATTTGCATAATCACGCAACACACTTTTAATCTGTAATGTACTAGAACTATTGCCTACATAATGATTTTGATTAACCTGCATATTTACTTGTTTCTGCTCATCTAATAACCATACACCACGGATATCTGCATGCGCATATTCGCCACGAATATTGAACTGAGCTTTCATTACAACACTGCCAATTAAAAGACCTTGATATATAAAGGTACTATAATTGCCAAGCTCTACCGACAATGATATATGTATATTATGATGTCTACTATAGTTATGCATGAAGGTAACCTGTGCATCATCACAAACTTTAATAGTAATAGCACGATGAATCGTATGCGGTGTATGTCCAGATAACTTCTCATATAATATCACATGCATACCGGACTCAATTATCAAGTTTATCTCTGCCTGATTCGGATCCAAAGTAATATATTTTGCTGTATGAGACACTGCTGACTGCGATATACTATGCTGTTCCATCATCCAACTGAACCTTCCATTTCCATTGCAATCAATCGATTAATCTCTATGGCATACTCCATCGGTAACTCTTTTACAAAAGCATCAATAAAACCATTTACCATAAGTGCCCGTGCAACTTGCTCACTCATACCACGACTTTGTAAATAAAATAATTGCTCATCACTCATATTACTTACTGATGCCTCATGTCCTACATCTACCATGTCTTCGCGTACTTCTACTGTTGGATATGTATCAGTGCGTGAATATTTGTCTAATAATAATGCATCACATTGCACACGAGATTTAATATATTTTGCTCCTTTAATAATCTTAAGTAATCCACGGTAACTCGTGCGCCCACCATCTTTGCTAATTGATTTAGAAATAACATGTGAAGTTGTATGTGGTGCCAAATGAATAATTTTTGCACCTGTATCCTGGTGTTGAGCACTACCCGCAACAGCGATGGATATTATATTTCCTTTTGCTCCAGGTTCCTTTAAGATAATAGAAGGGTATTTCATGGTTACCTTGCTCCCAAAATTACCATCAATCCATTCTACATGTGAATTTTTGTGTGCTATCGCACGTTTGGTAACTAAGTTATATACATTATTAGACCAGTTTTGAATAGTCGTGTACCTAATATGCGCACTCGACAATGCAATCAACTCAACTACCGCACTATGCAAAGAATTTTGACGGTATAATGGTGCACTGCATCCTTCTACATAATGTACAGAGCTACCCGGTTCAGCAATAATAAGAGTACGCTCAAATTGCCCCATACTTGCTGCATTAATTCTAAAGTATGCTTGCAATGGCATATCTATATGTACCCCTGCCGGTACATATACAAAGCTCCCACCGCTCCATACGGCAGAATTAAGTGCGGCAAATTTATTATCATGCGGCGGAATAACAGTTGCAAAATATTTCTTAAAAATATCTGCATGATCGCGTAATGCGGTACTTGTATCTAAAAATAGTACACCTTGATCTGCCCAACGTTTTTTTAATTTTTTGTAAATAACTTCAGACTCATACTGCGCACCAACACCAGCTAAAAATTTTTGTTCTGCCTGCGGAATGCCTAGCTTATCAAATGTATTTTTAATCTTATCGGGCACTTCATCCCAAGACGTTGTTTGTCGTTCTAAGGGTTTAACATAGTAATAGATATCATTTGGATCTAAACCTGCAAGGTCCGCACCCCATGTTGGCATCGGCTTTTGCTCAAATATATCGAGCGCCTTAAGCCGAAAATCTGTCATCCAACCCGGCTCATTTTTTTGCTCTGAGATTTCAATGACAATAGCACGATTGATCCCTTTGGTAGTCTTATATACATAATCAGGTTTATAATTTTGTGCGGTAGCCATCGTAACCCTTACGTTCAAGCTCAGTAACCAAATGCGTACCGCCTGAATTGACAATTACACCATCGCATAACACATGTACCATATCTGGTTGAATATAGTGCAAAATACGTTGATAATGGGTAATAAGCATTATACTTATATCCGGATTTTGCTCACGCGCATAGCGCAAGCCACGTGCAACATGTTGGAGTGCATCAATATCTAACCCGGAATCAATCTCATCCAAAATTACCATTTTAGGTTTCAGAACCAAAAGTTGTAGCATCTCGAATTGTTTTTTTTGTCCGCCAGAAAAACCATCATTTAAATTACGATGAATAAATGATTCATCTATGTGCAATTGTTGCATATAGCCAAGCACTAACTCTGTAAATTCTGGCATGTCCATTGGTTGCTTAGTCACTGCATAATGTGATTCTTTTAAAAAAGTTAGCACATCAACCCCCGGAATTGCCGGTGGCTGTTGAAATGATAAAAACAATCCCAATTGAGCACGTTGTGAAGCATTAAAACCGGTAATATCTATTTGATCCATTTGGATTGAACCGGAAGTAACCGCGTAATGCGGATTGCCCATTAATGCATAAGCTAACGTACTTTTGCCGGAGCCATTTGGCCCCATAATGGCATGAACTGAACCCGGTGCAATAGAAAGATTAATATGATGTAAAATAGATTGGTCATGAATAGACACAGAAAGATCTGTAATACGTAACATGTAAAAAAAATACCCCCTAAATCAGATAACCTGCCCACTAATTTTAGTGTAGTGGGCAGGCTTTATTAAAGTCTAACTAAAATTAATTCCGCTGCTGACCTCACCTGTTTCATCTATCACTTCATCATCTACTTCACTTGTACTTAGTACACCTTCTGCTATTTGCTCATCCACTACCAATTGTGGATCTGGCATTGAAGAATAATCTGTAACATCAGCTGAGCTTTGATCTCCAGTCACGCCTTCTGCTGTAGCATCTGTACTTTGCACATCTTCAATGCTTGCTGCTGGTTCTTCAGCAACAACTTCTACTTCAGTTACCGGTTCATTACTTGTACTTGATGTATCTTCTGCTGCCAGCTCATCCGCTACCGGTTGTAAATCTGGCGTTGAAGAATCATCTGTAACATCAGCTGATCTTTGAGCTTCATCTGCGCCTAGCACTGCTGATCCTTCAGTCGTGCCTTCTGCTGTAGCATCTGTATTCGCGGTACTTTCTACATCATCTGTAGCTACTTCTGTGCTTTGTGCATCATCAGCGCTTGCTGCTGGTTCTTCAGCTGCACCTTCTGTTGTTAATGTATCTGTAGCAGGTGCATCTTCTGCATTATCTGCGACTACTTCTGTGCTTTGTGCATCATCAGCGCTTGCTGCTGGTTCTTCAACTGCACCTTCTGTTGATGTATCTGTAGGTGCATCTTCTGCATTATCTGCAACTAATTCTGTACTTTGTGCATCAGTGCTTGCTGCTGGTTCTTCAGCTGCACCTTCTGTTGTTGATGTATCTGTAGGTGCATCTTCTGCATTATCTGCAACTAATTCTGTACTTTGTGCATCAGTGCTTGCTGTTGGTTCTTCTTCTGCATCAGATAGATCTAAGTCAGTTGAGCCATAATTTGTTCCATTATCTCCGGTAGGATTTGATGAGTCTGAATCGCCATCTGTTCCCGATGTATCATTTGTTCCGCTTGTTGCATTTGAATTAGCAGGTGGCGTTGTGTTAGCAGCTGCGTCACGCGCTTTCCACCAATCCCATGCACATTTACCTAGATAAACACCACTTACAACACCACCGGCAGTTATAAGCGTGATCAAAATTGGATGACGTTCAAACCATGTTTGCTCTTCTGCGCCTTGTGCTTCCTCCAGCAATGCATCAACTTCTGCGTCACCATCTTGTTGCGCAATTAAACGAGCTTTTGCATATACTTGAGCTTCAGGAATGTTATATTTTTTGATAGTCGTAAAAGCTTCTTGAACCTTTTTATCATTAACCAAATCAACTACTTGTTTTTCTAAAGTATGACCGGTATTAGCAATGTCTTGCGCTGCTGTATATACGGTCTCTACACAAGCATCAATTGCTTCCAGTTGAGCAATAGGGTTCTCTTGTGCTGCATACACTGCATGGCTTACCGATAACACCAATAAAAAACTATAAAATTGACTACATTTTTTCATGTGATTCCCCTTTTGTGATTATGAAATTGTTGTAGACTACGCTTTATGGTAGCAATATGCGTATTTTTTACAAGGGAAAAAGCTATAAAAAAGAATAATCAGACAACAACACGCATGAGTTCTTCAAGCGTAATAGTACCATTACACACTTTTTGCAAGCCATCATCAAGTAATGTATGCATACCATCTTGTGATGCCTGCGCATATATGTCATCAAAAATAGGGTTTTTTACAATTAATGCACGCAATGGACTCGTAACTATCAAAAGCTCAAAAATGCCTACTCGGCCTTTATAGCCAAGATTATCACATGCTTTGCATCCAGAACCTTTGTATAATACATCTTGTTCGATTCCCAAATCTTGCAGAACAAGCTTTTCTTGATCATTTATGGGCACCTCTTGACGACACGCCGTACATATTTTGCGGGCTAAGCGTTGTGCAAGTATACCGGTAACTGCTGCATTAATTAAAAATGGTTCAATGCCCATATCCATTAAGCGCATAAGTGCACTTGGTGCATCATTGGTATGTAATGTGCTCAACACTACATGCCCAGTCAGTGCAGCCTCAATCGCAATGCGTGCCGTTTGCTTATCCCGGATTTCTCCAACCATTAGTACGTCCGGGTCTTGACGCAACACCGCACGTATGCCCTTTTCAAAGGTAAAACCTGCATCGGGATTTATATGCCCTTGCGTAATACCTTCCAAACTGTATTCAACCGGATCTTCTAATGTTACAATATTTTTTTCCGGCGAATTTAGGGTAGAAAGTGCTGCGTACAAGGTGGTAGTTTTGCCTGAACCGGTCGGTCCGGTCACTAAAAAAAAACCATTTGAACGATGCATAAGTTCATGCAAGCTATTAAGCATAATGGGTGATAAGCCTAGTTGCTGTAATGCTATAGTATGCGATGCACGGTCCAAAATACGAATAACGATCTTCTCACCATATAAAGAGGGAAAGGTAGACATACGCAGATCTATCGGTTGATTATTAATACGTAAACTAAACTTTCCATCTTGCGGTACACGTTTTTCTGCGATATCAATATGCGCAAGTACTTTAAGACGAGACAATACTTGCGCCATAATAGCTTCATCTATATGTGGCTGATCAAGCAATACACCATCGATACGAAATCGGACACGCAATCTATGTTGTTCAGGCTCTAAGTGAATATCTGATGCACCTCGTGCAATAGCTTGCTTGAGTACCTTATCAACCAATTGCACCACTGATTGTTCATCACGCATCATCACACTCTCTTATGCCGATTAATCGAGAAAATCTTCTCCAAACTCTTCTTCATCCTCGAGCTCTTCTTCTCGTTCTTCTCGCGCAAGAATCCGTTCTTTTCGCAGATCGATATCTTCTTGCACCTGCGTTGGAGCTTTATCATAAAACTCTTTAACCGCATCACAAATATCCTGCTGCAGCCCAACATAGAAACGCACATCATATGACACATGTTCATTAATATCTTCGAGCAAGTTTGGCAAATCCGGCTCACTAGCTATCATAATCAATATGTTTTCGTCTACTTCGAGCGGTATAATTGCATTGCGCAAAAGAAAGTCTTTAGGAAATTTATGTAATAAATCATAATCAAAAAAATAACCAACCACATCAAATGATGGTACTTGGTAGTGTATGCTAAGACCTTTTAATAATTCATCTGGTTCAATCAAGCCTTCTTCTATCAAAAAATCATCAAAAATTTCTTGTTCAGACTCAAGAAAAGCTTTTTTAAGCGCTTCTCCCTCATCTTTAGAGAAGTAACCTAATCTTACTAGTGTTGCCGTTAATTCTTCTACATATGTTTTACCAATTGCCACGAGCATCCCTTTTTTTGTATTATCCTATGCGCAATCCCAAAAGAAAGCCAACGATATAGCTGATTACAATAACAAAATTAGCTTTTACCCATTCCCATAATGCTACAATTAACGTATCACCCGTGGTGGTTGCACCCCGTTGAATACCAAAAAATTCTTCTACTTTAATCCAATTAATAGCTATAGAAATAACATCCATTTGTTGCAAAATAATAAGCCCTACAATAAGTAATACAAAAAAAGCTATGTATGCACTGTAACGCCTGAGCAAAAACCCTGATAAAAAACCAATACCACCATACAAGGTAATATCAATTAAGGTACTTTTTGAATCTTTGAGTTTATTTATAATGCCCTGCGCTTGTTGTTTGATCATGTCTAAAAATCCTGTTGGTTGCGGTTCTGGCATCACCGTAGTTGGAACTTCATTCATTGGTATTGATTGCTCCATGGACTTCCTTTCAATCTATTTCTTATTTAATAAAATTCTATAAAGTAGTATAGCCATCAGAAGCATGACTGTGCAATAAAATATTTTATAAACCTTGATTTTACTAGCATCATGCCTATGCAATCTGTCCAATGATATTACTACTGATGCTCATCGAATTGATAATGCCTCGCAATGAGCATATTAAAGTTTTTTGTTACGATATTGCATGAGCGCTGCAATTCAGGCAACATTTCCATATCAGGATACCAAGCTCCCGGATAAAAGGAATTATTAGAACTCCGTACCTGTGCACAAGCTTGTAAACTTATAGCTAATACACGCAACTCTCTTGCATCATCTTTTGATTGTTGGGCTATAGGAGAGATTAACCCATTCTGTTCCATACCTATACAATAAAATATACTTACACTCATTATGTATGCAATGTGTTTTAATAACTTCATAATGGTTGTATTTTCTCTGACTTGATTTTTGTGAGTAATTGCATATAACGTGAATATAAAGACATTTCTGTTACCACACTAACTATCCCAGATCCTTCTAAGCTTTTACGTTTTGCTAAAGTAGAATGTTTTTCTGCTACAGTTAATTCGACATATCGTTCATTTAAATGCTTATAATTCATAAGCACACCCACGAGTGCTTGCAATTCTTGTGCATCTGCAGCGCGTTGGCTTTGCTTAACCAACTCTTCTTGTTGCTTAACTAATTTTTTTAGTAAATCAGCAGACATATCAGAAGATGAAATTAAAGTTTTTTGATATGAAGAGGATAATGAGTGGTGCTTGTTGTGTTTTCGCCCCTTTTTTTGAGCCTTATCGCTTATCGTAGATGACATTGCTTGTGCTGCATCGGCTGCATTGTGGCCTATCGCCTTTTCGTTATTTGACTCCATACACAACAAACTAGCACCTGCACACAACAGTAGCACTAAAATCAATTTTTTCATCACCAACTCCTTTTAGATAAAAAATATATTTCGCGCATCAGTATATCTTAAGAAAAAAAATCAGCAAAAAAAAGAGGCACCTTTTTGTGGTGCCTCAATTTTCCAGCTTGTTCAAGCAACCTTATCTGATTGCGTCTTTTAATGCTTTGCCTGCTTTAAACTTTGGAGCTTTTCTTGCAGGGATAGTCATTTTTTTACGGGTTGCTGGGTTAATACCGGTGCGGCTTTTTCTTCTCATTACTGAAAAGGTACCGAAGCCTGTCAATACTACTGTTTTGCCTTTTTTTAGCGTGTCAGTAGCAATGCTCATAAATGCTTCTAAACATTCCTTACAAGTTGATTTAGGAAGTTTGGTACTTTTAGCCATGCCTTCAATAAGTTTTGCTTTGTTCATACAAAGTCCTTTAGGTGATTATCCGCCAGCTAAAACAAACAAAAAACTAGTACTTAGTTTTGTACAATATCCATAGAATCTTTTTTGTCAAGTTCTTGTGGGTATAGAGCTCAATATATAGCATGGCTTTAATTGACTGATTGGCTACAATAATTTGCCACTTTGGAGATTAATACTGTGCGCTGTTTAGACACAATCTATTGGCACACTGCAACACATATTAAATACTATGCCAACCTCCAATTGCCAGGTCGAAAGGCCTGAATAGACAAAGATTGGTGCCGAGGGCCGGACTCGAACCGGCACAAGCAAAAGCTCGAAGGATTTTAAGTCCTTTGCGTCTACCTATTCCGCCACCCCGGCATATATTTCAAATAATTAGACTCATTTCTTGGAGGCGGCACCCGGATTCGAACCGGGGAATCAGGGATTTGCAGTCCCATGCCTTACCGCTTGGCTATGCCGCCACTCTTTCGCTAACGTCAATTATGTGTATCAGTATAACGAATACCTTTTTTTATGTCTTGAAATTTTTTATGCTATTCTCAACTTATGCGCCAATTCTTGCGATGTGATTTGATGTATCACATCAGTGTCCATGCCCTCAGGTTGTGGAATAACACGTTTTAGATATGGTTCTTTTGCAGGACCTTCTACCGGTAATCCTTGCTGATACCATTCTGCAGTACCTCCTTCATATACCACCACATTATAACCAAGTGCTGCAATTTTTTTAGCAGCATGCCCACTCGTAGTACACATATAGTTGGAACAATACAGAACAATTTCTGCGTCTTTATCCACATGCTTTCGAACAAATTCTATGACCTGCTCAAATGGTACACTTATAGAACCTTTGATATGGCAATCATCATAAAGCTTTTTATCAAGCACATTAATAACTACAAGACCTGTATATTTTGTTACGTTTTCAGCTTCGCGTTGGCATCCTGATACCATAAACAGAATTATAATTGCCCCAATACCATATAGCTGTTTCAAACTGTTTTTCATATCTTCTTACACTCTCACATTATGTGTTCAAAGTATCATTAAGGTACCATAAAATTGCATTAATGCAAGAGTCTAGGTACTTTTTGCATCTTTTTTTTATTAACGTACTACCTGGAAAAAGCGGTTCCAACGTACTCGAGACCAAAAATCTATTGGATGCTTAATAAGATCTAAAATCCACCAAGATTCATTACTATCAACAGACCATATACGGAATACAATACGACCATGTATACGATGCCCCTGAATAGGACCAAAAAAGCGACTGTCTTTACTGCCGACACGATTGTCGCCCATACCCCAGTATTCATTCTCACCTAATTCAATATAAAATTCATCTGATCCATCCCAAAAACTACTTCCATTTTGCACACGTGATTTGTTTGGAGGAAATGGTGTGCCGGGATAAAAAAGCTCTAGTTGACCATTTGGACCACGCACTACACGGTCTGGCCTAATCCGATAAAATGGTTGTTGTGCAAAAGAAACGCTCGGATCATATGATTTGATAGTGGTATACTCTCTTAATTGTTGTTCACGCAACGCATCCATTACAAATTGGTCAACAGGACGCCCTAGTAACATTGTACGAATTTGCTTATCTATTTGCTTAATAAGTTCTGTTTTATCTGCTGTATATACTCGAATTAAAGGATACTTATTTAGATACGGTTCTTCTAATTTGTTACCATTTACATATACAACCGGCCGTCCATTTTCTACCGTACCACGTATGATATCTCCCGGCACGCCAATAATTCTTTTGGTTACATTAGATGGGCCATAGACATACTCTTCGAACAAGCGCATAAATGGGTTTTTAGAATATTGATACATCTCATCATTGAATGCAATAATATCATCACGTTTTGGCTTGCGTAAAAATGCGTAGGTAAATTTATCTGCAAAAAATCGCTCGCCCACCAACATGGTTGTCTCCATGGATCCGGTTGGCACTTGATACAATCCAAAACCAAACGTACGAATAATAAAAACAAGTAAAAGTAATCCTGTAAATTCTGTTATGCTTTTTAAAAAGCCAGGTTTTTTTTGCTGTTCTGCTGCCATAAGCGATTCCTTAAATCAAAAAATTAAACTAATATTTAGTTTAGTGGGGATATTTTTTTTTACAATCTTTAGGCAAGAAAATAAAGCGGATTAATACGTTTGCTAAATGCATATACCTCAAAATGTAGATGTGAGGCATCTTTGCCAACCTTGCGCACAAAACCAGTATCTCCCACCGTACCAACCAATACACTACGCGAAACCGCTTGTCCTTTTTTAACTGCAATAGAATTCAAATGTGCATAGCGTGTTTTATACTTACGATTATGTTGAATAAGCACGGTATTACCATAACCAGAAACATAATGAGCTTCTAGTACTCTGCCCGGCGCTGCCGCTTGAACCGGCGTACCACGTATTGAAGCCATATCTATGCCATTATGAAATCCAATTGATCCATCAGGGTTTTTACGTGATCCAAAAAAAGAACTAATCCAAAAACGTGAACGTTCAATGGGCCAATCAAATTCTATATCATAGTAGCGACGCATTGATTTTTTGCGTTGAGGGATTGTGCGCATATGACGGGCTGTTTTTGCAGCAATTTTAGGTTTTGAGACCTGAGGTTCTGGCGCCGGTGCAAACCAATCTTCTCCTTGCAGTCTCTGCATGAGACCATCTAAATTCTGCTCTTTTAAATATGCATGCATTGATTCTTTTAAATATGCTACATCACGATTAACAACACACATATCATCTACTTGGTTACGAGAAATAATTTGTGCATCATTGCTATACAAAAGTTGATCTGAATCATCAACATCTTCAGAAATATTATTGTTACGCATATAGTGACGTATTGTATTAATATACGTACGATATTGCGCACGTAGTTGTCGCAATCTGCGCCCTTCTCGCATAAAAAAATAATACTCGCTCATTAATAATAGAATGAGTATCGTAATCCCGGCAATCATAAAACCGGTAATAATGGTTTCTTTTTGCTTTAACACAAGCGAACTTTCTTTTTTTTACTAATTTATACTGGTAACAATGCATCTACCGGAACCCAACCCACCCTAGTATAATACCTTACCTTACACCATTCATTTTTTTGCTCTTCTATTTCTACCTCTTGTCCATATGCAAAAGACCCACGTATATGATAACGTATATCAGGACCACTTAAAACTGATACCTCTTCTTGTGCAACGATGGCAATACGCTGCATGTGCATCTTATATTTACCATAAACAACTACACCGCTAATTAATACCAAAACTGCACAAAGCAATATAAGTATAAAATAATGCAATCTACGCTTAATATGCATGATAAGCCACCACAGTATAAACCAGGCCAATAAAAAAAGTAATTGCATAATAAACAACGATATTCCTGCGGTCTTGCACAATATATATGCATACATCTTTTGACTCATAGATGGCTCAACATATCTATCAATCTGTTGTAATACTTTTTTTTGATAAGCCAAACTGGTTGCACATTGGATTGAATTTGCATCTCGCAATGCACGTTTATAGGCAACTAATGCCTGTGCATACTTATTTAAATAATACCAACAGTTACCAATATTCAACCAAACCGCACTTCCTTTGGCACTCATAGACTCATAACTTGCAAGCGCCTGCTCATATTCACCCGCATGATATAAATTATTTGCACGTAAAAATGTTTCTTTATTATGTGCATAAGTAGTTACTACACTTATTAAAATAAAGAATATAATGATGCGCTTCATATAATCTCCTCTAACAAGATAAGCCACTTATACACATCACCAAAAATGGTGTTTTGTGTCCGGTTTATTTTATCAAACTTCGCCATAGATATATGCGCAAAAAAATCATCCCACTGTGCAATGCTATGAGCAGAAAGTCCTCCCTTACGTAACTGTTGAATAATAAAGTTTTGTGTAATTTGTGCCTGAGGCACCATGCAACGATCTGCAAACAGCTGTATGACAATCTCATATACATGCGCAGTATTATGCGCTTGCTGAGCCTTGTATAGTGCATCTTTTGCTGTTTTGAATGCAGCATGCGCTCGTATAATATGTGCACGCTGTGCATAATGCCGAGCAATTATAACACGAATGAGTACTATGCTCAGATAAATCCATGGCAATAAAATTAACATAATAAATAACCACCATGGCAAAGGGCTACGTGCATGTACCGGATACCATGCATCAGATGTGTCTATTGGCAACACATCATCAATCAGTTCCTGCTCTATTTGACCTTGCTCGAGGGCTATCGTAGGTGAAGGTGCAACTTGTTGCGCCGGATTAGCAAGTATAGTTATGCCAAGTGGTGTCGTATGTACGGTTTTATATGCACCACTCTGCACATCAAAATAGATGTATGTTTGGGCAGGAATTTCCCAGATGCCTGCCTGACGACCCTGCACTACATATTCAAATTTTTTTATTTGCATACCATCATAATTCGATGCTTCTATGTAATTTTTTGAGTCATAATAACGTAATGCATCAGGCATACCTTCTAATTTTGGCATGGCAAGTGCTTCTAAATCTCCGGAACCTTCAAACGCCAAAGTAAGTACCATAGCTTCACCTTCTTTGGCTACGGTAGGATTAATTTCTGCATATATATGTTTAAAGTGACCAACCGCACATATATCTTCTGTATGCGGTGGCAACGGCATTACTTCAATTTGCAATGCATTAGAATAAATACGTTTGCGCTCAGCTCGTCTAAAAAAAGAAAATGGCCCGTATCCTTGCGGCATTTCAACATCATACTCTACCCGACGAGCCGGAATAATTAAGGTGCCGGAAACTTTTGGATAGAGCTGCCATTGCCATCGTATATAATAATATCGACTTCCATTAATTTTTTCTGATCCTGTTGTATAGTCTTGCACTGTTCCTATCACTTTTGCATTGTTAAAGCGAGGCTCTTCAACAAATTTTGGCTCAATCGTATCATGACCGTAATAAAAGGTAAGCATACAATTGATTTGCTCATTGACCACTACACGTTCTTTATCAACTTCAAAACGAGCAAAAGCTTCTTTTTTTTGTGTGTCTTCAAGAGATTTTTCATCTACTTCGATAACAACCGTATTTGAATTAATAGTAGTACCATTGTCTTCGATTACTGCCGGCCCCAATGTATGTTTACCAATCGCATTCATGTGCACAATATACCTAAACCGATTTGTAGATTGACCATTAATCGTGATATGCATGCGTTGTTCTTGGCGATCGATTACCAATGCAGAATCAGCATACAATTTGGGTAAAGTGTTGACAGCCATATCTTGTACACTAATTTCTATTACAAATGGCTCGCCTATACTCACCGCATCTATTTGTTGACCGCGCATAGTTTGTGCGCGCAATACTATATCTGCCCATGCATGCTGAACCATACAAAGCAGAAGTGCTATAATAATATTACCACCGTTTTTGCCCATGTTTTCCCGCCAAGTTTTTATCTATTGCTCGTTTTATCATGCGTTTATTTGCATTGGCATCAGCCTCTTCTTGTGCCTGCAAAATCATTTGAATATACTTGTCTTCTGATGATTGTTGCTCATTCTGTACAGCACCAACTTGTTTATCATCTTCATTTTGCTTATTGTTCTCATGCGTTGCAGCATCTATAGATTCTTCTATTTTTTCTTCTGAAGGAGATGACTCATGCTCTTGACCTCCATTCTGCTCTTCTGTTTGAGTAGCTTCTTGCTGTTGATCCCGTTGATCAAA